>Ga0210394_10001265_pt1 | contig 41802 bp, 42 predicted proteins | sample IncBWC12MmetaG_FD_160121 | JGI IMG/M metagenome (GOLD analysis project Ga0210394, IMG submission 160121) | Forest soil microbial communities from Barre Woods Harvard Forest LTER site, Petersham, Massachusetts, United States - Inc-BW-C-12-M | ecosystem: Environmental > Terrestrial > Soil >...
TGGGACGGGCGAATTAGATTCCGGAAAAGGCTAGGGTCGGAATCGAACCGGCGTAGACGGCTTTGCAGGCCGCTGCATGACCACTCTGCCACCTAGCCACAAGTGAGGTCCGAAGAGAGCCGGGAGTGGGCCCCAAGCCATCAAGCCCCGCGCGGCTCGCCGCCAGCGGGGCCCAGGCTGCGATCATAGTGGCGCGCAGCCTAGCAAAAAGGGAACAATGCGTCGATTGGCCCGCCCTTTGCGCGTTGGCATGGCGCGGCGGAGCGAGGCTCTGCCGACGGGCCGCAGCAGAACAATAAAGGGAGCTAGGCATGAGCGCAGCGAACGTGATGACGGGCCCGGGATTTCTGGACAGGGAACGGATTGTCGCGCGGCCTGGCTTTAACCGCTGGCTGGTGCCGCCCGCCGCGCTGGCGATCCACTTGTGCATCGGCATGGCGTACGGCTTCTCGGTGTTCTGGCTGCCGTTGTCGAAAGCCATCGGCATCACGAAGGCCGTGGCCTGCCCCAAGGACGCCAGCCTGTTCTTCTTCTATCTGACGACCACCAGCTGCGACTGGAAAGTCGCCCAGCTGCAGACCTGGATCTACGGACTGTTCTTTGTCTTCCTCGGCTCGTCCGCAGCGTTGTGGGGCGGATGGCTCGAGCGCGTCGGTCCGCGCCGCGCAGGCGTGGTCGCCGCCGTCTGCTGGAGCGGCGGCATCCTCCTGATGGCTCTCGGCGTGTTCCAGCACCAGCTGTGGATCATCTGGCTGGGTGCCGCCGTCGGCGGCGTGGGGTTGGGACTCGGATATATCTCGCCCGTTTCAACACTCATCAAATGGTTTCCGGACCGGCGAGGGATGGCCACGGGCTTCGCGATCATGGGCTTCGGCGGCGGGGCCATGATCGGCGCACCGCTGGCCGACAAACTCATGAAGCACTTCGCCACACCGAGCTCGGTGGGCGTGTGGGAGACGTTGATTGTGCTGGCGCTAATCTACTTCGTCTTCATGATGGGCGGCGCACTCAGTTATCGGCTGCCGTCGGCAACCTGGCGCCCCGCCGGCTGGAATCCGGACGCGGTGACGAAACCCCTGGTTACGCACCGCGAGGTTCACCTCAACGTCGCCTGGCGCACGCCGCAATTCTGGCTCGTCTGGGGTGTGCTGATGCTGAACGTCTCCGCCGGCATCGGCATCCTCAGCATGGCCTCACCGCTGCTGCAGGAGGTCTTTGCCGGACGGTTGATCGGGGTGACGGCAACCTACGACCAGCTCTCGCCCGCACAGCTCGCGACTATCGCGGCGATCGCCGCGGGCTTTACCGGTTTGCTGTCGCTGTTCAACATTGCCGGTCGGATCTTCTGGGCTTCGCTCTCAGATGGGATCGGACGCAAGGCGACCTACATGGTGTTCTTCGTCCTGGGGATGGTGCTCTATTGTTCGATCCCCTGGACGGCCGCGAGCGGAAGTCTGGCGCTCTTCGTGCTGTTCTTCGGCGTCATTCTCTCGATGTACGGCGGCGGCTTCGCCACCGTTCCGGCCTATCTCTCCGATCTGTTCGGCACCAAGATGGTCGGGGCAATTCATGGACGCCTGCTGACGGCGTGGTCGGCGGCCGGGGTGCTTGGTCCGTGGCTGATCGGCTCCTTCCGCGAATACCAGCTGGCACACGGTATTCCGAAGGCGCAGGTCTACAGCACAACGATGTACGTGCTGGCGGGATTGCTAGCGGTAGGCTTCATCTGCAATCTCCTGATCCGGCCGGTCAGCGAAAAGAATTACATGACGCCGGCGCAGATCGCCGAGCTCGACGCGGCCACGCACGCCGCCGCCGCACCGCCGCTCACGGCTGGCGGCAGCGTCGCCCCTTCTCCGGGATGGCTGATTGGCGCGGCGTGGCTCGCCGTGGGGATCCCCATCGCCTGGGGCGTCTGGATGACGGTGCAGAAGGCTGCGACGCTGTTCGGTCTATAGGCTAGAGGCGCGGATCCACCGCGTCGGCCGAATGCAGCGGCGGGCACACGTGCCGCTCGAGCGGCAGCACGCGCTGCAGGTGCCCGTAGAGAAAGGCGGTGGTGAGCCCGAACAGCAGCACCCCGTTCAGGGCTTCGAACGCACCCATGAGACGCCAGTGCGGTGCGAGATACAGGTCGGTGTGCCCGTAGGTGGTGATCGCGCTCAGTGAGTACAGCAGCGCGGTGCGGCCGTCCGGCAGAGCTCCGAGACTGCGATACGCCGCCGCCCACAGCGTCGCCTCGAAGGCGTGCAGCACCGCCACGAGCAGCGCCGCGAAAGCCATGACCACGACGTAGATGAGGAAGAAGTTGCGCGCGGCCCTGATGCGGCCGGTGGTGCGCAGCAGCTGCGAGTTGATGACCCCCAGACCCACGACGTGCACGATGAGGGTCAGCACGATGAGCGGCAGCGCCCACGCCCAATTGCCGTCCCAGCTGAGTGCGTCATCCACCGGCGTTCGTTGGACAACGCTGGAGAGATTGGAGCGGGCTAACGGGTTCGAACCGTCGACCTGTACCTTGGCAAGGTACCGCTCTACCAACTGAGCTAAGCCCGCTTGCGGAGAGAGCGCGAGATTCTATGTACACCCCTCGCGAAGTCAAGGCGAGCCGCAGTAACCGGCACTCACCCGGCTCGACGACTAGAGGGGATACCAGACCAACTGATAATACAGTGGCTTGCACGATATTCCTATCGCTTTAGCTCCGGCCACGCCGCGCGCAAGTAAGCCCCCATCGACACCAGCGTCGCGGCGGCGGCGATCTCGGTGAGCACCACCCCGCAACGATATGTCGCAAGGCCGAGCAGCGGCACGCGGTAGAGCATCATCGAGAGCCCCACGATCTGTAGGATGGTCTTGTACTTACCGAGCTGCGAGACCGCGACCTTGCGCCGCGCCCCGATCTCGGCCATCCACTCGCGCAGCGCCGAGATCGTGATCTCGCGGCCGATGATCACGGCGGCGGTGAGCACGATCAGCGCCCGCGGGTCTTTGCTCACCAGCAGCACCAGCGCGACCGCGACGATCAGCTTGTCGGCGACCGGGTCGAGGAATGCGCCGAGCCGCGAGATCTGTCCGAGTCGGCGCGCGAAATAGCCGTCGAGCGAGTCGGTGACACCGGCCGCTGCGAACAGCAGCCCCGCCGCCGGGTCTGCCCAGGGATAGGGCATGTAGAACAGCAGCACGATCAGCGGGATGGCCGCGATGCGCGTCCAGGTGAGCGTGTTGGGCAGGTTCCAGTGCATCGGCGGCGCCTACGAGCCCGGGTGCAGGTGATCATAAAGAGTTCGCGCGAGCGCCGTGCCGATTCCTGACACCTGCGTGAGGTCCGTGATCCCGGCGCGCATCACTCCCTGCAGCCCGCCGAAATGCCTCAGCAGCGCGCGGCGCTTGGCCGGCCCGAGCCCGGGCACTACCTCGAGCACCGACTCGTTGTAGCGCCGCGCGCGCTTGCGGCGGTGCCCGGTGATCGCGAAGCGGTGCGCCTCGTCGCGGATGCGCTGGATGAGGCGCGACGCGGGGCCGTGCGCGGCGGGTGTCACCGGTGCGCTCGCGCCGTAGACGAACAGCCGCTCCTGCCCGGGCTTGCGGTCGGGGCCCTTCGCCACTCCCACCAGCGCCAGCTCGCCGAAGCCGAGCTCGCTGAGCGCCTCGTGCACCTCACTGATCTGGCCGATGCCGCCGTCGATCAGCAGCACGTCGGGTGCGGGCACCTCGCGATCGCGCACATGGCGGTAGCGCCGCTCGAGCGCCTGGCGCAGCGCCGCGTAGTCATCGCCGGGTGTCACGCCGCGGATATTGAAGCGGCGGTACTCCTTCTTCAGCGGCCCCTCCGGTCCGAACACCACGCAGGCGGCGACCGTCCCCTCCCCTCCGGTGTGACTGATGTCGAAGCACTCCAAGCGCTGCGGCGGCTGCGGCAGGTCGAGCTCGTCGGCCAGGTCCTGCAGCATCTCCCCGATGCCCTGACGCTGCGCAAAGCGCATGCGCAGCGCCTGCAGCGCGTTCTCGCGCGCCATCTCCACCCAGCGCACACCGATCCCGCGCTGCGGATGGCGCACCTGCACGGCGCAGCCGAAACGGCTGCCGAGCGCCTCGGCGAGCGCCGCGGCGTCCTCGAGAGGGCTGCCGAGCAGCACCTCGGCGGGCGCGGCGGCGGTGGCGTAGTACTGCATCACGAACGAGGCGAGCGCCTCGTGCGGCTCGGCGAGCAGTGCGCGCGGAAAATGACAGGTGGTGCCGAGGTTGCGGCCGCCGCGCACCAGCATGACGGCGACGGCGTATTCGCCCGCCTCCCCCACGATGACGAACACGTCCGCATCGCGCTCCTCGCCGGCAGTCACGGCCTGCTGTGCCTGGACACGCTGCAGCGCCGCGAGCTGATCGCGCAGCTGCGCGGCGCGCTCGAATTCCAGGCGGTCGCCGGCCTCCTCCATGCGTTGCTGCAGCTCCGCCTGCACCTCGTCATTGCGGCCCTCGAGCACCTTGACCGCGGCCGCCATGTCCTGCGCATACGCCGCGCGGCTGATCAATCCGACGCACGGCGCCGAGCAGCGCCCGATCTGGTGCTGCAGGCACGGCCGGCTGCGGTTGGCGAAGAAGCTGTCTGCACAGTTACGGATGCGAAACAGCTTCTGCAGCTGGTTGAGCGTCTCGCGCACCGCGCCGGCGTTCGGAAACGGCCCGAAATAGCGTCCCGGTGCGCTGCGCGAGCCGCGGTAGAACTCCAGCCGCGCGAACTCGTGCTCCACGTACAGGTGGATGTAGGGGAAGCTCTTGTCGTCGCGCAGCACGATGTTGAAGCGCGGCTTGTGAGCCTTGATGAGGTTGTACTCGAGCAGCAGCGCCTCGGTTTCGGAGCTGGTGACGGTGACCTCGATGGCGCTGATCTGTGACACCAGCGCCTGCACCTTCGGGTCGACGTTGCTGGCGGCGAAGTAGGTGCCGACTCGGTCCCTGAGACTGCGCGCCTTGCCGACGTACAGCAGCTCCTGCCCCGCACCGAACATGCGGTACACGCCGGGACGTCGCGGCAGTGCGGCGATGTATTCCTTCGGATCGAACACGCTCAAGCCGTGGCCTCGATGATCTTGCCGCCCGCGGGCAGCCCGGCGCGCTCGCAGGCGCGTGCCACCACCGCCGTGAACATCGCCGTGGTGAGCCGCCGCGTGGCGGTGTTGTAACGGCTGCAATGATACGAATCGATCAGCCAGCGTGCCGCATCGAGCGCGTGCTCGGCCCCGTGCGCAAAAGGATAGCGTGCGCGCGTACGCCCGAGCGCCAGCAGCAGCGCATCGTGCGCCACGCGGCCGAGCGCCAGGTACACGCGCACCTGCGCCAGGCGCTCGACTTCCGCGGCCAGGTAGGGGTTGCAGCGGCGCATCTCCTCCGGCAGCGGCTTGTTGCCGGGCGGTACGCACTTGACGGCATTGGTGATGCGCGCGTTCACGAGGCGCAGGCGGTCTGCCGCGCTCACCGACACCGGCGCCGTCGCCAGGCCAGCGGCGTGCAGCGTCCGGTACAGCAGGATGCCGGCGTGATCACCGGTGAACGGCCGGCCGGTGCGGTTCGCCCCGTGCATGCCGGGCGCGAGGCCCACGATGAGGATGCGCGGCCGTGCCGCACCGAAGGACGGTACCGGACGGGCCCAGTAGTCGGGATGGCGCTCGCGGGTGCGCGCCAGAAACTGCGCCAGCCGCGGGCAGCGCCGGCAGGCTTCATCGTACGTCGCGCTCATGCGCGCCCGCGCTCCCGATCGGCGCGGCAAGTCCGCAGCCCGGCTGCGTGCATGCGGCCCGCCGCTTACCCTCAGGTTGCCGACGTCGCGGCGCGCCGGTCGGGGCGCCGGCCGTGGCTGTGCTCGGCGATCAGCATCGCCAGCTCCAGCGCCTGCTCGTGGTTCAGCCGCGGATCGACGCTCGAGCGGTAGGCGCGCTGCAGGTCCTGGTCGGTGAGCCCGCGCGCCCCGCCGGTGCATTCCGTGACGTCCTCGCCGGTCAGCTCGATGTGCACCCCGCCGAGGTACGAGCCCATCTCCGCGTGGATGCGGAAGGCCAGCTCGAGCTCTTTGAGGATGTTCTCGAACCGCCGCGTCTTGATGCCGCCGGTGGTGGTCTCGGTGTTGCCATGCATCGGGTCGCACACCCACAGCACGGTCTGGCCCGTCTGGCGCACTGCATCGATGGCCTTGGGCAGCGCCGCAGCGACGTCCTTGGCGCCGAAGCGGTGGATCAGCGTCAGCCGTCCCGGCTGGCTCTGCGGATTGAGCGTCGTCACCAGCCCCTGCAGCCAGGCGGCATCCACCGCCGAGCCGACTTTCACGCCGATCGGGTTGGAGATGCCGCGGAAGTACTCGACGTGCGCGCCTTCGAGCGCCGCGGTGCGCATGCCGATCCACGGCATGTGGGTCGACAGGTTGTACCAGCGGTTCTGGCGTGGGATGAAGCGCGTCTGCGCCTGCTCGTAAAGCAGGTGCAAGCCCTCGTGGCTCGCGTAGAAGTCCACCAGGGTGGCTTCGTGGACTGCATTCCCGCTGATGCCCTCGAAGAAATCGAGCGCATCGCCGATCGCGCGCACGATGCGCTCGTACGCGTCCTTGAGCGGCGCGTGGTGGACGAAGCCGAGGTCCCAATACTCCGGATGGTGCAGGTCGGCGAAGCCGCCCTCGACGAGTGCGCGCACGAAGTTGAGCGTGAGCGCCGCGCGCTCGTAACCGCGCAGCAGCAGTTCCGGGTCGGCGGCACGCGCCTCGGCGGTGAATTCCGGGCGGTTCACCAGGTCGCCGCGGTAGCTCGGCAGCGTGACGCCGCCGCGCGTCTCGGTATCGGTCGAGCGCGGCTTGGCGTACTGGCCGGCCATGCGTCCAACGCGAATGATCGGCTTCTTCAGCCCGTGCAGCAGCACCAGGCTCATCTGCAGCAGGATCTTCAGCTTCTTGGCGATGGTGTCCGATTCGCAATCAGCAAACGCCTCGGCGCAGTCGCCCCCCTGCAGCAGGAACGCCTCGCCGCGCTGCGCGGCCGCCAGGCGCGAGCGCAGCGCCTCGATCTCCCAGGACACCACGATCGGCGGCAGGCGCGAGATCTGCGCCACGATGCGCTCGAGTGCCTTCGGGTCGTCGTAGACCGGCTGCTGCTGCACAGGCTTCGCCTGCCAGCTGGCACTGTGCCAGGAGGTCGTTTCGGGTGCTCGCATGTCATTGATCCTAGCATGCGATGTGCGCGGGCCTGAGGCGCCGCCGGACCTGCGGCGCGGGTGGTGGCGTTCCCCGCGCTTCGAAGGCAGAATGCGCCACTTTTCACATCGGGCAAGGCGCCCATACGTGCATCCGGCCCGCACATAATCGCATGATTCTCAAGGGATCAGCCTACGCGCGGTCCCCTGTGATTTCTTGGGCTGGGCGCTCAACCGCAACACGGTTTGCAACACGGCGCGTGCTGCGACGCTGACCGAGCCCCCTCGTGTGCGCTGCTCGCTCGCGGCGAGCGCCGCCCCAGACGCCCCCGTAGCCAGCCAGGCAGGCGATCTGGGGTCCGACCGAAGATGTGACCCGTTCCTCGCCTAAATGCGGATGGTCCGCATCTGAGACAGCTGAGGCGAAACGCGGCACAATGTCATCGGACGACTGCGCGGGCAGCAGCCACCGAGATACTCTCGGGAGGATCGAACCAGCATCGTAAGTGCGGCGTCGCCCTGGCGGTAACCAGAGCGACGCCTGACCACAACCGAACGATGGAGGTTCGATCATGGCTACTCGCAATGTACTACCGAAACCCACCTACGACGCGGCGCCCGCCGCCTCGATCAGTGTCCCGCAGGCCCTTCCGGACGAGCACCTGGCGGTCGTCGAGCGATTGAGAAAGCTTCTCTTGCTTCGGGCTATCAACCGAGAGATCGAGATCGCCCGCCGCGCCCGCGAAGAGGTGCGCTCATGAGCGACGACAACGTGACCCCGATCAGGCCGACCGCTCCTGAGCTGCCCGGGCCTGATCAGTTCGATCGCGTCTATGACGGCATCCAGGCACAGCTCGATGCGCTGCGCTGCGCGAGTGCGGTCTTCGCTGAGTCTGGAGAGGTCGACTGCGAAGAAGACCTGGCCGCTGCCAACTCGCTGCTGCACCGGACTATCCTTGAGCTGGACCGGCTGCACAACGAGCTCGCGGAGTGGCACATGGCGCAGTCGAAGGTGCGGTCATGAGCGCCGCGGTTATCGAGATCCCCTCGCGCTCCGCGCGGATGCGCGAGCTGCTGCGCCAAGGCCGCATGAGCCCGGCCGAGGCCGCGCGCGAGCTGCACATCGACGAGGCGACGTTCCGCTTGTACTGGGCCGGGAAGCCGGTTCCGCGTTACGTGCTGCTCGCGCTGGAGCAGCTCGTCTATCTCGAAAGGCTGAGGCAGTGACTGGGGCGACAGCCGCCTTCGGGCTCCCGCCCATTCTGATTGCAGCGGCGCGCCAAGTGCGCTGCCCGGGAGGACTCGTCGAGGTCGTGGTGGTCGGGCGCGGGGTCGGGTGAGATTAGACAGGCGTCCGCGACAGTATGCGGTTGTGCTCCCGCCTTTCCGGCCGTACCCGCAACGCAGCATTCATTCATTTGTCATATATGGTCACGTACGTGCTTCGCACACTGCCCGCTCAGTCGATGGCTGATAGACTTTAAAGGGATGGCTTCGCCCGATCTGCTGCCGGCCGCTGATGCGATCACGCGTGCGTGGCTTTGGGTACTCTCTCCGGTCCGATTCGGTGCAGTCGTGCTGCCAAGCTTTTTGGTAGCAGCCAGCTCCGCGACTCGGTGGTGCTTCGGGCTTCCTTTCACGACATATGCCGATGCACTGCTTGCCATCGTTGCATACGACGCTACCGTGATAGTGGACAGTCACCAGTTTCGCCTATTGTTCGCGAACGCGGCTCTTGCGGATCGTATCGAGGGGATCCATCTATCGTTTCTGGTAATCGCAGCAGTCGGGTGGATTTGCCTGGTCTCATTCGCTGAGAGGCGTTTGATCGCGGCTCCGGTCGAGCAGCGCCGAAGTCGCGAGAGCTTTATCGCATCCGGCGCGGGAGTCGTCATCGTCGCGCTGCTCGTTGCCTTTCATGTACTGACATATTTAGCTGGAGCATCCCGTGGACCTGTCTGAATTCATGGCCTTGTTGCTACTGGGCGGAGCGATTTCAGTCGCTTCGTCCGTAGTGCTGTTGTACGCCATGTATAGATTTGCGGGGCGACCGCAGCCGCAACCTGTCGCATCCCTCCCCTCTGTGGGGTGGGCCATGCCGGCGTCAGTTATGGTGGTTGCCGCGGCGCCGTTGATGTCTTGTGCCGGGCTTAATGAAGCAATATCCACTGTGGGTCAAGCGGGTTGGGTTACGACCCGCTTTGGCGCTGGCGCAGTGATAGAAGCTACCTCCATCGTTCCATGAATCCAACGCAGTTCGTCGGCTTGCTCTGTGAAGATGTGCGCCAGGAGGTCGGCAGTAAATTCACGCTTGTGGGCGTTTACGCTGGGGAGATTGTGAATATCCCGGCTACTGCTCCGCCGAGCGTAAATTTCGTTTTCTCCTTCGTCTTCATTTTTCGTGACGGAGAGGGCAGTTTCACACCGATGTTTCGGCTCAGCGGCCCCCAGGGACCGATCGGCGCTCCACTGGCATCCCCAACCATCACCAAGAACCCCGGGGATCCAATGATCTGCGCTTTTCAATACAAGCCGACTCCACCTCTGTCGCGCGGTACTTACAAGGCGCAGGTGGAGTTCTCGGGGCGCGCGTACGATTTTTCGTTCACCATTCGAGACGCGCCGATAAAACACTGATACGTCGTTGCCGCCGCCTTCGGGCGGCATTTTCGTTCTCCCGCTAGAATCTGCGCCGTGAGCACGGATACCCGCCTGCCGGCTGCCGCCGCTGTGATTGTGACAGCAGCGTCCGCTATCGCGCTTCCAGTCGAGCGCCTGGTCGATCGTTGCGACCGCCCGCAACTGACGGTTTGCCCCATAGAGACGCCCGAAGCCGTGGACCAACCTGAGCGCGAGCTTCGGTCGCCGCGGGCGGATGCGAGACCAACGGTTGCGTCAGCTCGCGGTTCCGACGTCACGGTGCCACTTGTCGGACAGACGATATCTTCTCACCTCGGCCAGCCCGTGCCTGAAGGCGGCGTGCCGGTCTAGCGCTCAATGCCGCCGCGCTCGCGGCCGCAGACCCTGCAGCGCCTTGATCTGCCGGCCCTGCCGCTGGATCGTCCGGCGCAGCTCGTCGTCCTCGCCATGCTCCAGCAGGTGGTTGAGCACCTTCAGCGTCGCGCGCGCTCGGGCGTAAAACGCGGCTTGGGCAAAGATGAGGTCGCGTTTGCCGAGGCCGTCCGCAGCCAGGAGCCGCTTGTACATCGTCCAGAGCCGCCGTAACGAAAGTGTGACCATGTCGAACTCCGTTTGCCCGCGCGGAGGTTACGGCTGTGCGAGGACTTTTGCCTTCTCCTGATTGAATTCGTCTTGCGTAATTGCGCCGCTATCCAGTAGCTGCTTCAGCTTCGCCAGCTTTGCGTACTTGTCATCGCCGGATGCCGCACCGGACGCACTTGGCTTATCAATGCAATCGAAAACGATCTCAATGCGCGGGAAATTGCCGAGGATGTACGGAGGCGTCGCCGTGGTTTCGCTGATCGATTCCATCGCCTTGCCCGTGCGCTCACAGAATGCGGTCGCACGTTGCTCCGCGTCGTCCCGTACTGACTGCATGGATACAAAGCCCGTGGCGCCCTGAATGAACACCCGATAGGTCGGGTTCCCTGGCGTGCCAGCGTTGACGGTTACGGTCTGGCCCTTATAAACGGCTCTCTCGAACGCCGATTTGCTGGTTGTCGCTGACTGAATCGGGGATGTTACTGAGCAGCTTGACGCGCACAACACGCCCCCTGTCAGCGCTATGAGCGATACAAGCCAACGCAGCAAGAAATAGATTGCCGGCTTGTTCAGGGGAGAGTGCGAGTAAATCAACCGCATCGCGAGCCCGTGCAACAGACCGTCCCTACTTTAGACGGACCGAACGCGCGGCTGTTGGGCCAACCAGCCAAATCTGATTAAATCTGCAGGCGCTCAGCTCCGGGAAAGCCGCGCGGAACTCACGGAGGACAGCATCATCCGTTAGGATTCCAAACGGTCGCGCATCCAAAGCGAGAATGATCGTCTGTGCGGCGACGTTGAGCTTCTTCTGTATGGACCTTCGGATCCACTCAGCGGCTTCGCGATCCGTTAGAACTCGCTCCACCATTTCCCCTTCTCTGATTTCCCGATTAATTTCTTCCTCGGAAGGTACTGTCACAATTTGAATTGTGAGTAAGTTGCCTTCAGGCGTGCGCAGCCGAGCATCCTCCCCGCGTGCGTCGTCACCTTGTTCAATCGTGCCCGTTACAAGCTGCCCCAAAACGTCACGCACAGAGGGTTCATCAGGCCTGCCGCGCAATAGAGAGTCGCTGAGCAATACGTGAATGCGCCCGTCTTCGTCTCGCCGTGTCGATGACCGCCCGCCATTGAAATCGTTGAGGCCTACCTTATTCGCTTCGTCTGCAACGGCCGCGATACCTTGCCCCGACAGAGTGAATTTCCCCGTCTGGGGCTCGATGACATAGGACTTACCGTTGCTCATAGCGTGACCTCTACAACTGCCTGCCGCGAGTCTAGCCTTTCTCCCCTTGCCGCCTCGAACTTCTCCGCCAGCCCAGCAGCGCGCTTCGCCGTGTTCTCGATCGGCGCGCGCATCCCGGGCTGATTGTGCGGCTGCAGCATCCCTGATAAGGGTTAACCGCGATTCACACTGTACGAGGTTGCCGTAGTATCAACACGAACGGAGGTCGCACAGCAATGTTTCGCATCATGAGCGCGCTGGGGATGTTAGTCGTGCTCGCAGTCATCGGGCCATCTGCCACGGCAGTGCAACACGTGTCGGCAGTTGCCGGCGCGCCCGTGGATATTTTCGTCCAGATCCGGGCTATCGGTGCGCGTGCTCTCGGAACCGACTATCAATGCGTTTCAAACTGCACTGCCGCCGGATACCAATACGCGCTGTGCAAGTCCAAATGCTCCTATCCTGATCCCGGCCAGCAGCAGCCCCCATCCAGCAGCGTTACGCCGCACGGCGTTGACTACCAGTGCGTCAGTGATTGCACCAGCAAAGGCTATCTGTACGCCTACTGCAAGAGTCGCTGCAGCTATTAAGTCAGCCGACCAGACTGCGGATCGTGGGAAAACTCGCCTGATTCTCGCGGTCCCTGCCCGAAAACCGTCGATCATCAACTAGGGCCTCGGCGCCGCCTTCGGGCGGCGCTGTCGTTTGCGGCGTGGTCGGCGTACGCTTCCCTTCGCGCGACGCGGTGCGTCTATATGGGATGGAAGCGCTGTTCGCGACAGAGAAGAATATGCCTTTGCCGCGCGTCGACTGGCCCGCCCTGGTGATTTCAATCGCTGCGGTCGGGTTCTCAGCGGCCCAATGGTACGAGCAGAGCGAGCAGCGATACCTGCAATACGACGTTGCTCTTTCCTTCGAGCTCAATACCGCGGGTATTCATAGATACGGGATTGGTGTGAAGAACGCCGGCCCTGGGGTGGCGTTTATTCAGGACGTCACCTACTACATCGACGGCAAACCAATTAAGTTTGACGACCTTGTGGACGCGCTGGAAGACAACGGGATAGATACCGACAAGCTCAACGAGAAAGAGCTGCTCCGTGGCGACACGCTTACATCAGGCGAAACTGCTTGGATATTCGACTATCGAGCGAGAGGGCCTGCAGCGGAAGAGCGGGCCACCAACCTATTCGAGAATCGAGTCCAGGTCGCGGTTAGCTACCGCGCTCGCAACGGACGAGTGGGCCGCATCTGCTCAACGGCGCCGGATCCCGGCTGCCCTTTTAGCGCAGCTCCGTGACAGCGCCGCGGCCGCGCGCGACAATCGACGGGCGTGCACGGGCCGGACAATAACTTCGCGATGGCCGATGCAGCAGCCCCGTGCGACGGCTGCCGCTTCCGCGAGAAGTGCCGAGCCGAGCAACGCGCGTGCAGCGCGTTTTCCCTTTACCTCGCTGGTGCGGGCCAGGCTCGATGGGCTACGGCGCCGAGAGCTCCAACGACTGCACTCTACGCAGCGTTGCTTACGATCGGGAAGCGACCTCTCGGGCGACCCAAGAAGGTCCGCGCCGCGAACCAATTACGCCGCCTGCGCGCCCAGCGGGGAGCGCCACCTCTCGCAGTGTGAGCAGCGGCGCGACCCGCTACGGCTTCCTATAACGCGCCTAGCGCGGCGCTCGCCGCACCCTACCCGTCGACACGTCCGGGAATGCTTCGCAGCGCGACGCTCAGGGCGCGCGGCCGGCGGCCACGTGGAGAGCCTGGTGCAGCGCGTACGCACTACGGCATCAAAGGAGACCTGAAGCGGGAGGAGGTCCATTCTGGATTTGCTCCAACAGCTCATGGAGATCGCCCCTGTACTCGAACTCCCCGACGTGCACTAGCTCGATTGTCGGGTCGATCCAGACTGCCCCTCCGAGCTCGCGCCAGGAACGGCAGAAGTCATAGTCCTCACTTGTTTCTTCAGGGTCGTTCGGATCGAAGCGGAAGTACTGATAGTACTCAGTGCGCTCGGCTTCAGACATCTGCACATTGTTGCGGCCCTGGCGTTTCCACTCCGGGTGAGCCGCCTTCATACGCGAGAAGACGGGGCGGCTGATCTTCATGAATCCCGTGCCGATCGCCTTGACCTCGACGGCGCCGGTCTCATCTCGAGCGAGCGGGCCGGGAAGCATTTGCCAGCACCACCTCACGTACGTATCGGGCCGGCCTGTACTGGGCCCCTTCGTGCGGCAGGCTCCGCCGATCACGTCCTTATCGGAAGCGAGCAGGCTGAGGACATCGTTCGCGCACCAGGCTACATCGTCGTCGATGAAGAGCAGATCATCAAAGTCGCTCGCCATAAACGCCGCAACAAGTTGATTGCGAGCACGCGCCAAATTCGAGAGCCCGACGATGGTCTGCACCCATGCTCGGATTCCGAGAGCCTGGAGCCGCAAGAGAGTCTGTGCGAGCGCGAAGGTGTACTGGTGAACGGGGTGGCGCGCGATCGGCGTCGCGATGTAGACGGAGCGCGAACGGGCCCGCACTAGTCGATGCCCACCGCCGTCGAGCTGCGTGCCCGCGTGTGTGGTTGCGAAATCAAGCGTTGCAACGAGCGCCGCTCGCGGCGCGGGCGAGTCGATTTCCACATGCACCTCTTGGCTGGCGGGAAAGCCCTTTGCGCGCTTCAAGATGACAGCGATCAGTTCGTCAATATCACGAGCAAACCAGAGCGTTTCTCCGACTACGTTGTTGGTCAAGACCATGAAACGACCGCGCTCGGGCGACGATGCTGCAAGGGTCGCGAGCCGCTCACGCAGCCCGCACTCGACGCGCTGCTCGGAGTGAAAATCGAGAACGCAGATCTTGACGCTCTCGCTGTCGCGCCATCCTAGGGGGTTGAGCGGAAGCACCTTGAGCGGCAATTGAACTCCGTGAAGATCGCTCACAAGTCGCAGCGCCCGGCAGCCAAGGAGACTGAGCCGCCGGGCGCCGCGCATCGCGTCCGGTGCACAGGATGCCCACACCTCCCCGGACTCGATCCAATCGCTCGCCGCGTCCCCGGAGTTTGTGAGACCGCGAGCTTTCCGTGGTTGTTGCGGTCACTCAACGGAAATTGACCGGGCGCGCGGGTAAGCGAAACGGCGCGCCATCGCTTCATTCAACCGCCGTAGGGCCTCAGCCGTGGCCTGGCGGGCGTCCGCAGCTCCGGCTCGTCAGTGCTGCGTAGCCGCGCCAGCTCCGCCTGACGCGCCTCGTAGCTGTATCCCCGCTGCTCAGCCTGGCGCGCTTGTCCGCACGCCCATATCGCGCGGCTGCGCTGCTGGTGGGCTGCTGCGTAGAACGCCGTCCGGTCGTACACGGACAAGCTCATGATCGGCATCTGCGGCGCGCAGGCTCGACCGACGTGCCGCAAGGCACGCTGCACGGCCGCTGCGGAGAGCGCAGGAAGTGATTGCAAGAGCGCCGCGCCGCCGGGGCGCGACGCGAGGGCGCGCGCCGTCACACGCGCGTCGACGTCCGCTGGAACCGGCACGATGCTGACCTCGAGGAGCTCAGCCCGCACGATGCGCATTGCGCCGTAGGGGTTCTTCGGATCGAGTGGCTCGATCTCCGTCGGATCTATGCCGGCGGAGATGCCGCTCAGAACGCCGGCTTTCACCAGACCGCGTGTTTCGTCCGCAATGTCAGAGACGCCCGGCGGCGCGAATTTGATCCGAATGCCGATCTCGTTCGCGTTGATCAGACCGATCGCGAGCGCGCTTCCCACGACGTAGTCGGGGTTATGGCCCCGCAGGACAATGGGGTTGGCCTTGTAGTTCGTCAGATCGATCCCACCAGGGCACCACTCATCGCCGTCGCGTTTGATTCCGCCGCTGATGCAGACGCCGACGATCTCATCGTCGCCGAGCTGGTCGATCGGGCCGAGGGAGAAAAGCGGTGCGCTGCTCATGGCTGGTCATCGACCGTGGGTTGATCGCAGCGCGCGCATCCGTGAGTCGATCCCACCACCGTAGCGATCGAGCAACAGACAGTGCCGGCAACGCGGCGGCAGCCGCGAGTCGAGCGCGACCACTTCACCGGGTTCGCAGCAGATGTTGTGCCAATGCTGTGCCCGGCGGCAGCAGAAGGTGTGAATGCTCATCGTGTGGATCTCCTGAGTGGCTGCTCATGGTCAACGGGCTCGCAGCGCCGCGAGCTTCGCGCGATAGCCCAGCTCGATCCCGGCTCGCTGATCGCGCTCGCGGATCGCTTCCGGTGAAAAATCGCGCGGCGGCCCAGCCGCGTCGCTATGAGATTGGGTAACCTGGCTGCCGCCTTGCTTGTCAGGATTGTGTGTTGGCTCGATGTAATCGCTTCCCGCGGCGGCATCTTGCGCGCCTTGAACGGCGAGCGAAGCAGACTCGATCGAACGTGAGAGCGCATCGTGTGCGTCGCCGAGATCGCGGTGCGCAGCACGGGCTTTACGGCCCGTCTCCCCATCAAGGTCGGCGAGATGCTCGCCCAACGCGGCGTGCGCTGCCTGCGCCGCGCGGCACCGTGTCGAACACGTATCGAGCGACGTGCTCGCTTGTTTGAGGGCAGCTTGTTGGGTGTCGTTAGCCATGTGTGCCTCGCTACTTCTGTTTGCGCGCCCGCCGGCGCGGCTTGGCGCGCGGCGTGTCTTCCGTGCCGGGAATGTTTGACTGGAAACGATATATGCGCCGCGGTGTCGCACTGACACGGCCGCGGCCCACCACGGCATCGCCGGTGTTTGAGCGTTGGTTACGCATTAATGCAGCAGCCCTCGCGGTTGCTGCGCCTCGCGGTGCATCTCGATCGCGCGCCTGATCTCAGCAGGGGAAACCGACGCCGCCGAGCCGTGCGATAGGGTGAGTTGCACGCCGAGCTGCAAGCCCGTAGCTAGCATTACAGCTTCCGCGTCGGTAAGCCCGGCGGTGTCGAGAGTGACTGAAAACGAGGGTGTGTCCACAGCCGCGGGCGGCTCCGCAGCCGCAGTTGTTTCGGCCCGCCGCAACACATCGGCCATCTCGGGCGCTTCGAGCAAACTGAGCAGGCCGTCGACCAGCAGGGTGAGCTCCAGGCTTTCCCGGCGAGGGCTCAGCCCTAGCACTGTCTCGGCTGCGCAGCGGAGCGCGTCGAAGGCCTGCTTGACCGCAGGCGCCGTCTCTGGGCCGAGGGCCTGCTCGCAGGTGTTGAGTCGCACCAGCAGATCACCGTGCGCCCCCTCGATTTGGCCTTTGGTGTGGTTGACGAAGTCGCGAAACGCGTCTTTCAGCCGCGGGAGCTTGCGGGCGAGCTTCGCCAATAGGTTCGCGCCGCTCATTTGCCGGCGTCTCCGCGGTGGGCGAGTTCCCTGAACTCGGCGCGCTCCTTGCCGTCATCGTGCCAGTCGCCTGGTGGAACGCCCTCCGGCGCGGCCTCGATGATGACGAGCGCACCGCGGTCCTCTGCTCGCGCAGCAAGACCGAGAGGCATCCGTACCACTTGCCCGTACGAGCACTGCGGCCGATTGTCCGCCGGGGAGTAGCCAGCCCGTAAAACTTTAACCCGCGCCTCACCAGGTTCGAGCGGCGCGAGATCATCCGGTACGCGCTCTGCCGAGTGCCGTCCCGGTGCGGAATCCGCTGGCGTCACGGTGCGTGCGCTGTCGGTCAGTTTCGATCGCTGGTGCGGCATCCGGGTCCGCGCACCGCTCGCCTGCACGGGTTGAGCTGGTTGCGGCACTTTCTCGCGTGCCGGTGGCGGCTGACCAGAGGCGTGCTGTTCGCGAGCGGCTCGCATCCTGCCGACGGCTTTACGGGTGCGCACTGCCCACTGCAAACCAAAACCGTCCCCGAGGATTAACATGCAACCCAACGGTTCAATACCGCATCGACCCAGGACGCGCATGTTTTGGGTCCAAAACATGCGCTGCACAGCGGCGGACGCGTCCGCTGCTTCGACCTTGTTCGCTGTGTCCTCGGAGAGTTCAAGATACCGCGCAATTGCCTTATCCGCCGCTCGCGTCTCTTGGGCAACGCGCGCCGCGCGCAGCCGCTCGCGCAGCGATGGCTCGGCGAGCGCGAGTTTTTCGATCCGGCTCTCCGCGTGAGCGATGTCGCGCTCCAACTTGTCCAAGACGCTGTCGCTCGCGTCATCGAGCAACGCTTCCCGGCGGCGTTCATGCAGTTCCTTGAGCGCGCCGTGCGCGGCGCTCTGCTCGATGGTCAAGCGCTGCACGGCCTCGTCGAGCGACTCGGCATCCTCGCCATGACCGTTCAGCCGACGGATCAGTTCGTTGAGCATCACCTACCTCCGTGGGTGCCTTTTACCCCGGCGTGAATTTCCGTGCGATTTTTCGTGTGATTTTTCGTGTGCAGCGAAAAAGTCCTCAACGGTGCGCTGCTTGGGGATCGCCGCGGCCTCGATATCAGTGCCCGCCAGGTGCTTGAGCACCCGCCGCGCACGCGCGACGCGTGATTGACGGGGATCGAGCCTCCTGCCGAGCGCACGCACTGCCGCGGTTATTGTGGCGTCGAACGATGGCCGGCCGCGATGCGGTTCCTCCACGCGTTCGATCGGCAGGGGCGGCGTCGCGACCTGGTCACGCCCCGCGAGCTGCTCGTCGAGCTCGTCCTCGGTCTCAATCACGCCGGCGACGGTCATGCCGGCGATCTCGAGGCGGAAGGGAAAACGGCGCGCGGTCACTGCTGACCCCACCCTACTCGCATTTGCGAGGATGCGAGGCGCTGCACCACACGCTTGCCGACCAACTTCGCCATTCGTGGGGATACCCCCTTAGTCGCTGCAGCACGCTAACGACGCGCGGGATCAAGCGGCCAGCCAACCCCATGTCATTGACGACGCGCATTGTTCTATCCTGCCTTCACGTCGCGGCTGCCCGGAGGCATCTATGAAGCACCTCGATATGGTTGATCGAGCAGCTCTTTGGCTTGGACTTGTCACAAGCGGCTATTGCGTCGTGTACACAAGCACCCATATCGGTAATTCACTTCTCGCGGTCGCCGTGTGGTTCGGCCCAATCATCGGACTCTTCTGCCTGTGGTATGTGCTGATGAACCTCGATGAGCGCTGCTCGAGTTATGAGCGCCTGCTGCGAAGTCGGAATATTGATCCGGAGGAGGCGGACGACTTCCGCTCCCGCGGGTACTTCTAGACCGAGCAGCGTCAGCCGGATCAGCAGGGAGGTGTTTCATTGCAACCCGCGGCGCCGGCCGCTTCGGAGAGGCGTGTTAGGTTCAGAGTCCAGCGCCGCCTTCAGCGCGGCCCAGTCTTTGCGGCGCTGCGCTCGATAGCGAGGCGACACATACCAGCGCACGCGGCGACCCGCGCGCCGCCACATCCTGAGCGGCAGATACAGCAGCCCGCGGTGAGGCTTGAATTGATCGTCGAACCAACACCAGAAGCAGCGACGCGGGAGCTGAAGGTCGTAGTCGACTTCGTCTCCTGATTCACAGCCGATGTTGTACAGCTGCTGGTGCCGGCGGCAGCAGAAGTCTTCGGGCTCACTCATGGTCTTCTCCCTGGCGGAACGTACGGCGAGGCAACGCTCGGCGGTCCCAAGAGCGACCGCACCGCGCCATCAGTTAGCTGCAGTGCGGTCGCGATATCGCGAATGGTGAGACCGCGGTTGCGCAGTTCGTACGCGGCAGCGCGCAGCGTGTCGCGGTCGCGCGGACGGTGAAGATCTGCTAAGTCGGTCATTGTTTGCTCGAAGGCCCGCTCGGCAAGATCGGTGTTGTGGAGCGTGGAGTAACGACTGTGACGTGACGCGCGTCGATCGCTCCGTAGGGATCGCAGCAATCGCAGACCGGATCGAACACAACGACGATCTCGCGACCGTCAGCTGCCCGTTCCACGCCGTGCACGCGCAGGACCACGTTTCGCAGTCGCCGACTGTCGTGGAAGATGACCAAATCTCCGGCCTTGATGGCGCTCATGCCGGCTGGTTTCGGTGAGCCTCGATGATGATCTGCACCTGGTTGCAGGTCAGGCCGTATCGAATCCGCAGGAGGTCAGCGATCTCTTCCGCCGTGTACTTTTTGGCGACGAGATCGAGCACCGCGGAGGCCTCTTCGCTGCTCGGCGCGGCGTAGCCCGCAGCAGCGGGCGAAGGCGGAGCCGCGCCTTCAGAGTTTGAGATTTCAGATAGAGATTTCTGGGTCACGCTAGGTGACCCAATCCGGTCGGCGTTTGACCCAATAATCTCGCCGTTTGACCCATTGTCGCCGCTCGACCGTGACCCATTGGCTGAATGGGTCACGCTAGGTGACCCAACGTCAGGCTGGATTGGGTCACTCATGGCTGGCCCATTGCGGTCAGGTATAGCAGGGAAGAATCGCCGACCGTTCTTCCCGTACTGTCGACGCACTTTCTCGGTCTGGATCCAGCCCTGGCTTTCGAGAGCGTTGAGGTCCCGGCCGGCGGTCCGATGGGCAATCCCCACCGACTCGGCGATCTTGCGCTGCGATGGGAAACACCCGTCCGAGCCATCGCCGCGCATGAAGCTTGCGAGCACGTGACATACGTGCCGTAAGCGCTGCGCTGCCGGTCCGTGCCTCGACATCACGGCGCGCAGCCAGGCGTTGAGCGTGGCACGACTCACGTCACGTGATCGTCCGCAACGCGCGCTGGGCGGCGAAAATGCGCCGGGCGGCGACGGCCCACGCGTAGCAGACGCGGCACAGTCGTTGCCACTCGAAACCGCGAAAATGCGTCGAGCATTGCCGGCAGCGGCGAATCGAGAGCTGAGTTGCGACGCTGTTCCCCTTGGGTGTAAAAAACTCCCCGGCCTTTTCGGGCTGACAGACCCGGCCGGGGAGAACTTGGGGACGGTCGACGCTCGCGCTCACGCGGCGCCTCCAGCGATCTCATCGAGCAATCGAACGTGCGCGGCGGTGATACCGAAAATCGCCTTGCGCTTACGGCCGAGAGCGCGCCACTGCTTGAGCGAGGTGATGTCGTCGGCGGCCAGGCGAGCGACGAGCGCCGGCGGCAGATCCGCCCAGGTCGCAAATTGCCGTGGTAAAGTGCGCACGTTCCCTGCGCTGAATCGTCGCTCCCGAGGTCCGCCGGCAAAGCTCCTCGGGCGCGGCGCCCGCGCGCTCACGCCGCAGGGCGCTCGCGATTCGCCGCCACGTCGAACTTCGCGACCTTGGCACCCCGCTGTTGCAGAAATCGCGTGTAGCCGGCGCCCATGAACACGAGCATCTTCCCGACGCGGGTCAGCGCGCCGGCATCGATCAGTTCGAGCTTGAGGGTGCGCACGACGTAGCGAGCTCTCTCGCCACTGTGCGGCCATACCGTGGGAGGCCAGCTATCTAGACTCCAGGAGTGCGGTGCGAGCTGCGCCGCCGCTGCGGGCGATTTTCGTGCGGACATTTGCCTGACGCTCCAAAATGCTTCGGAGGACAGGATCATCTCGACAGAACGGGAATTCTAGGGGCTAGAGTTCCGGCGAGTCCGCGGTAATTCCTTGCGAATCTGAGGAATTTTCACGAGTGTCGATGCCTTGACACCAGTTTCGCGCGCGAGTCTCGCCAGGATCTCCGCACGCGTGTAGTCGGCTGCGCGTAGCACTTTCGCACGACGTCTCGCCCGATCGTTGCGCGTGTTGATCTTTCCTTGTTCCCTTGCATGTCGCTCCATGGCTCCCGCTCGACCACGCTCACTGGTGCGAATTGCGCCGCGCATCGGTGCCTCGAGATTCGTGTTGGCCTGTAAGCACCACAACTCCTCCGCGAGGTCCGCCGCTGCGTCCATATAGGCCGCCGCCGCCTCGGCGTTAGGCGGCACGTGGCCCAAAAATAATCTAACCTGATACGCGGAGCGGCGGCACCGACGCGCAAACTCCAACACCGCCTCAGAATGAACACCGGCTGGCGCGTTATTGACGGCGTCGACATGCTCGATGATTCCCTGTACCCACCGTCGCATGCGGTCCAGTACGGGCGGCTGCACGAGCGCACCGCCATTCGCCATCAGTTCATCAGGGCCGACGGCCCTGCTTTCGGTCGTGATCTTTATCAGGCCGACCTGGCGCTCGCGGCGAGCGCTCACGGCGTCTTGCCTTGCAACTTCGCATCGAGTGCTGCGTGGGCGGCCAGTGGCGCGCCCTGCACCAGGTGGGAGTACCGCTGCGTCATGATGAAGCTGCGGTGACCCAACACCTCGGCGATCTGCAGCAGCGTCGAGCCCTGCTGCGCGAGGATGGACGCGCACGTGTGTCGCAAGTCGTGCCAGCGAAAATCCTTGAGCCCTGCGGCCGTGCGCACGACACGCCAGCGGCCCTCGAGCGTCGAGCGCTTCAGCCGCGTGCCATCCTTCATCGTGAAGACGGCGCCGCCGATCGCCCTCACCTTCTCGGCCTGCAGGGCCTGCAGCGCATCGCAGGCGGCTCGCGTCAAGTGGACCTGGCGCGGACGGTCGGTCTTGCTGATTCTGATCGAGGCGAGCTGGCGCGCGAGATCGACGTCCGGCCAGTCGAGGCGCAGCAGCTCACCCCGCCTCATCCCCGTGGCGATGCTCAGCACGATCGCCGTGTGCACCAGCGGGGAGTGATCGCGTGCGGCTTTCAGCAGCGCCGCCAGTTCGCCGTCGGACAGGAAGCGCGTGCGGCCACGGGGCTCGGTGAGCTTCAAGCCCTCCGGCCAGTGTCGCTCCGTCGGTACGAGTCCACTTCTGCGTGCCCAGTTCCACGCCGCTCGCAGCACGATCAAGTACCGATTCACGGTGCCAGCGCCGCGGCCGCGGGTGAGCTTGTCGCGCAGCGCGCGCAGTGCCAGTACGTTCAGATCGAGAGCCTTAGTCGTGCCGAGTTCCTGGATCCACCACGCGCAAACTTGATGCACCAGATCATACGAACGCAGCGTCACGGTCTCGGCGTCGCGCAAGTACTCCAGCAACAGATCGCCGACGGTCAACGAGCCGACGTCGCGACGAACGCCGCCGCGCTTTTTCTGCTCGCGAAACAGCTCCTCGGTCTCGTCAGCCCATTCGATCGCGGCAGCTTTCGTCGAGAATGTCTTCGAGACGGAATCGAAGCCGGTAACGCGTGCGGTGGCGGTGTACGTGACCCCGGCGCGCGGGCTCACGTGCTTGCGTATGTAGCGTTTAGAATTTCGAGCAGCCATTGTCAGCACCCTTTTTGCTGGTGGTGGTCAGGCGCTCGCTGGTGCTTCCAACATCAGCGGGCGCCGCTCTTTCGTGCGCTGGACAGTCACGCGCACAGTCGCAATAATGCGCGCCGCCGTGCCCCCCCTGCAACATGGATTGCATCATGGATGACAGGACGGCACGGAACCCCTTGATTCGCAAGGTGGTAGCAGTTTTCAGTTGACTCTTTTCACAGGAGGCATATGCACCGCGTACTCATCCTCGGTGCCGGCAAGATCGGCGCACTGGTCTCCGGATTGTTAGCCGAATCCGGCAGTTACAGGGTCCATCTCGGCGATATCGACGGGGCGGCCGCCGAGGGGGTGGTGCGCGCCCACGGTGCGGCCCACCTCGCCTCCTTCGCCCTCGATGCCACCGACCCTGCAGCCCTCGCCAGGCATCTCGCCGAGCAGCCGGTGGACGCGGTGATCTCGAGCCTTCCTTATTACTGCAACGTCGGGGTGGCCGAGGCCGCGCGCCGCGCCCGCACGCACTACTTCGACCTGACCGAGGACGTCGAGGTGACGCGCGCGGTGCGCGCCATCGCCGCCGGCGCCGCCCAGGCCTTCGTCCCTCAGTGTGGGCTAGCGCCCGGCTTCATCAGCATCGCCGCCGCCGAGCTCATCACCCACTTCGATCAGCTGCGCGCGGTGAAGATGCGCGTCGGCGCGCTGCCGCAGCACCCGAACAACGTGCTGAAGTACTCCCTCACCTGGTCGACCGAGGGACTCATCAACGAGTACGCCAACCCCTGCCAGGCCGTCAGCGACGGGCGCCTCGTCGAGGTGGCGCCGCTCGAAGGGCTCGAGGAGATCGAGATCGACGGCACGCTCTACGAGGCCTTCAACACTTCCGGCGGACTCGGCTCGCTCGCCGAGACACACGGGGCGCACAGCGAGTCGATGAACTACAAGACCATCCGCTATCCCGGTCACTGCGAGCAGATGCGCCTGCTGATGAACGACCTGAAATTGAGTCACGACCGCGTGACCCTCAAGCGCATCCTGGAGAACGCAGTGCCGCAGACACTGCAGGACGTCGTGATCGTCTATGCCGCGGTCACCGGCACGCAGGACGGGGAGCTGCGCGAGGAGAACTACGTCAACAAGATCTACCCGCAGATGATCGCCGGCCGCCTGTGGTCCGCCATCCAGGTGACCACCGCCGCGGGCATCACCGCCGTGGTGGACCTGGTGCTCGAGCACAAGGGCAGCTACACCGGCTTCGTGGCGCAGGAGCAGTTCCGCCTGACCGACATCCTCGCCAACCGTTTCGGGCGCTACTACGCTCCCGGAGGCACCAAGCACGTCTCGGGCGAAGTGGTGGTGGCCGGCAAGACCGGGCATCAGCGGCGGCAGAAAGCGGCGAACGGGTGAGCACGTGGACACCGATGCGGTTTTGAAGCGATTGGGGCTTGCGGCGGTCAATGCGGGCGCCTGGTCGGGCCTGCGCGGCTGGTCGACCGCCAGCAACGGTGCGCTCCTCAACGTGCGCAACCCGGCCGACGGCACGCTGCTCGCACAGGTGCGCCCTGCGACTGAGCACGACTACGAGCGCGTCGTCACCTCCGCAGTCGCGGCGGCGGCGGCCTGGCGCGCGGTGCCGGCGCCCAAGCGCGGCGAGGTGGTACGCCTGCTGGGCGAGGAGCTGCGCCGCCACAAGAACGATCTGGGCAAGCTGGTCTCGCTCGAGAACGGCAAGATCCTCGCCGAGGGACTGGGCGAGGTGCAGGAGATGATCGACATCGCCGACTTCGCGGTCGGCCAGTCGCGCATGCTCTACGGGCTCACCATGCATTCCGAGCGCCCGCAGCACCGTATGGCCGAGCAATGGCACCCGCTCGGAGTCGTCGGCGTCATCACCGCCTTCAACTTCCCCGTCGCGGTATGGTCGTGGAACGCCTTCCTCGGCGCGATCTGCGGCAACGCCTGTATCTGGAAGCCCTCGCCGAAGACGCCGCTGACCGCGCTCGCCGTGCAGCACCTGTGCAATCGCGTCATGCAGGAGCACGAGCTGCCGACGGTCTTCCAGCTGTTCATCGATGCGGGTACCGCTCTCGCGACGCGCTTCGTCGAGGACCGCCGCGTCGCGCTCGTCTCCTTCACCGGCTCTACCGAGGTCGGCCGCAAGGTGGGAGAACGCGTGGCGGCACGCCTCGGCAAGAGCCTGCTCGAGCTCGGTGGCAACAACGCGGTGATCGTCGATGAGAGCGCCAACCTCGACCTGGCGGTGCCCGCGATCGTGTTTGGCGCGGTCGGCACGGCTGGCCAGCGCTGCACCAGCACGCGGCGCGTGTTCGCGCATCGCGCGATCGCGGCGGAGCTCGAGCGGCGCCTGGTGCACGCCTACGGCCAGGTGCGCATCGGCGACCCGCTCGACAGCGCCACCCTCATGGGCCCGCTGATCGACGGCGCCGCCGTCGAGCGCTACCAGGCCGCGGTGAGCGAGGCGCAGAGCGGCGGCGGCGAAGTCCTCTACGGCGGGCACACGCTGCAGCGACCCGGCAATTTCGTCGAGCCGACCATCATCCGCGCGCGCAACGAATGGCCGATCGTGCAGCGCGAGACCTTCGCCCCGATCCTGTACGTGATCCCGGTCGATTCGCTCGACGAGGCCATCGCGGAACAGAATGCGGCCGCCCACGGCCTGTCATCGGCGCTGTTCACCGACCGGCTGCAGAATGCCGAAGCGTTCCTGTCGGCGGCCGGCAGCGATTGCGGCATTGCCAACATCAACCTCGGTACCTCGGGCGCCGAGATCGGCGGTGCGTTCGGCGGCGAGAAGGACACCGGCGGCGGCCGCGAATCGGGCTCGGACGCCTGGAAGGCGTACATGCGCCGCCAGACCACCACCGTCAACTGGAGCCGCGAGCTGCCGCTGGCGCAGGGCATCGAGTTCAAGGTCTCGCAGTGAGGTTCGGCCTGACGGAAGCGCTATCTGCCTGGTAGCTTCAGGGTGAGGCGCGCGCCGCCCAGCGCCGAGGTGTCGATCGTCAGGCGTCCGCCGTACATGTCGACCGTGTCGCGCACCATGGCCAGCCCGAGACCATGACCCGGCACGGTCTCGTCAGCGCGCACGCCGCGTTCGAGCACCCGCGCCCGATCCTCCGCCGAGATACCCGGACCGTCGTCTTCCACCACGATCTGCAGCCGCTCGCGCGGGCCGGCGTTGTCGTCGGCGGCGGCCCGCAGCAGCACGCGACTGCGGCACCATTTGCAGGCGTTGTCGAGCAGATTCCCCAGCAGTTCGGTGAGATCGCTGCGGTCGCCGATGAACTGGGCATTCGCGGCGATGCCGAGCTCGATCGACAGGTCTTTGCCAGCGTGGACCCGCAGCAGCGTGCCGCGCAGCTCCGCGGCGACCTGCGCCACCTCGACCGGCGCCTGCCCGAGCAGCGCCCCACCGGAGGCGGCCGCGCGCTTCAACTGGTGCTCGATGATGCCGCTCATGCGATCGATCTCGGTGCTCAGGCCCGCGGATGACTGCGCCGGTGGCAGACTCGAGCGCATGACCGCGAGCGGCGTCTTCAGGCTGTGCGCCAGGTTACCGAGGGTATCGCGGTAGCGGGTGACGCGTTTGCGCTCCCCGACCAGCAGCGCATTGAGGTTGGAGGCCACGCCCGACAGCTCGCGCGGGTAGCCGGCACCGAGCGTGTCGCTGCGCCCCTCCTCGACCGCGTGGATCTCGCGCTCCATGCGCCGCACCGGGGCGAGCACCCAGCGCAGCACCGCCGCGAGCGTCACCAGCAGCAGCAGCATCAGGGCGATGAACCAGCCGACCAGCTCGCGCCGGAAGTCCCACAGCTGTTCCTCGTACGGGCTCAGCGAGGCCGCCACGCTGAACGTCAGCCCGCGCGTGCCGTTGGGATCGTCCTCGAACTGGATGGCGCGGCTCTCGATCGCCACGCGCTCGTGACCGAAGGTGGCGAAGTCGAGCGTGCGCTCAGTGCGCGGCAGCAGCGGGCCGAAGTCCGCGTCGAGCCCCGCCGTGGAGGGCGAGCGCCACTGGTGCAACTGCGAGCGGATCTCGGCGTACACACCCGAGCGCGGCGTGGCCAGGCGCGGATCGAGCTCGTTCGGCGTCGGCGCATAGCCGCCGTCCGGCTGCGGCTCGGCGGCCGCGATCAGCGCCACCATCTCCGAATCGAGCACTTCCTGCACCGAGCGCTCGGACAGCTGGCGAAAGCCGGTGTCGAGCACCAGCATCATGACGCCGAAGAACAGCGCCAGCGGCACGGAGACCGAGATGAGCAGCCGCCGACTGAGCGAGTGCACGGAATGCGGCGCGCGCTGTGGTGCGACCTAGGAGGCGGTGTCGCGCGGCAGGGCGAAGCGATAGCCGCGCCCGCGCAGCGTCTCGATCGGGTGCAGGCGGTCCTCGGGGTCGAGCTTGCGCCGCAGCCGCCCGACCAGCACCTCGATGACGTTGCTGTCGCGCTCGAAGTCCTGGTCGTACAGCCGCTCGGTGAGCTCGGTCTTCGAGATCACGTCCCCGGCGCGCAGCATGAGATGCTCGAGGATGCGGTACTCGAAGGTGGTGAGCTCCACCGCCGCGCCGTCCACCGCGATCGTCTGCGCACGCGTGTCGAGCGCGATCGGGCCGCAACGCAGCAGGGGTGTTGCCCAGCCGCCGGCGCGCCGCAGCAGCGCCTGCAGGCGCGCCAGCACTTCCTCGAAATGAAAGGGTTTGGCCACGTAATCGTCGGCGCCCGCCTGCAGGCCCTCGACCTTGTCCTGCCAGTTGTCGCGCGCCGTCAGTATCAGGATCGGGTAGGTCTTGCGCGCCGCGCGCAGACGGCGGATCACCTCGAGCCCTGGCAGGCCCGGCAGCCCGAGATCGACCACGGCGACGTCGAGCGGATACTCCTGTCCGGCGAACAGCGCCTCGTTGCCGTCGCAGGCGACATCCACCGAGAACCCGGCTTCGATCAGTCGGGACTTGAGCGTGTCGCGCAGCGCCGCCTCGTCTTCGACCACCAGAACGCGCATAGGCCTCCCCGCACTTCCGCTACAGGACCGCACCACTCGCCGCATCGACGCGCACGGTCCACACCTTGCCCGCCGGCCGGTTGAAGAGCCGCAGTGCGTACACCGTACGTTCGCCCTGCTTCTGTGTCTCGGCCTTCACCACGCTCGCGTGATAGCGCTGCTCGACCATTTTCACCGCCTGGGACATCGTCATCGCCTCGTTCGCGGACGCCGCCAGCGCAGCGCCGGCAGCGAGCAGCCCGCCGCCGCACAGCATGAATCGCAGGATGAGCACAGCGCCGGTGAGTTTCATCGCAGCGGATAAGCCTAACGTATCCGCGCGCTGCCTCGCGACCGCCTGCGTTCGGGCTCCTTTCTTCAGCTGGCGTTCAGTTTTGCCTCACGCCATAACACGTCCCATTCGAGGGCCGACAGCTTCTCGAGCTCGAGTCCGCGGGCGCGGGCAACAGCCTCCATGCACACGAAGCGCTGCTCGAACTTTGAGTTCGCACCGCGCAGCGCAGCTTCCGGATCCACGTGCAGGTGGCGACTCCAGTTGGCCACGGCGAACAGCAGGTCGCCGATCTCCTCCATGAGCGCCGCGGCGTTGCCGCCGCCGTGCGCCTCGTCCACCTCCTGCAGCTCCTCGAGCACCTTGGCGCGCACCGCGGGTGCCTCGGGCCAATCGAAGCCAACGCGCGCTGCGCGCCGGCCGAGTTTGGCTGCGCGGCTGAGCGCCGGCAGCGCCCGCGGTACTCCGGACAGCACCGCGCCAGCGGCCGGGTCCTCCGCCGCGGCCGCGGCCCGCTCCTGCGCCTTCTGCTGCTCCCAGACGCGCACCAGGTCCGCGGGCGAGATCGCGGCGCCGGCGAACAGGTGCGGATGACGCCGCACCAGCTTCTCGCGGATGCCGTTGGCCACGGCGGCGAAGTCGAACCAGCCGCGCTCCTCGGCCATGCGGGCGTGGAACACCACCTGGAACAGCAGGTCACCGAGCTCCTCGCGCAGGTGCGCAGGGTCGGCCCGCTCGGCGGCATCGGCCACCTCGTAGGCCTCCTCGATGGTGTAAGGCGCGATGGTGGTGAAGGACTGCTCGCGGTCCCAGGGGCAGCCGTTTTCGGGGTCGCGCAGCCGGGCCATCAGCGCGAGCAGCGCGGTGAGTGCGCGTTCCGCCTCGTTCATGGCGGCGGCGGATTGCACAGGCGATACAGCGTCAGCAGCATCCCCGCGGTCGCCCCCCAGATGTTGCGCTCACCGAACGGGATGTCATGAAAGTCGGTCAACTCCCCGGTGACGGCGGAGCGGCGGCGCCGCAGGACGTGGTTGGCCGGATCGAACAGGTAGTCCACCGGCACCTCGAAGCTGTCCTCCACCTCATCGCTCGCCAGCAGCAGCTCGAACCCCGGCTGCACGAAACCCACCACCGGCGTAACGCGAAAGCCGGTGACCACGAGGTGGTCGGGCAGATAACCGATCACCGTTACGAAGCGCTCGTCGAGCCCGATCTCCTCGCGCGCCTCGCGCAGCGCCGCGGCCCGCGGGCCGTCGTCGGTCGCCTCGATGCGTCCGCCGGGAAAGCTGATCTGGCCAGCGTGATTGCGCAACTGCGTGGCGCGCTGGGTGAACAGCACCGTCAGCTCGCGCCGCTCGACCAGCGGGATGAGCACCGCCGCCGGCGTCGGCTCGCGGGCGAACAGCTTGTCGTGGCGCGGCGTGCCGGGCTCCCAGGTGACCGGCAGCAGCCACTGCTGCGGCTCGTGGTGCGGCTGCGTGCCGGCGAGGCGCGCGCGGATGATCGCGGCCCAGTCGCGGGCCGCCGGCGCTGCTGCGCGCGGGCTGTCGTTGCCCGATTTTGCATCCTGCCTCGCCACCCGCCGCGCCTTCAGCCTCCCCCGCCGCCGCCCTTGATGCCGCCGGTGGTGAGCTCGGCCGGGTCGAGCAGCTTCGCCAGCTGCTCGCGCGGCAGGTCGGTCATCTCGGCGGCGACCTCGCGGATCGGCCGCCCCTGCGCGTAGGCGTGCTTGGCGATGGCTGCGCCCTTTTCGTAACCGATTACCGGGTTGAGCGCGGTCACCAGGATCGGGTTGCGATCGAGCGCCGCGGCGATGTGCGCCGCGTTCACCTTGAAGCCGGTGATCGCGTCGTCGGCCAGCGCCCGCGTAACCGCGGCCAGCAGCCGGATGCTCTCGAGCAGATTGTCGGCGATCACCGGCAGCATGACGTTGAGCTGGAAGTTGCCCGACTGGCCTGCCACGGTGATGGCGGCATCGTTGCCAATCACCTGCGCGGCGACCATGGTGGTGGCCTCGGGTATGACCGGATTGACCTTGCCCGGCATGATGCTGCTGCCGGGCTGCAGCGCGGGCAGCGCGATCTCGGCCAGCCCCGCCAGCGGGCCGCTGTTCATCCAGCGCAGGTCGTTGGCGATCTTCATAAGGCTCACCGCGATCACCTTCAACTGGCCGGACAGCTCGACCGCGGTATCCTGCGCCGCGAGCGCTTCGAAGTAGTTGCGCGCCGGCACGAAAGGCAGCCCGGTGAGCCCACTGAGCTCGGCGCAGAAGTGGCGGGCGAAGTCCGGATGCGCATTGATGCCGGTGCCGACCGCCGTGCCGCCCTGGGCCAGCGCCAGCAGCCGCGGTTCGACCGACTCCAGACGTGCCACACCGTTCTCGACCTGCGTCCGCCACCCCGACAGCTCCTGCGCGAGGGTTACCGGCATGGCGTCCATCAGGTGGGTGCGGCCGGTCTTGACCACACCCTGCACCTCGCGCTCCTTCTGCTCGAGCGTCACGCGCAGATGTCCGAGCGCCGGTATCAGCTCGCGCCGCACCGTGAGCGCCGCGCTCAGGTGTATCGCCGTCGGGATGACGTCGTTGCTGCTCTGGCACATGTTGACGTGATCGTTGGCATGCACCGTGCTGCCGAGCCGCCGCGTGGCGAGCGCCGCGATCACCTCGTTGGCATTCATGTTGCTGCTGGTGCCAGAGCCGGTCTGGAAGACGTCGAGCGGGAACTGTGCATCATGCTGCCCGGCCGCGACCTCCGCCGCCGCCGCCTCCACCGCCTGCGCCAGCCGGGCCTCGAGCAGACCGAGCGCGCGGTTGGCGCGGGCCGCCGCCTGCTTAACCAGGCCGAGCGCGCCGATGAACGCGCGCGGCAAGGGTCGACCGCTGATGCGGAAGTTCTCCACCGCGCGCTGCGTCTGCGCGCCCCACAGCGCCTCCGCCGGCACCTTGATCTCGCCCATGCTGTCACGCTCCACCCGGAAAGAGTTCATGCCTGCACTCCGCCACGCCCGGCCGGACTCGCCGTTGCGTTATGATGTAAATCCTAGCACTTCGAGGTGTCCGGTAACGCATGCCCGCGAGCCCCACCGACGCAAGCTCTGCGCTCGACGCGTTGTCACCGGTGGATGGTCGCTACCGCAGCGTGACCGCGCCACTCGCCGCGCTGCTGTCCGAAGCCGCCCTGATGCGCGAGCGCATCCGCGTCGAGGCACTATGGCTGCTGCAGCTCGCGGCGGCGCTGCCGCAGCTGCCCGCAGCGCAACTCACCGACGCGGTGCGCGCGCGCGCGCAGCAGCTCGCCGCCGCGCCCGACGACAGCGCGGCCGCCGCGGTCAAGAGCATCGAGGCGCGCATCAACCACGACGTCAAGGCGGTCGAATACTACGTGCGCGAGCAGCTCGCCGCCGTCGGCGCGCCGGCCGCGACGCTCGAGCTGGTGCACTTCGGCTGCACTTCCGAGGACATCAACAATCTCAGCTATGCGCGGCTGCTGCAGCAGGCGCGCGAGCTGCTGCTGCCGGTGCTCGGCTCGCGGGTGCGCGAGCTCAGCGCGCTCGCGCGGCGTTACGCGGCGCTCGCCATGCCGGCGCGCACCCACGGCCAGACCGCCAGTCCCACCACCCTCGGCAAGGAGCTGGCGAATTTCGCCGGGCGCCTGCAGCGCCTCGAGCGCCGCTGGCGCGCCGTCGCGATCCTCGGCAAGTGGAACGGCGCAGTCGGTAACTTCAACGCCCACGTGGCGGCCCTGCCGGAAGTTGACTGGCCGGCCGTGGCGCGTGCGTTCGTCAGCTCGCAGGGACTGGAATACAACCCCTGGACCACGCAGATCGAGCCGCACGACTGGATCGGCGAGTACTGCGATGCGGTCGCGGCGGTGAACGTCGTGTGCATCGACCTGTGCCGCGACCTGTGGGGCTACATCTCCCTCGGTTATCTGCGCCAGGCCCCCGTCGCCGGCGAGGTCGGCTCGTCCACCATGCCGCACAAGGTGAACCCGATCGACTTCGAGAATGCCGAAGGCAACTGCGGCGTGGCCAACGCGCTGCTGCGCCACTTCGCCGACAAGCTGCCGCTGTCACGCTGGCAACGCGACCTCACCGACTCGACAGTGCTGCGCAACTGCGGCGCGGCGCTCGGTCACACGCTCATCGCGTGGCACGCGCTCGGCCGCGGCCTCGGCAAGATCGAGGCGGACCCTGCGCGCATGAGCGCCGAGCTCGATACCGCATGGGAGGTGCTCAGCGAAGCGCTGCAGACGGTGCTGCGCGCCGCCGGCGTGCCGAACGGCTACGAAAGACTTAAGGAATTCACCCACGGCCGCGCGATCGACGCTGCGACGCTCGCCGGCTTCATCGAGCAGCTGCCGCTGCCGGCGGCCGAGAAGGCACGCCTGCGCGGCCTGCGGCCGGCCGATTACACCGGCCTGGCGGCGCAGCTCACGCGCAAGCTCACCGACGGCGCCGGCCCCTGAGGGCGACGCGCCCGGCGCCCCCGCGTGGGGACTGGCCGCGCGCGCTGTGGTGCGCAAAGTGCGAACCAGCGCGCGCTTTTGACTTACTGTCGCCCCGCTGCGCGCCCAAACCGTGACCGGGTTGGCAATGCAATCCCCGCGCCCGTCACTAAGATCGCCTGCAACCTGCCTCCCGTGCAGGTTATGCGGGGCGCCGGGCGTGGCAATCAGCGGGGAACTCGACAGTAACGGTGCATTGGCGCAGCTCGCGAACGCGCGCTACGCCTCCGAGTCGGTGAACCCCGGCGGCAGCGGCACGTCCGCACGCCAGGGCGCCGAGACACTCACCGTGCTCACCTCGCTCGCCGAGGTGCGTACCGCGGTCAACGAAATCGCCGCCACCGCGCAGCGCCTGATCTCTATCTACACTCCCGACCTCGAGCCCGACCTGTACGACCAGAGCGCGTTTCTCGAGGTCGTCAAGCACTTCGTGCTGACGCGCAGCTTCGCCAAGGTGCGCGTGCTGCTCGCCGAGCCGACGCGCGTCATGCGCGACAGCAACCGCTTCGTCGCCATGGGGCGGCGCCTGTCGAGTTGCATCGATATCCGCTACATCGCGGCCCAGGCGCCGCAGCGCGCCTCGGCCTACCTCATCGCCGACGACCGCGCGATCGTCTACCGCATGCGCGCGGACAGCTGGGACGGTGTCGCCGACATCAACAACCCGAGCGCCGCCCGCCTGTATCTGCAGGAGTTCGATCAGGTCTGGAACGCCAGCGCGGCCGAGCACGGGCTGCGCGCCGCCCGCCGCGGCTAAGCTTCCACGCGATGCCGACCGTCATCCAACGGCCGGCTACAATCTGGTCCATGTCCCGCACGCCTGAGGTCACCGTGGCGGCCGTCACCGAAATGGCCGGACGCTTCCTGGTGGTGGAGGAGCGCATCAGGCGCCGCGTGCTGCTGAATCAGCCGGCGGGGCACGTCGAGCGCGGCGAGACGCTGCTCGCAGCGGTGGTGCGCGAGACGCGCGAAGAGACCGCCTGGTGCTTTGAACCGCACGCCCTGGTCGGCGTGTATCTGTGGCGCAACCCGGCCAGCGGCCGCGCCATCCTGCGCTTCGCTTTTGCCGGATCGGTCAGCAACCACGATCCCGTGCAACCGCTCGACCGCGGCATCATCCGCATCCATTGGCTCACCCAGCAGGATCTCGAGCAGCAGCGCGCACGGTTGCGCAGTCCGCTCGTCCTGCACTGCGTGCGCGACTACCTCGCCGGGCGCCGCCAGGCATTGCAGACGGTAGCCGAGCTTGATCTGCAGAGTGCCCCTGAGTTCGTGCGCGGCGCGCTGCCGCCGCGGAACAGCGCGGTAACCGCCGTCGCCTCCTGAAGCGCGCTAAGCCCGCGCCGATCGTGCCCCGCGCCGGACCGGCGGTGCAGTGCGCTAAAATCAGCGCATGTCGGAAGTTAACCTCCCCCCACCTGCCACCGACGCGCGCGTCATCGTCGGCCTGTCGGGCGGTGTCGACTCTGCCGTCGCGGCGCTGCTGCTCAAGGAGAGCGGCTGGGACGTGCAGGGCCTGTTCATGAGCAACTGGGAGGAGGAGGACGATGCCTGGTGCACCGCCGCCCGCGACTTCCAGGATGCGCGCGTCGTGGCGCGCGAGCTCGGCATGGTACTGCACCGCGCGAGCTTTGCGGCCGAGTACCGTGAGCGCGTGTTCCGTCACTTCCTGCGCGAGCACGAGGCCGGCCGCACCCCGAACCCCGACGTGCTGTGCAACCGCGAGATCAAGTTCGGCGTGGCGCTCGAATGGGCCCGGCGGCTCGGCGCGACGCACTTCGCGACCGGCCATTACGCCCGCCTGCTGCCGGCAGCTGATGGTCTGGCGCTGTACAAGGGCGTCGATGGCGCCAAGGATCAGAGCTACTTCCTGCACGCGCTGAGCGCCGCGCAGCTCGCGCGCACGCTGCTGCCGCTCGGCGGGCTGCACAAGAGCGAAGTGCGCGCGCGGGCGCGCCGCGCCGGGCTGCCGGTGTTCGACAAGCCCGACAGCACCGGGATCTGCTTCATCGGCGAGCGGCCGTTTCGCGAATTCCTCGCCCGCTATCTGCCGCGCAACCCCGGCCCGATACACTCGGCCGAGGGCGAGCCGCTCGGCACCCACGAGGGGCTGGCCTTCTACACCCTCGGCCAGCGCGCCGGGCTCGGCATCGGCGGGCGCGCCGGCCGGCCCGCGCAGCCGTGGTACGTCGCCGCGAAGGATCCCGCCAGCAACACGCTCACCGTGGCGCAGGGTGGCGAGCACCCGCTGCTCGCCGGCGCGGGCCTCGTCACCGCCGGCTGGCACTGGCTGACGGCGCCCCGGCACGCCCCGTTTGCGGCGCACCTCAAGGTGCGCTATCGCCAGGCCGATCAGCCGGCACGGCTCACGCCGCGCGCCGATGGCGGCATGCAGGTGGCATTCGAGCAGCCGCAGCGCGCGGTCACGCCCGGGCAGTACGCGGTCGCCTACGAAGGTGAGCGCTGTCTCGGCGGCGGGGTGATCGACACGGTGAACGCCGCGCTGCCGCGCTGCGCCGCCGCCTGAGGGTGGCACCGGCAGCGTGCGGCAAACCGATATAATCGCGCCGACACGGAGACACGCATGACCAACAGCTTCCGGGCGCGCTCGACTCTCAAGGCCGGTGATCGCACCTACGAGATCTGGAGCCTCGCGGCGCTGCCGCACGACAAGGTCGCGCGGCTGCCCTTTTCACTGAAGATCCTGCTCGAGAACCTGCTGCGCTGCGAGGACGACGTGAACGTCACGCGCGCCGACATCGAGGCGCTGCTGGAGTGGGATCCGGCGGCTGTGCCCGCGCACGAGATCGCCTTCACGCCTGCGCGGGTGATCCTGCAGGATTTCACCGGCGTGCCGTGCGTGGTCGACCTGGCGGCGATGCGCGACGCCATCGAGCAGCTCGGCGGCGACCCCGAGCGCGTCAATCCGCTCAACCCCGCCGAGCTGGTGATCGATCACTCGGTGCAGGTCGATGAGTACGGCTCAGCGCGCGCGCTTGCGGCCAACACCAGCATCGAATTCACCCGCAACCGGGAGCGCTACGCCTTCCTGCGCTGGGGCCAGACCGCATTCCGCAACTTCGCCGTGGTGCCGCCCAATACCGGCATCGTGCACCAGGTGAACCTCGAGTACCTGGCGCGCGTGGTGTTCGACACCGGCGCGGAAGGTGCGCGGCGCGCCTACCCGGACACGCTCGTCGGCACCGACTCGCACACCACCATGATCAACGGGCTGGGAGTGCTCGGCTGGGGCGTGGGCGGCATCGAGGCCGAGGCGGCCATGCTCGGCCAGCCGGTCACCATGCTGATCCCGCAGGTCATCGGCTTTCGGCTCGAGGGACGCCTGCAGCCCGGCGCTACCGCGACCGACCTGGTGCTGACCGTCACGGAGATGCTGCGCAAGAAGGGCGTGGTGGACAAGTTCGTCGAGTTCTTCGGCGATGGCCTGGCCAACCTGCCGCTCGCCGATCGCGCCACGATCGCCAACATGGCGCCCGAGTACGGCAGCACCTGCGGCATCTTCCCGATCGATTCCGAGACGCTGCGCTACCTCGAGCTGTCGGGCCGCACGCGCGAGCGGGTGGAGCTGGTCAGCGCTTACGCCAGGGCACAGGGAATGTGGCGTAACCCGGGCGCGAGCGCGGCCCGCTACACCGATGAGCTCGAGCTCGATCTGGCGCACGTCGAGCCGAGCCTGGCCGGCCCGCGCCGCCCGCAGGATCGCGTGCCGCTGAAATCCGCCCGGCAGGTCTACCAGGCGAATGCGCGCAAGGCCGCCGACGAGCGCACGGCGCGCAACAGCGGCGCGGGCGTGGCGGCGGCAAAGCTCAACGGGCACAGCGTCGAGCTGAAGGACGGCGCGGTGCTCATCGCCGCGATCACCAGCTGCACCAACACCTCCAACCCCTCGGTGATGCTCGCCGCCGGGCTGCTGGCCCGCAAGGCACGCGCCGCCGGACTCACCTCCAAACCCTGGGTCAAGACGAGCCTCGCGCCCGGCTCGCGCGTGGTGACCGATTACTTCACCAAGGCCGGCGTGCTGGAAGACCTTGCGGCTATCGGCTTCGACCTGGTCGGCTACGGATGTACGACCTGTATCGCCGTCGGCACTCCCGTGCTGCTGGCAAACGGCACCACCCGGCGCATCGAGACCATGCCCGCATCGGGCGGGGTGCGGCTGTTCGGCCCCACCGCGGACGGCCGCCTGGCGATGGCGAGGCAAAGCCAGATGATGGTGCAGGGCGAGCGCGAATGCGTGGCCGTGGTGCTGCAGGATGGTCGTCGGCTGGTCTGCACTCCGGACCACAAGGTCCTATGCGCAGATGGCCGCTGGGTGCCGGCCGGGAAACTGATCAGCGGACGCGACCGTGTCGTGATGGGTCTCGAAGCGCCGCTGGATGAGCCGGGCGCGGATGAGTCTGGTTATGAGCTCGTGGCCGGCGAGCTCAGGTTTACTCTCGCCGACGAGCACGAGCGCGCCCGCACGCTGGCCTTCGCGCGCCTGGTCGGTCATCTGATCAGCGATGGCTCCATCAGCGTTCTGGGTCAGGGACGGATGAACGTCGGCCAGGCACTCGACAGGGAAGCGGTCCTGGACGACATCGAGTTGCTGACCGGCGTCCGTCCGGCAGGCACTCGATATGACGATCGCAAATGGGCGATCGTGCTGCCGCAGGAGCTGACCCGGCTGGTGATCGCGCTGCCGGGAGTTCGTGTCGGCCGGCGCATCGACCAGGCGCCCGCGCTGCCGGCATTCGTGCTCGAGGACGCGTGTCCTGTCGCCGTCGTTCGCGAGTTCCTCGGCGGGCTCTTTGGTGCGGATGGGCACGCGCCGATCCTGAAGCGTCAAGGCGCCAGCGAGCGTCGTGCGATTGTGCAGCCGCCCGCCTACTCTCAATCCGCCAAGCCCGAACATCTGGAGCAGCTCCGGGAGGTCATGCGACACATCATCGGGCTGTTGGTTCGATGCGGGGTGAAGGCACGGGGCGCGCGGGTTTACACCTACGCGACGCGCCGCTCGTCATCGACCTATCCGGCCCCGCTCGACGGCGCACCCCGCTTCGAGGTCCGCCTCGCCCTGCCCGAAGGTCTCTCGTTCGTGGAGCGCATCGGATTCCGCTATTGCGTCGACAAATCGCTGCGCGCCAGCGCGGCGGCGGTGTACTGGCGAACTATCGACACTATCAATCGGCAGCGCTTGTGGATGGCCGATCGAATCGAAGCGCTGCATCAGAATCACAGCTTCAGCTTTCAACAGACACGCCGTATCGCAGCCGCAGAGTTGATGACGCACGAGACTGCGCTGTTCCCACACTACGCGCTGCTCGAAGGTCACGACCGTTTCGACCGCCTGCCCGATGCCGCCGCACAGCGCTTCAAGCCCCTGCATCGCGACAGCTGCAACTTCCCCTCCCCAGTCGAGCTCTTCACGCAGATCGGTGCCCGCGAGTGGTTTGCGCGCCTGGAGTCTCGTGAAGCAGCAGGCGGCGCCAAGCGCTATTGCGTCGACAAGGATGCTCTGACACTGCCCACGTTCTGCCTGCAAGTCACCGCTGTACGTCCTGCGGGCACGCATCCTGTGTTCGACCTCGCTGTGGATGATCTCCACGCGTTCGTAGCGGGCACTGTTGCGGCGCACAATTGCATCGGCAACTCCGGCCCGCTGAAGCCCGAAATCTCCGCGGCGGTCAAAGCGGGCGACCTGACGGCCTGCGCAGTGCTCTCGGGCAACCGCAACTTCGAGGGGCGCGTACATCCGGAGACGCGCATGAACTTCCTCGCCTCCCCGCCGCTGGTGGTGGCGTATGCGCTCGCCGGCACGCTCGACATCGATCTGACCAGCGAGCCGCTGGGCACCGGCAAGGACGGCAAGCCGGTGCGCCTCGCCGACATCTGGCCGAGCGACACCGAGGTGCAGGAGCTGATGCTGCGCTCGATCAACTCGCAGATGTTCCGTGACAGCTACGCCAGCGTGTTCAAGGGCGATGAGCACTGGGCGAGCATCCAGGTGCCCGCCGGGCAGCGCTATGCCTGGGATGCGAAGTCAACCTACGTGAAGCACCCGCCCTACTTCGCCGGCATGACCATGACGCCGGCGCCGCTCGCCGACGTGCGCGGCGCGCGGGTGCTCGCGCTGCTCGGCGATTCGGTTACCACCGATCACATCTCCCCGGCCGGCAACATCGCGCGCAGCAGCCCGGCGGCGCGCTACCTCATCGAGCAGGGGGTGGAACCGAAGGATTTCAACTCCTACGGTGCACGGCGCGGCAACCACGAAGTCATGATGCGCGGCACGTTCGCCAACATCCGCTTGCGCAACCTGCTCGTTCCCGGCGTCGAGGGCGGCGTGACCGTACACCTGCCCGACAACGTGCAGGCGTCCATCTACGATGCGGCCATGCGCTACCAGCAGGAGGGCACCCCGCTGGTGGTGCTCGCCGGGCGCGAGTACGGCACCGGCTCCTCGCGCGACTGGGCGGCCAAGGGCACGATGCTGCTCGGCGTGCGCGCGGTCATCGCCGAGAGCTACGAGCGCATCCACCGCTCCAATCTCATCGGCATGGGCGTGGCGCCGCTGCAGTTCCTCCCCGGGCAGAACGCCGCCTCTCTCGGTCTCACCGGCCGCGAGACCTACGACATCACCGGTCTCGACCGCGGCGATGCCCGCGAAGTGACGGTGAGCGCGATGCCCGAGAGCGGCAAACCGGTGCGCTTCAGTGCGCGGCTGCGCATCGACACGCCGAAGGAGCGTGAGTACTACCGTCACGGCGGCATCCTGCAGTACGTGCTGCGCCAGCTGGCCGCCAGCGGCAACGCGGCCTGAAGGCACGAGTACGAGACGGCTTCGCGGGTGCTCGCGCTGTTCGACCTTGACGGCACCATCACGCGACACGACACCCTGACGCGCTATCTCGCCGCCTACCTGCGCCGTCACCCGGTGCGCCTGCGGCGCGTGCCCGGCGCGCTGCCGGTGCTCGGGCGCTACCTGCTGGGGCGTGCTGATCGGGGTGAGCTCAAATCCATCTGGATCCGCGCGTTGCTCGGTGGCTGTACGCGCGAGGAACTGAGTGTCTGGACCGCGCATTTTGTGCCGCAGCTGATTGCGCGCGGACTGCACGCCGACGCCGTGGCGGCCATCGAAGCGCATCGCCGCAGCGGTGACACCCTGGTTCTCCTGAGCGCCAGCCCCGATCTATACGTCCCGGCCATTGGCCGTGCCCTCGGCTTCGACGAGGTTTTGTGTACCGGGCTAGCGTGGGACGGCGACCGCTTGAACGGTGCGTTGACGACGGCGAACCGCCGCGGCGCCGAAAAAGTACGCTGCCTGGAAGCACTGCGGGCGCGCTATCCGCAGCTTCAGATCATGGCCTACGGCAACGCCGGCAGCGATCTTGCGCACCTGGCGCTCGCCGATCGGCGCGCACTCGTCAATGGCTCGCCGTGCGCGCGGCGCGCCGCGGCGCGCCTCAACGTACCCTGCATCAGCTGGCATTGAGGGCACCTGCGGTGTCATGCAGCGCAATAAACAGGCTGCCGCACGGGTCTATTACGGTGTCGAGCGTATGCACACCGCACGGCGTGCCGCTTAGCCCTCTCATGACGGAGTCTGCATGATCGTTGCGGTACTGGCATTTCTCGGCGGTGCACTGACCATATTGAGTCCGTGCATCCTGCCGGTGCTGCCGTTCGTGCTGGCGCGCACCGAACAACCCTTCGCGCGCAGCACGCTGCCGTTGTTGATCGGCATGGCGGCAACCTTCGCTGCGCTCTCGACGCTCGCGGCGGTGGGTGGCTCGTGGGCAGTGCATCTGAACGACTACGGCCGCGTGCTGGCGATGGTGCTGTTGGCCCTGAGCGCGTTCGCGCTCCTGTCACGGCGCTTCGCCGACTGGGTGACGCGGCCGTTCGTGGCCTTTGGCGCGCGCCTGATGTCCGGCAAACCCGCTCGCGTCGGCGTCGCCTCCTCGCTCCTGCTGGGCGTCGCGACCGGGTTCCTGTGGGCACCGTGCGCGGGCCCGATCCTCGGCCTGATTCTGACCGGCGCGGCACTGCGTGGACCAAGTACCACCACGACCGTGCTGCTGCTCGCCTACGCACTCGGCGCCGCCACCTCACTGGCAGTCGCGGCAGCCGCGAGCACGCGCGTGATCGCGGCGATGAAGCGCTCCTTTGCCGCAGGCGAGTGGCTGCGCCGGTTCCTAGGAGTCGCGGTACTCGTTGCGGTGGCGGCCATCGCCCTGGGGTGGGACACCGGCATCCTCACGCGCCTGTCGGTCAACAGCACCAACCATTTCGAGCAGGCGCTGCTCGAGCGCATCGGACCCAGGGACTCCCCGGGAGGGGCGATGGCGATGTCCGGAGCGATGAGTGGCACTACGAGCGGCGCCATGTCGGGCGCCATGTCCGGCGCCATGAACGGCAACGCCATGATGTCCGCGAGCGCTGCGCCCGTCGAAGGCGAGCTGCCGCCCTTGAGCGGCGCCGTCGCCTGGCTGAATTCCCCGCCGCTCACGCCGCAGGCGCTGCGCGGCAAGGTGGTGCTGGTCGATTTCTGGACCTATTCCTGTATCAACTGCCTGCGCGCGCTGCCGTACGTGAAGAGCTGGTACGCGCGCTACGCCAGCCAGGGGCTGGTGGTGATCGGCGTACATGCGCCGGAGTTCGCCTTCGAGAAGAACCTCGACAACGTGAAGCGTGCGGTGCGCGACTTAGGTATTACCTACCCGGTGGCGCTCGACAACGACTACGCCATCTGGAGCGGCTTCAATAATCAATACTGGCCCGCGCACTACTTCATCGACGCGCAGGGCCGTATCCGCGGCCACCATTTCGGTGAGGGTGATTACGCCGGTTCCGAGCAGCTCATACGGCAGCTGCTCCTGGAAGCCGGCGCGGCTCAGCTCGCCCCCGTGGCCAGCGCAGTGCAGGCCAGCGGTGTTGAAGCGGCGGCCGATGAGGCGGACGTGAATTCCCCGGAAACCTATCTGGGCTACCAGCGCGCCGCGAACTTTGTCTCCCCGGGCGGTGCGGTGCGTGATGCCACGCACCGCTACACAGCGCCGGGCACGCTGCAGTTGAATCAGTGGGCATTGGCCGGCTCGTGGCAGGTAGAGGGCGAGCAGGTACTGGCAACCGCCGCGCACGCCAGCATCGTGTTCCGCTTCCGCGCGCGCGATTTGCACCTGGTGCTCGGCAGCACGCCCGGAGGTGCGCCGGTTCGCTTCCGCGTGAGCATCGACGGGCACGCCCCGGGAGCGGATCGCGGTATGGACGTGCAAG
>Ga0210394_10001266_pt1 | contig 41777 bp, 29 predicted proteins | sample IncBWC12MmetaG_FD_160121 | JGI IMG/M metagenome (GOLD analysis project Ga0210394, IMG submission 160121) | Forest soil microbial communities from Barre Woods Harvard Forest LTER site, Petersham, Massachusetts, United States - Inc-BW-C-12-M | ecosystem: Environmental > Terrestrial > Soil >...
GAGATCGCGCCAGCGCGTTGACATGATTGGCTATTTCGTGGCGCCGATTTTTTCCGCGACGGTCTTGGCTTGCAAGAACAGAAGAAGATAATCCTGCCCGCCTGATTTCGAGTCCGTGCCCGACATATTGAATCCGCCGAAGGGATGCGCTCCGACCATTGCACCGGTGCACTTCCGGTTCATGTAGAGGTTACCGACGTGAAATTCTTCTTCGGCGCGTTCGATTTTTTTTGCATTCTGGGAATAGACGGCGCCGGTGAGGCCAAACTCGGTGTCGTTGGCCATGGCGAGCGCGTCGTCGAAATCCTTTGCCTTGGTTACGGCGAGCACAGGGCCGAAAATTTCTTCCTGGAAGATTCGCGCTTTGCAGTCGACGTCTGCGATCACGGTTGGCTCGATGAAAAAGCCGTCGGCGCCGGAGCGTTTGCCGCCGGTGAGGAGGCGTCCTTCTTTCTTGCCTTGATCGACGTAGCCGAGGATGGTTTTCATCGCGGCTTCGTTGATTACCGGACCCATGTAATTGGCAGGATCCTCGATAGAACCCACTTTGATTTTCTTTACGCGCTCGACGAGCTTTTCGAGGAATGTGTCGTAGACTTTTTCGGAGACGATGGCGCGCGAACACGCCGAACATTTCTGTCCTTGATAGCCGAACGCGGAAAGCGCGACGCCTTCGACGGCGGCTTCGAGATCGGCCTCTTCGTCAACAATGATTGCGTCCTTGCCGCCCATTTCGAGGACCGTGCGCTTGATCCAGACTTGTCCCGGCTGCGCCTTCGACGCCTGCTCGCTGATGCGCAGACCTGCTTCCTTGGAACCCGTGAAAGCGATAAAGCGCGTTTTTGGATGCGTGACGAGGGCTTCCCCAGCTGAACTGCCCGGACCGGTGAAGAAACTCACTACATCGCGCGGAATGCCCGCTTCGTAGAGGATATCGATAAAAATTGCGGCGATTGTGGGCGAATCGCTCGACGGTTTCACGATGGCGGTGTTGCCGGTGACGACCGCCGCGAGCGTCATGCCGCCCATGATGGCGGCGGCAAAATTCCACGGCGGAATGATCACGCCGACGCCGAGAGGAATGTATTTCAGGTAGTTTTTTTCGCCGCGCATCGGCGTTAGCTTTTGCGGCGCGGCCAGGCGCAGCGCTTCGCGCCCGTAGTATTCGCAGAAGTCGATCAACTCGGCGATGTCGGCGTCGGCTTCGGGCCAGGTCTTGCCGATTTCGTAGCACAGCCAGGCGTCGAGCTCGAAGCGGCGCCTGCGCAAAATATCCGCAGCGCGATACGCGCACGCGACGCGCTCTTCCGCGGGCACTCGCTTCCAGCGGTCGAACGCGCGATGGGCCGCTTCGACCGCTTTGTTGGCCATGTCTACGTTGGCTTTCTGGAAGATTCCGATGATATCGGCAGGGTGCGAAGGATTATGCGACCTGATTTTGTCGACGGTGGTGATTTTCTCACCACCGATCGTCAGCGGGTACTCGCGACCGAACATGCCCTTTACCTGGCGCAGAGCGTCCTGCATGGCCTTCGCGTTTTCGGCCTTCGAAAAATCGATGAATGGCTCGTTTTGAAATTCGCCGCGATGCAGGCTCGTGGCTGGAGATGTCATAGCAGGCCTCCGGGAGCTGTCCCTGAAGTGATGATTCTATCGCCTGGGAGCGGGTTGAGACAAGGCAACGGCGAGAGACGGCAGGTAAAATTAATATGTGCCGATTTCTGCCGATTAGAATGTTGGGTCTTCGTTTGTTTCCAATGACTTACGGCGAATTCTAATCGGCGGCAGTGCCGATTAGAAAAAGTGAAATACCGGGCAGGTTGGAGCCCGGGGACGAAGAAAGGTTGCGCGAGCGAAGCGGTCGCTGCTCGGTCGCCCTCTACTAGCGCACCTTGTTGTATTTCATCGTCATCATAACCGAACTATGCTAGCAGAGTGCGGCCGTGATTGGCAGTCCGGCAGCATCGAGCGGCCATTTTTAGGGTGCGAATAGCAAAAAAGGAAAGGCGAACGGAGGGAAATGTACACAGGGCCGTGGTTTCGGCGGCTGGTGGATTAGCGCGAGGGGAGTGTTCAGATCAATTCGCGGACGGCGGAATTGAAGACTTGCGTGTGGAGATCCACGTCTTCGGCGGTGGTGGCCGGGGACATCAGCGCCATGTTGTGGAAGGGGGTGAGGAGGATGCCGCGATTCAGCGCGTAGAGGTGCATGAAGCGCTCGAGTTCGAAGTCCATCGCGGCGGCAGCTTCGCCTCCGTTGCGCGGAGGATGCGGGTAGAAAAGATATTCGGCGCGGCAGCCGAGGCGCGTGACGTGCCACGGCAGACCTGCTGCCGCAATCGCGGTTGCCACGCCGTCTGCGAACCGTTCGGCTAGCGGAATCATATGCTCGAACGCGGCGGGCGTGAGGACATGTTCGAGTGTGGCGCGCATGGCGGATAGCGAAAGAGCGTTTCCGGCGAGAGTGCCTCCTATGCCGCCCGTGTCGCAATCTTCGAGCTGAATACGCATCGAGATTCTGCGCGCGACTGATTCCGTGCAGCCATAGGTGCCGGCGGGAAGGCCGCTGGCGATAGGCTTGCCGACTACCAGGATATCCGGGTGCAGATCGTGCTGGCGCGTGTAGCCGCCGGGGCCGGTGCAGAGCGTGTGCGTCTCGTCGAGGATCAGGAGCGTTTGATAGCGGCGCGCGAGTTCGGCGGCTTTCTGCCAGTAGCCGGGAGCGGGATGGACGATGCCTACGTTCGTCATGACCGGCTCGGCGAGAATGCAGGCGACGTTTAAATCATCGAGTGCGGCGTCGAGGGCATCGAGATCGTTGAATTCGACGACCCGGGTGGTCTCGGTGGGATTTACGGGAGGGCCGATGTTGCCGCGGCGCGGGCCGGGCTTACCTTCGTGGATGGAGATGAAGCTTTCGTCGACCGTGCCGTGATAGCAGTAGTTGTAGACGAGAATTTTGCGGCGGCCGGTGATTTCGCGCGCGATGCGAATGGCGAAACGATTTGCGTCGGTAGCGGTGAGCGTGAATTGCCAGTACGGGAGACCGAAGCGGCGCGCGAGTTCTTCGCCCACCCAGAGCGCGTCTTCGGTGGGAAGCATGAAAGTGATTCCCTGCTTGGATTGTCGCGCGATGGCTTCGACTGCGGCGGGGGGAGAGTGGCCCGTCATCGCGCCGGTGTCGCCAAGGCAGAGATCGACGTATTCATGGCCGTCAACGTCGATGAAATGGGCGCCGTGAGCGTCGGCGACGAAAATCGGAGACTTGCCCGCCCATTTTTTCATCCAGTTCATGGGCACGCCGCCGAGGAGCGAATTTTTTGCGCGCTCGTAAAGAGCGACCGATTTCGGGTGATCAGCGGCGAATTTCTGCTCTTCCCGCGCCATGAGTTCTTCGAGGCGCTTCCGGCTGATCGTTTTGTGCGGAGCTGGACCACTCAAACGAATATCCCTCTGCAATTCAAGCGATGTGGTTTGGCACGCCCGAAGGCATTTTCATTTTAGATCCTTGAGGATTTCGCGCGCGGCGTTGGCTCCAGAGGCGCCGGTTAGGCCGTTGCCGGGATGGGTGCCGGAGCCGCAGAGAAAGAGGTTCTTGACCGGCGTAGCGTAGCGCGCCCAGCCGAGGAGCGGGCGCATGGTGAAAAGTTGGTCGAGAGAAAGTTCGCCGTGATAGGTGTGGCCGCCGGAGAGGCCGTAGGTTTCCTCGAAATCTTTCGGCGTTAGAGTTTGCGCCGCGATAATTTTCGACGGAAGGTCCGGGGCGTACGTGGCGAGAGCTTTGATGATGGTGTCGCGAAGGGCATCGCGTTGCTGCGACCAGTCGCCGTTTTTGAGGTGATATGGCGCGAACTGCATGTATACCGACATCACGTGCTTCTCCGCGGGCGCGAGTGACGAATCGGAAATTGACGGGATCGTGACATCGAGATAAGGAGCCGGGGAGAAACCGCCGTATTTCGAGGCGTCGAAAGCGCGCTCGAGGTAGTCGATTTCGGGGCCGATGTGGATGCGGCCGGTGAGCGCCGAGTTTGCGTCCGAGAAATTCTTGAGCGAGGTGAAGGACGGCAGCGCATCGAGCGCGAGATTAAGTTTTGCGGCGACGCCCTGGATGCGATAGTGCTGCATCTTCCCGATGAAACTCGGCGGCAAATGGACGGGGTCGATCAAGCCGAGGAAAGTGCGTCGCGGGTCAGCTCCTGAAATCACGGCTTTCGCTTGAATTTCTTCACCGCTCTTGAGAGCGACTCCGACGGCCGCGCCATTCTTGATGATGATATGCGCGACGTCGGCATCCGTGCGGATTTCGGCGCCTGCTTGTTTGGCCGCGGCAGCCATGGCTGCGGTGAGCGCGCCCATTCCTCCGCGGGGAAATGCGGAGCCGCCGGCCGGATGCGAGTCGGTGGCCGAGCGAAGGAGAAGCAGCGCCGCAGAGCCGGCGGACCACGGACCCATCGCAGCGCCGAAAATTCCGCGAGCGGCGATGGCGGCTCGCAACAAGTCCGTTTCGAAGAATTCGGCAACGAAGTCCGCGACGGCCATGGGTCCCCAGCGCAGGAGGCGCATCATTTCTTTTTTGCCGAGGCCGCGGACTTTCCGCCCTACTTTGAGGAGCTTCCAAATGTCTTCCTTCGACGGCTTTTCGATTACCGGAGGCGTGAGTTCGAGCAGGCGTCCGAGGATCGGCGCCAGGCGATCGAGTCCGCGATGCAGCTCGATGTACTGGGCGGCGTCTCTCTTCGAGAAGTCGCCGATCTGGCGCGCCGACGCCGAGTGATCGGAGTAGAGGACGAGCGCGCGACCGTCGGGCGACGGGACGAACATTCTCACCACTGGCTCGACCATTTGCAGACCGTGGCGAGCGAGTTGCATGTCGCGTGCGATCGATGGCAAAAGCGGACCCGCCGAATGCGCCAGCGTGGAGCAGCGAAAACCGGGCGCGAATTCTTCGGTGACCGCGGCACCGCCGACAACGGCGCGGCGTTCGAGAACCAGCGGCTTCAATCCCTTTTTTGCGAGATAAAACGCGGTGACGAGTGCGTTGTGGCCGCCTCCGACGATCACGACATTGCGCGCGGCGGCCACCTAGTTCTTCCCCGTGTCTTTGAGGATTTCTAGCGCGGCGAGGCGGCCGGGCGCGCCCATGATTCCGCCTCCGGGATGAGTGGCGGAGCCGCACATGTAGAGTTTTCGAATGGGCGTGCGGTAACGCGCCCAGCCGGAAACTGGGCGCAGGAAGAAAAGCTGCTCGAGCGAAAGTTCGCCCTGAAAAATATTTCCTTCGCTGAGGCCGGTGGTGCGCTCGATGTCGAGGGGCGTGATTACCTGCTTGCCGATGATGATGTTTCTTAGATTCGGCGCGTACTGGGAGATCGTGTCGATAACTGCTTCACCAAACGCGTCGCGCTGCTGATCCCAGTCCGGTCCGGACTTGAGTTTGTAGGGCGCGTACTGCACGAAGCAGGAAAGTATGTGTTTTCCGGGAGGAGCAACGGACGGGTCGGTGAGCGTGGGGATGACCATATCGATGTAGGGGCGGCGCGAGAATTCGCCGTATTTCGCCTGGTCGTAGGCGCGTTCCATGTATTCCATCGACGGTGAAATGGAAATCGCGCCGCGGAGGTGGCGGCCAGGACCCGGGAGGCAGGTGAAACTGGGGAGCGCATCGAGAGCTAGATTCACTTTTCCTGAAGAGCCGCGATATTTGTAGCGGCGGACTTCTTCGAGGAAATCCGGCGGGAGTTCGCGCGATTCGATGAATTTCAGGAATGTGAGATTCGGGTCAACGCTGGAAGAAACGATGTCGGCGTAAATCTCTTCCCCACCTTCGAGCGCGACGCCCTTCGCTGTGCCGCTCTTGACGATGATGCGCGAAACTGAGGCTTCCTTGCGAATTTCTACTCCGGCTTCTACGGCGGCGTCGCCGATGGCGTTTGAAATCGCGCCGGTGCCGCCGCGGCTGAATCCCCAGGAGCGGAAGGCGCCGTCGATTTCACCCATATAGTGATGGAGCAAAACGTAGGCGGTACCCGGCGAGCGGATGCCGAGGAACGTGCCGATGATTCCGGATGCGGACATGGTGGCTTTGAGAACGTCCGTCTCGAACCACTGATCGAGGAAATCGGCGGCGCTCATGGTCATGAGCTGGACGAGATTGTATTTGTCTTCCGCGGGCAGGTCCTGAAAGCGCTTGCCGAGAAACGCGAGCTTCTTCAAGTCACGCGGATCGAAGGAAGTGGGGTCGGGCGGAATCATTCCGAGAATCGGCTTCACGAAGCGGCACATCGCAACCATGGACTTGCCGAATTCTTCGTAGGCTTCGGCGTCGACTTTCGAGTGACGCTCGAGTTCGCGGCGCGTTTTTGCGTGGTCGTTGACGCGCCAGAGATGATCGCCGTTTTGCATGGGCGTCATGGTGCCATCGAGCGGAAGAATCTCGAGACCGTGGCGAGGAAGGTCGAGATCACGGATAATTTCCGGGCGCAGCAGCGAGACGACGTATGAAAAAACAGAAAACTTAAATCCGGGAATAATTTCCTCTGTGACGGCGGCACCGCCGAGGACGTAGCGGCGCTCGAGGACGAGAACTTTTTTCCCCGCGCGCGCGAGATAGGCCGCGTTTACAAGACCGTTGTGGCCGCCGCCGATCACAATGACGTCGTATCGCTTGGACATGAGTTTCGCTTGAGTTTGCGTCGCGCTTCGCAGCGTTTTTGTGCGAGGGCCGAAACATTCTACAAGCCCTGACGCGGAGTCACAAGGAGAGCAGGCGGAGGAGGCCAGCGTTACGATGACGGATTAGAACCGGAAGCCCCGCGGAGTCCCGAAGAACCAAACGGATTTTCGTCGTCGCAGGCGCATTACCTTGCGAGAGATGCAAGGTGCGCACTATAATTCGCGAATCCGCCTTTTGCGCGAGTTGCGCGCGATTTGGTTCGAGGATAGGAGCGATTGTGCCGATTGGAACTGCGGTCCATGAGAGAACTTTGAAGTTGTGCGAGAGCATGAACTACCGCGAGTGGTCCGGCTACTACGCGGTGAGCGTGTACGAGATGCACCACGAGCACGAGTACAACGCGATTCGCAATGCCGCGGCGCTGATCGACGTGTCGCCTCTTTTCAAGTATCTCGTGAGCGGCAAGGACGCGACGAAATTCGTGAACCGCGTGATTACGCGCGACATAAACAAGGTGTCGGTGGGCCAGGTGATCTACTGCTGCTGGTGCGACGAGCAAGGCCAAGTGATTGACGACGGAACGATCTCGCGGCTGGGCGAGAATCTCTATCGCTGGACGGCGGCCGATCCGAGCCTGCGGTGGTTTCGACAGAACGCACTCGGCCTCAACGTTCAGATTGAAGATATTTCAGACAAGGTGGCCGCGCTGGCGGTCCAGGGACCCACTTCCGGGCGCCTGCTCACGCAAGCTGCTGAGGCGGACATCGCGAATTTGAAATATTTCCGGTTCACGCGCGGAAAGATCGGCGGCGTGGAAGTGGACATTTCGCGCACAGGCTACACGGGCGATCTGGGGTACGAAATCTGGATGCCGTGGAACGAAGCGCCAAAAGTTTGGGACGCGCTTTTTGAATTCGGCACACAATTCGACTTGCATGCGGCGGGAATGATCGCTCTGGACGTCGCGCGCATTGAGGCGGGACTGATATTGATCGAAGTGGATTATTTCAGCAGCAAGAAAGCGCTGATCGATTCGCAGAAGTATTCGCCATACGAAATCGGGCTTGGGCGTTTGGTGGATTTGAAGAAGGAACATTTCATCGGGCGCTCGGCGCTGGAAGAAGAAAATCGGCGCGGACCCAAGCGGCTGTTGATGGGGCTCGACATCCACTGGGACGATGTGGAGCGGCTGTACGACGCGATTGGTCTCGCGCCGCAAGTGCAGAGCACGGCCTCACGCGTGGCGGTTCCCGTGTATTGGGGTGGGCTGCAAGTGGGCAAGGCGACTTCGACTACTTGGTCTCCTTCCCTTAAGAAAATGATCGCGCTGGCAAGCCTGCACCGCGAACATGCCGCAGCGGGTACCGAATTGCAGATGGAACTCACCGTTGAAGCGGTGCGTCACAAAGTGCGGGCCACAACCAGGGAACTCCCATTCTTCAATCCCGCTCGAAAAACAGCAACGCCCGTTGGATAGCCGGACGCGACTGCCGGAACAAGGAATAAAGCGATGACGACCGCAAATCACGGGCTGTTTTCTGCGAGCCTGGACGCGTTCAAGCGACACCGGCTGAGGAAGGCTGCCGCTCTTGCCGGAGCACTTCTGGCGATGGGCTCGATTCCGGTGAACTGCCTCGCTCAAGGAAAAACGGCGAGCAGCGGCTGTCCGCCGGCCGCGCGCAACGACGGCACGAAGGAGATGATTCACGGCGTATCCGTTGCGGATCCTTACCGATGGCTCGAAGATCAGAACAGCGCTGAAACGCGGGCGTGGATTGAGGCGGAGGACCGGTGCACGAGCGCGGCACTCGATTCGTTTCCCGGAAAAGCTGCAACTACAAAGCGGCTGAGCGAACTCATGAAGGTGGATTCCGTCGGTCTGCCCAGGGAGCGGAACGGCTGGTATTTTTTTGCGAAACGTCGGGCCGACCAGGATCTCTTGGATACGTACAAGCGCCGCGGACTGAACGGTGCGGACGAAGTGTTATTCGATCCACATTCGCTGAGCGCCGATCATTCCACCAGTGCGGGCTTGATGGAAGTGTCGCTCGACGGATCGCTGGCGGCCTATTTTGTTCGCGCGGGCGGCCAAGACGAAGTGACGGTGAAATTCCTCGACACAAACACGCGCAAAAATCTGGCGGATGAGCTTCCGAAAGGAAATTACGACGGAATGTCGATCGAACGCGATAATCGCGGAGTTTATTACGCGAGGGAGACTGAAAGCGGTCCGCGAGTTTTTCACCATGTGATGGGCATGCCGGGGGCGCAGGACAAGGAGATTTTCGGAAAAGGCTACGGACTGGACAAGATCATCAGCCCGTCACTATCGGAGGACGGCCGGTACCTGCTGATTCACTTATTCTACGGGTCCGGGATCACGCGCTCGGAGCTTTATTTCGAAGATTTAAAGAGCAACGATGGAGTCAAGCCGATCGTCAACGATACCGACTCGATTTTTCAGGGACAGATCGAGGACGGAAGGCTTTTCGTCATCACGAACTGGAAGGCCCCGCGGTGGCGCGTTTATTCGGTGGATTTGGGTAACCTCGCCAACGTTACTGCGAAGGACACGTGGAAGGAGATCGTCCCCGAGTCCGACGCAGCTATAGAAAACGTGCGCGCGATTGGCGGTAAAGTTCTGGTGCAATACATTCGTAACGCGACGTCGCAACTGAAGATTTTTGAGAGCGATGGAAAACCAGCTGGTGAAATCGCTTTCCCGGCGCTGGGCGCTGTCGGCGGTTTGGGGGGCAACTGGACTGGCCCAAATGTGTTTATCGATTTCAGCTCCTTCAACATTCCGGACACGATCTACAAATACAACCTTACCTCGGGCAGGCTCGAAACGTGGGCCGCGTCATCGGTGCCGATCGATAGCAGCGTTTACGCTGTGGAGCAGGTTTGGTACGAGTCGAAGGATAAGACACGCGTGCCGATGTTCCTGCTCTACAAGAAGGGTCTGGCGCGGGACGGTGCGAGACCGGTTCTGCTAACAGGCTACGGCGGATTTGACGTCAACCTAACCCCCATTTTTTCTGAAGAAGCCGTGGTGTGGGCGGACGCCGGAGGCGTTTTCGCGCAACCGAATTTACGCGGCGGCGGCGAATTCGGAGAGGCATGGCATCGCGCGGGAATGATGGAGAAAAAGCAGACGGTGTTCGACGATTTCATCTCCGCTGGCGAGTGGCTGATCGCGAACGGCTATACAAACTCGAAAAGGCTGGCGATTCAAGGCGGCAGCAACGGCGGACTACTTGTCGGGGCGATGCTGACCCAGAGGCCTGACCTGTTTCAAGCGGTCGTCTGCCAGTATCCGCTGCTCGATATGCTGCGATATCAAAAATTCCTGAGAGGGCCATTCTGGGTGCCGGAATATGGTTCGGCGGACGATCCTGCTCAGTTCAAATATCTGCTTAGCTATTCGCCGTATCAGAACGTCAAAGATGGAGTGAAATACCCCGCCGTGCTGTTCGTTACGGGCGATGGCGATACGCGCGTCGCTCCTCTGCACGCGCGAAAGATGGCCGCTCGGCTTCAGGCCGCGACGGGTTCCAGGCGTCCCATCCTGCTGCTGTATGATACAAAATCCGGCCACTCGGGCGGCCGTCCGCTTAACAAGCAAATTGAAGAAAATGCCCAGGCGCTCAGCTTTCTGTTCTTACAACTCGGGGTCAACGCAAATTAGAGTGTCGCTGGGACATCATGCGGCGTAAATTCGAGGGGAATCCATGATTCGATCGGTTGTCATAATCCTTGTCGGGATAGTTCTCATTGCGGGTGGAGTTTGCGCACCAAGCGGCGATGCGCAGGCTCAAACTCCTGCGGGGCCGATCCGCCTCGCGGTAGACGCGTCGCGGGCGCCGCAAAGAATTCTTCACTCGCACATGAAGATTCCCGTGAAGTCTGGGCCGCTTACGCTTTACTACCCGCAATGGATTCCCGGCGAACATATGCCCGATGGTCCGATCATCGAAGTGGTGGGGCTGAAGTTTACCGCGGACGGAAAAACGATACCGTGGCGGCGCGATTTGGTGGAGATGTTTACATTTCACCTAGAAATTCCGCCGGGCGCGAGCATGCTTGAGGTGGACTTCGATTTTCTTCTCGCGGGTGCGGCATCGGGATTTTCCGCGGGCGGCTCCGCGACGGCTTCGCTCGACATCCTGAGCTGGAATCAAGTTTTGCTTTATCCGGCCCTTCCTGCCCACGACGTGATGTTCGAGCCCAGCCTTCGCCTCCCGGCGGGCTGGAAATTTGGCACTGCGCTTCCTGGTGCGAAGCAGACTGGCGACACGATTTCGTTTGCACCGGTGAGACTCGATGCACTGGTGGATTCACCCGTCCTCTCGGGACGATACTTCCGCGCCATCCAACTGACGCCCGGCGAAAATCCTCCGCATGAAATCGACATAGCGGCCGACAGTGCCGCGGCGCTGGCGATGACGCCCGAAACGGAAACGCAGCTCAGGCACCTGGTGGCTGAAACGGGAGCGCTCTTCGGCGTCCGACACTATCGCGGCTATCATTTCCTGTTGACGCTGAGCGACGACGTTGCGCATTTCGGTCTCGAGCATCACGAATCAAGCGATGATCGCGTTTCCGAGCGCGATTTGATCGACGAAAGCGGCCGTATCGACTTCTCCGGACTTTTGCCGCACGAGTTCGTCCATTCGTGGAACGGGAAATACCGGCGACCCGCCGGCCTCGCGACTCCGGATTATCAGAAGCCTATGAAGGACGATCTATTGTGGGTCTATGAGGGGCTCACCGAATATCTCGGCGACGTTCTAACGGCTCGCAGCGGGCTTCTAACGCAGCCGCAATCGCTTGAACAGTTGGCGGTGCTCGTTGCGCAGTACGAACATCGCCCCGGGCGCGATTGGCGTCCCTTGCAGGATACCGCGGATGCGGCTCCGTTTCTCTACGACTCGACGCCGGACTGGGCGAACTGGCGGCGCAGCACAGATTTTTACCAGGAAGGCGAGCTGTTGTGGCTCGATGTAGACACGACGCTGCGCAAGCTGACGAACGATCAGAAGTCGATCAACGATTTCTGCAGGATCTTTCACGGCGGCCCTGGCGGCGAGCCTGCGCTGAAAACCTATACGTTCGAGGATGTCGTGGCCACGCTGAATGGCCTAGCTCCGTACGACTGGTCGAAATTCCTGCGTACGCGGCTCGACCAGACGTCCACAAAAACACCCATTGAAGCGCTCGAGAATAGCGGATGGAAGCTTATCTACGGCGAGCAACCAAACGAAATGCAGGCCAATTCCGAAGAAACCAGCAAGACCCTTAGTCTCTCGCTTTCGATAGGGGTGTCGGTGAGCGATGACGGAACAATCGTTGACGTGATTCACGGCGGACCATCGTATGCCGCCGGGCTGGGGCCGGGAATGAAAATCGCGGCGGTGAACGGGCGCCAATATTCGCCCGTGATTTTGCGCGAAGCAATTAGTTCCGCAAAAGGGGCAACCGACCCGATTCAGTTGATGGTCGCGAATGGTGCGCATTTTCAATCCTATTCGGTGGATTACCACGGTGGCGTCGTTTATCCGCACATCGTGCGTGATGAAAGCCGCCCGGACTATTTGGGCGAAATTCTTCACCCGTTGGCGCACTAAAATTCGCTTACTTCGGACGGCGAAGCTTGACGCACACAGCTTCAACTGCATTTTGCGTGCTGGAGTTTTTGCGTGTGCGAACGTGAGGCGTCGCGTTGAAAGATAAAACGTTCGTGATTCCTGGGATACTCTTCGTCGTGCTGGGCATCGCCGGGTTCGTTCATCCGCGCATCCTCATGCCGGGCAAGCAGGACGACCTGCAAGTAGGCGGCCAGCGAATGATTGTCGAGACTCGGCGAGTCGTCGAGATCCCGGGGTTTCTGAGTGGCTTTCTCGTCCTGGCCGGCGGCGGACTCATTTTCATTGGCGGGCGCGAAAAGCCATCGAGAGTTTCGAACAACATACGCACAATTAAAAAATAAGAAGAACAGCGGGCACGGATGGCTACCAAGCGCACAAACGAACCCTGGATGACCGCAGACGACTACGGCCGCACTCTTCCCGTTTTCACGGTGAACCTCCTCGTGGCAAATCTCCCGAAATCGGTTTCGTTCTACAGAGAGGTATTGGGAGCCACGATGGTCTATTCCGATCCGGATTTCGCATCCCTGCGAGTGAAGGATCTTGAGTTCATGCTACATGCCGATCACGCATACGAGCATCACCCCTGGCATGCGCGGCTCACAAAGGGTGAAGGACGCGGCCTGGGCGCGGAATTGCGCTTGTTTTATACTGACCCCGATGTCGTCGAGGCTCGCGCCCAGCAATTCGGCGCGGCCATTCTTCAGCCGTCGCAGGACAAACCGCACGGGTGGCGCGATGTTATCGTGACGGATCCGGACGGCTACGCGTGGGCGGTGGGGATCCCGCTCAAGAAATAAAATTCTGCGACGTGCTCGGCCGAACCGCTTGGAAATCCGGATTGGAAGTGCAATCATTCCACGGCATCTTCACCTCTACAGCTCAATCGATATTCCGGAGGAAGAAATGAACCGTCAAATGCGCTGTGGCCGAATCGCGCCGGTTATTCTCTTTATTGCAACGGTTGCGAATGCGCAGGCGCCGGCGGAGAAACGCGCGATCGCGTTTCAGGACTTGATTTCCATGCACCGGCTGAGCGATCCCCAGATCTCGCCCGACGGCAAATCGATCGCGTACGCCGTGGCTACTCCCGACCTCGAAGCCAATCGCAGCGTGCGCAACATCTGGATCGTGCCGGTGGCAGGTGGCGAACAGAGGCAATTGACACGCGGCGGAAGTGACTTGCGTCCGCGTTGGTCGCCGGACGGCAAGAAACTTGCGTTTCTGTCTTCGCGTGACGGCGAACCGCAGATTTACACGGTGGTGGTCGGTGGCGGCGAAGCTATCAAGCTGACTGCCGTTCCCGGTGGCGCGGACAACGAGTTGTGGTCGCCGGATGGGAAATCCCTCGCTTTCGTTTCCGCCGTGTTCCCTGACTGCAAAGACTTCGCGTGCGATGAGCAGCGTGATGCGGCCACAGCGAAGAACAAAGTGAAAGCGCACGTGTATGAAAAGCTTCTTTTCCGCCATTGGAACCACTGGTCCGACGGAAAACGCAGCCACTTATTCGTCGTTCCCGACGATGGCGGCGTCCCACGCGACCTCACCCCTGGCGCCGATTACGACGTGCCTCCTTTCAACGTCGGCGCGCCGGAAGCAATTGCCTTCTCGCCCGACGGCCGCGAGCTTTGCTTCACAGCAAACACCGACAAGGATGAGGCGTTCAGCACAAACGGCGATCTTTTCACCGTCGCAGTCAGCGGCGCGGTCGAACCGAAACGCATCACGCAAAATCCCGCGAACGACTGGGAACCCCAGTATTCGCCCGACGGGAAATGGGTCGCCTATCGCGCCCAAACGAAGCCCGGGTTTGAGTCCGACCGCTGGCGACTGATGCTTTTCGAGCGCTCTAACGGCAAGCACTTAAACTTGACCGAGAACTTCGATCGCAGCGTCGAGTCCATCGCCTGGTCGGCGGACAGCAAGGCCATTCTCTTTCAGGCGGAAGAGAAAGCGCAGTTGCCAATCTATGCCATCGACATCAACGGAACGAAAAGTTCGCCTCGCGCGATTCTTGCGAACGGCCACAACTCGGAATTCGACATCAGCAAGGACGGGCATACGATCGCATTCACACGCTCCACGCTCACTATGCCCGAGGAGATTTTTGTCGCGAATTCGGACGGCACGGACGTACACCAGATCACTCATCAAAATGGCGCGCTGCTCGCTCAACTTGAACTCCCTGTCGTAGAACCATTCTGGTTCGCGGGCGCGCAGAATACGCAAGTGGAAGGACTCCTGCTTCGCCCTCCGCATTTCGACGAATCAAAAAAATATCCGATGCTTTTGTTGATCCACGGCGGGCCGCAGGGCGCGTGGGCAGACACGTGGGGATATCGCTGGAACCCGCAGGTGATGGCCGCGCAGGGCTATGTCGTCCTGATGATCAACCCGCGCGGCTCTACCGGCTACGGCCAGAAGTTTACGGACGAGATCAGCCGCGACTGGGGCGGAAAGGTTTACGAAGACTTGATGAAGGGCGTCGACGCGGCCGTTTCGAAATATCCGTTCGTCGACGGCTCGCGGGTGGCCGCCGCCGGCGGCTCCTATGGCGGGTACATGATCGATTGGATTGCTACGCATACCGACCGTTTCAAATGTTTGATCAGCCACGCAGGGCCCTACAACGCCGTCAGCATGTACGCGACGGAAGAGCTGTGGTTCCAGGAATGGGAGTTCGGCGGCCCGCCATGGACGAACGCCGAGCCGTACAAGAAATGGTCGCCGTCGGAGTATGCAGCTGGGCTCGGGAAATTCAAAACGCCCACGCTGGTGATTGGCGGCGAGCTCGATTTCCGCATTCCCTACTCGCAAGAACTCGAGTTCTTTTCGGCGCTGCAACGGCAGAGCGTGCCATCGAAACTCGTGCTCTTCCCCGATGAGGGCCACTGGGTCCTGAAACCCCAAAACAGCCAATTCTGGTACGCGACGTTTCTCGATTGGCTCGCGAAGTATCTGAAATAGAGGGTTTTAGCTGGAATTTATGCATTGATCCCCACAACATTTCGCGTCTCTACAGTGCGATCTGCGGCGCCGCCCCGCGGGTGTTTTCGCCCAGCGATTGAAACGCGTCGGCTCGATTCCATCTCAGTAGTTCCCACAATTGACGCGGCCGCCAAGTCGGTGACATTCTCGCCGCTCCTGTTCCCACGGAGTTTCTCGATGCAAGGGTTTAGGCGTCGCAATCTCCACGCATCGTTCGCACTGCTTGCCGCCTTGTTGTTGGCACCGCGAACGCATGCCGAACACCTGACCATCACAAGTTCGCCTCCGGGGGCCACGATCGAGATTGACGGCTCGGCAGCCGGTGTCACCCCGTATCACATCAAATATCCCGGCGGATACTTTCACAAGCCGCACAGTGTTTTCAGCGAAAGGCTCGAGCATTCCATCAAAGTGCGTATTTCGATGAAGGGATATGCGGTTAAGGAAACGACGGTCACGGACGGGCCATTCGATTGGGTTTCGATCAACGGAAAACGCCACGGCAAGTACTGGCTGTTGACGAGCGACCACTTCGATATTCGGCTTGAGCCCCTTGCGAAACCGACGGAAGTTTCGTTCGAAGCAACCGAAAAAGCGGGACCGCTGCGTCCCGTGCATGACACCGCCCGCGTCGCACTTGAACATGCTCCGCCCGAATTTGGGAGCGTCACATTCACATCAGACACGGCGAGCGCAGAAATATTCGTCGACGACAAATTCATGGGACAAGCGCCTGCCACGTTTCGGCTAACAATCGGTTCGCACCACATCGAAGTGAGATTTGCGGGCAAGCGAACCTGGGTGCGCGATCTTGAGGTGCTGAAGGACAGCCAGCTGACCCTGCATCCGGTTATTGAACCGCAGCCGTAAATCCGCCTGCTTCGAACACCGCACAGCCGCCAGAATCAAGGTTGACATCTCTCCGGGTAACTCTTGTAATGAATTGCATCTAGCCGATGCTACCGCCGTCTTCAATCCGCTCGTGACAACTTCCACTCAAACGCCGTCGCGAGTCGAGACGTCGAAACGCCATGCCTTCCTGGTGGGATCGGGAATTCTTCTTAGCCGTATCGCGGGACTGGTTCGCGAGCGCGTCTTCGCGCATTACTTCGGCAATTCAGACGCGGCCGACGCGTTCAAAGCTGCGTTCCGCATTCCCAATTTTCTTCAAAATTTGTTTGGCGAAGGAGTGTTGTCCGCCTCCTTCATCCCAGTTTACGCAGGCCTCCTTGCACGCGAAGACGACGAAGGAGCGCGGCGCACTGCGGGAGCTGTGGCGGGCTTGCTGGCGCTGACCACTTCGATCATCGTGCTAATCGGAGTCCTCGCCACGCCTTATCTGTTCTATTTGATTGCGCCGGGTTTTCATGGCGAGAAGCGCGAATTAACGATTCGACTGGTCCGAATTCTATTCCCCGGCGCGGGCTTGCTGGTTTTTTCCGCGTGGTGTCTGGGAGTCCTCAACAGCCATCGCCGCTTCTTCCTCTCCTATACCGCGCCGGTTATCTGGAACGCGGCAATGATTGCCGCGTTGTGGGGATTTGGGCGGCGTTACTCTCAGTATCCGCTGGCGGGAATTGTGGCGTGGGGCTCGGTTGTCGGCAGCGCTCTGCAAGTCGGGGTGCAATTGCCCATCGTGCTGCGGCTCCTACACGGCTTGCGAGTTTCCCTCAGCTATCGCGCCGAAAATGTGACCACGGTCGTCCGCAATTTCATGCCGGTATTCATCGGCCGCGGCGTCGTGCAGATCAGCGCCTACGTCGACGGTTTACTCGCCAGCTTACTGGGGACAGGTGCTTACGCAGCGCTTTCTTACGCGCAGACGTTGTACCTGCTTCCCGTGAGCTTGTTCGGGATGTCCGTCTCGGCTGCTGAGCTGCCGGCAATGTCTAGCGCGGTTGGCGACGAGAAAGAGGTAGCAGCGGCGCTTCGCGGGCGTCTTGATGCGGGCCTGCGGCAAATTGCCTTCTTTGTATTGCCGTCGGTGGCAGCGTTTCTTGTGCTGGGCGACGTAATCGTCGCCGCCATTTATCAGACGGGGCGGTTCACGCAAGCGGACGCAATTTATGTGTGGGGCATTCTGGCGGGAGCGACCGTCGGATTGCTCGCGCAAACACTCGGACGATTGTATTCGTCTACCTACTACGCGCTGCGCGACACGCGCACTCCGCTGCGTTTCGCAATTGTGCGCGTGGTCTTGACGACGATTCTCGGCTATCTCTGCGCGATTCCATTGCCGCCGATGCTGGGCATCGAACCTCGCTGGGGCGTCGCCGGACTTACGATTTCCGCGGGAATATCTTCGTGGGTCGAGTTCACCCTTCTCCGACGCACGCTTAATCGCCGAATCGGTCGCACCGGACTTCCCGCGGAATATCTCGCGAAGCTTTGGGTGGCAGCTCTAACCAGCGCTGCGGTCGGCTGGACGATCCATCATTTTTTCGGGCATCTCTCGCCCGTTTTGCTCGCCGTGCTCGCACTGGGTGCGTACGGAGCCATTTATTTCGCGGTGACCTTCGCGCTTGGGATAGCCGAGGCGCGCTCGCTTTTAGGCCGCGCGATGGATACGCTCGGCCGCTCCTGAAACATCGTGCGTCAATTCAATCTCGACAGTCTAGTCAGGAATCGCGCGGCGCGCTGCTGTGACGGGGATTGAGTCGGGCGCATTCAAGGGCTCGCGCCTTGGGGTGTCGCGGTGTGCCGCTCGAAGATATTGCACGGGCCACGACGCGGGGAATTTCTCTTCGTCCGCTGCATGCAGCGGCCAGTACGGCTGCCGCAGGAATTCTCGCGCCATTACGATCAAGTCAGCCTTCCCGTCTCGAAGGATTTCAGTCGCTTGAGCGGCGGTTGTGATCATGCCCACGGCCGCGGTGAGGATCCCCGCTTCCCGTCGGATCGCCTCGGCAAACGGAACTTGATAGCCGGGGCCGATGGGAATCTTTGCATCGGGAACGATGCCGCCCGAGGAGCAATCAATCAAGTCCACTCCGAGCGGACGGATTTGCTTCGCTAGCTCGATCGACTGCTTGAGATCCCAGCCGCCCTCCACCCAGTCTGTGGCGGAAATCCGGACGAACAAAGGAAGATGCTCCGGCCACACACCGCGAATCCCAGCGACAATTTCGCGCAAGATTCGAGTGCGATTCTCAAACGAGCCGCCGTAAGCGTCCGTACGCTTGTTCGAAAGCGGCGAAAGGAATTCGTCAATCAGGTATCCGTGCGCCGCGTGAACTTCGATGACCAGAAAGCCAGCGTCAAGCGCACGACGAGCGGCGTCTGCGAATGCTTGCACAACTGCTCTGACGCCGTTCTCATCGAGCGCCGCTGGCTTCGGGTACGACCCGGAAAATGGGATGGCGCTGGGCGCTACAGGAACCCAGCCTCCTTCGGATACGGGGACGGCTCCGGGCGTCTCCCAGGGAACTCGAGCGCTGCCTTTCCTTCCTGCGTGGGCAAGCTGCGTGCCGGGAATTGATCCCTGCTCACGGACGAAGCGCGCGATCCGCGAGAGAAACCCCACGTGCTCGTCCTTCCAAATCCCCAAATCGTACGGGCTGATCCGCCCGTCCGCTGTCACGGCATTGGCTTCGGTGAACACAATGGATGCTCCACCCACAGCGCGGCTTCCGAGATGGACTAAATGCCAATCGGTCGCAAAACCATCGGGGCTCGAGTATTGGCACATGGGCGAAACCATGATTCGATTCCGCGCGGTCAGACCGCGCAGGCGTAGCGGATCAAAAAGCATCGACGGCTCCTCGAAAACGAAGGCTGAGTCACTGAGTTTAATTGCGGCGTTTCGATTAATCGTTGCGTTTGTGGGACTTCGTGTGCGCGCGATCCGCGATGGGGTCGAGAAGCCGCAGGACGTGCTCTCCCGCCTGCGAATCGAAGCGATACAACAAAACGGCGTCGGCAGCTCGGTCATTTCCGAGCAGCTCGAGCTCCGGATTGTCGATTACGATGTCGCCGTTGTTTTTGATGCGGAGTTCGCTGCCCACCTGCAGAACGATCCTGGTTTCATCTTGCGCCGCTTTTTTCTGCCCTGTTATAGCCATTTTGCCTCCCGAACAGTTTGAATGAGGTGCTTTATAGTAGATGTTGGGGCTGGCTCGAGGGTGACAACTATTATTTAGCGGCGGACTTTGCCTTCGCTTTGGCAGGTTCGCCCAAAGTCCACGCGGGCGCGTCGCTCGCCGGGAATGATTCGAGCGAAGCTTCTTCTACGACATCCACGGCTTCAATGGGCTTCAGCGGCCGGGGCTCGGGAATCTCCGCACTTCGAACCGGCGAGATGGTTTGCTTCTTAGAATGCACATTCGTCTTTCTACGTTTAGACATAAGCGCAACCCCAATTTCTACGGTTACCACGCGCAGCGCAAAGGGTCAAGTTGCCGCGGCCGCTCGCGGAGCTTGCGCGTTGCCGATAAGAAACAAAGAACGCCCCCAATTCCCGTTGTAAACTCTTACAGCGAAGCGGAAGAGGTGGCGATCAACAATGAGCGGACATTCTGAAGGCACGTTTGAATTTCTTCTGGACACTTATGAGACCGAAATTCTGAAGATCACCGGGTTGTGGTCTGCGTTCCCGGATGACATGATGGATTTCAAGCCAGCCCCGAAATCGCGGACGGTTCTCGAACAAATGGAGCATCAGGTTAAATCGGAAGGCGGATGGATGCCGAAGATGCTTGGCATCGACACTGGAGATCCGATTCCCGCGGAGAAAACGAAGCGCGGCTACATCGACAAATATCGAACGGACGCGACGAAGCGTCTCGCGCTTTTGCGGGCGAAGCCAGACGAATGGTGGCGCGAGCCTACCACCTTTTTCGACGTGCCGCGCTCGCGCGCATGGGTGTTTATGCGCCGCGTGAACCATTCGACCCATCATCGCGGGCAGCTTGTGGTTTATTTGCGACTGCTGGGAATCGCCGTGCCGTCCGTGTATGGGCCGACGGCCGATACGGGCGACAAAGTGATTTATAAGTTTTGATGTCGCATCGGGCTCCTAGCTTCGGCGTCAACCTTCGCGAAGTTTGTGACCGGCTAGATTTCCGAGGCCATCGTACGCGGCGTATTTGTACATTTCCGAGAGCGTTGGAAAATTGAAGACGAAATCGATGAAGCGATCGAGAGTGCCGCCGACTTCGAGGACCATCATTCCGGTATGAATTAGCTCGGTAGCGCTCTCACCGATGATGTGCACGCCGAGCAACCGGCGGTCGTCGCGTCGAAACAGAAGCTTCACAAGGCCGCTTGTGTCGCCCGCCATTGCGCCGCGGGCGTTGTTCGCGTAACGTGCGCGTCCTACTTCGTATTCGATTCCCTTCTCTTTGCAGGATTGTTCGCTTTCCCCAATCGCGGAAAGTTCGGGAATCGTGTAAACGCCCATCGGCAGCTGGGAAGCGACGCGCTGCTTGTAATTGAAACCAAACGCGTGGCACACGGCGACTCGTCCCTGCTCCATCGACGTAGATGCCAGCGCGGGAAAGCCGATCACGTCTCCTGCCGCATAAATTTGCGGCACAGAAGTTTGATACGACTCGTTTACATCGATGTAGCCGCGCTGATTCAGCGCCAGCCCGACCTTCTCAAGGCCAAGGCCGTCGACGGTGCCGCGCCGGCCCGCCGCAAACAGGGCCGCTTCGGGTCCGAGCGTCTTACCGGATTTCAACGCAAGGCGCACGCCATTCGGAGAGCGTTCGACCTGCGCCATGCGTTCGCCGAGAAAAAACTCAACGCCGAGATTCGCGAGGCGCTCTTGCAAAAGCGCCGAGAGTTCGGCATCGAGGAAAGGAAGGACGCGGTCGCGACCGTCGACGAGCGAGACCTTCACGCCGAGCGCGGTGAAAATGGAAGCGTACTCGCAGCCGATCACTCCACCACCGACCACTGCGAGGCTTTGCGGGATGCGGTCCATCTTCAAAATTGTGTCGGAGTCGAAAATGAATGTGTCGTCGAACGGAATTTCCGGCGGGCGATGCGGGCGCGAGCCCGTGGCGATCAGAATCACTTCGCCGCATGCTTGCAGTGGGGACCTTCCTGCGGCCGTGACAGCGACGGTGTGCGCGTCTTCGAAAGATGCTGTTCCAGCGAAGACATCCACATGATGAGCCGTGAGGTTCTTGCGGATTTTTTCGCGCTCGAGATCAACAATCACATCTTTGCGATGGGTGAAATCTTTGACCGTCAGTCCTTCTCGCAGAGAGTAATCAACGCCGTAAAGTCCGCGCTGTTTTAGTCCCGAAAAGTAAAGCGCCGACTCGCGGAGGATTTTGCTGGGAATCGTGCCGGAGTTTACGCAAGCCCCTCCGGGATCCGCCGCAGACTCAACGAGCGCGACGCGCTTGCCGAAATACGCAGCCTGCGCGGCGGCCTTTTCGCCCGCTGGGCCGGAACCGATTACGACGAGGTCAAAAGATTGCACGATTGACCTCCGAAAAGAACAAATTCTAATCGGCTCTCGCGCTGATTAGAAACGCCCGTAACTCGCTGAAAAAAAAGGATAGACGCCGTTTCTAATCGTCGGAAATCGACCATTTTTGAAACTGGCATGAATTGCATCGCACACTCGCAGGAGAGCCGCACGTTCGGCGTGAACGCCGACGGGCGCGGCAGAATCGCTCGTTCCTGCCAGTTCATTCTCACCTCGTTTTCATCTCCCTCCCGGTGTTCTCGCCTCGTCCTTGGTTCATTAGTTCATTCTCAACACGCTCCATCCCATTGCACCGTGTTCCACCGCGGTGTCAAATTGCAAAATGACGCTACGAGGCTAGCACGAAAAGGCGAAATTGAAACGTGCGCTGTTAACGATGCAAGGATTCGTTCTCGTTAGGGCTGAGAAAGAAGGAGATCGCACGAAGGGGAGGCGTTGCGACGCCTTTGTTGCAAATCTTTTTCAGGAGCGCCACTCGTCGATGAGATTTGCGACGAGGCCCGTCCAGCCGGTTTGGTGGCTGGCGCCTAGACCTGCGCCGGTATCACCGTGGAAATACTCGTAGAAGAGAAGGTGGTCGCGCCAGTGAGGATCATTTTGGAATTTAGTTGCTTCGCCGAAGACCGGGCGTTTGCCTGAAGCACCGCGGCGGAAAATTCCGACCATGCGATTGGCGATCTCGGCCGCCATGGCGCGCGGCGTGAGAGGCTTTCCGTTAGCGCCAGGGGTGGCGATTTTGAAGTCCGGGCCGAATGCATCGCTGAACTTCACAAGCGATTCGATAATGAGATACGAGGTGGGAAACCAGATGGGGCCGCGCCAATTCGAATTGCCGCCCTTGATCTTGACGTCCGCTTCAGCCGGAGAGTAGCGCACTTCGCTCTCGCCAAATGAGAACGGCGACTTCTCGTGAAATTTCGAGAGGCTGCGGATGCCGGTGTCCGAGAGGAATTCGTCGGGATCGAACAGGCGTTCGAGGATGCGGGAGAGCTGGTGGCGATCGACGATGGAAAGAACGTGGCAACGAACGCCGTCGCGGGTCTCGGAGTAGCAGGCGCTGCCGACCAGATCAGGGCGATTGCGAATAAACCAATTCAGGCTGCTCGGAAAATGACTGAGGTGCTTGAGTTCGTCTTCGCGCAGGAATTCGACTGCAAACATGGGTATCAGACCGACCAGCGAGCGAACGCGAAACTTATGGAAGTCTCCGTTGGCCTCACGCAGAACGTCGTAGAAAAAGCCGCCGTCTTCGTCCCAAAGCTGATACTCGCGCCCGCCCATCTTTTTCATGGCGGCGCCGATACCGATGAAATGCTCGAAGAATTTCGTGGCGAGACCCTCGTAAACGGGCCGTTCCTGGGCTAGTTCGAGAGCAATGCGCATCATGTGCAAACAGAAGAATCCCATCCAGCCTGTGGCGTCGGACTGTTCGAGGATCGATCCATCGGGCAGCTTGGTGCTGCGATCGACGACGGTGATGTTATCGAGCCCGAGAAAGCCGCCTTCGAAGACGTTCAGGCCCTGGCTATCGACTTTGTTGACCCACCAAGCGAAATTGATGAGGAGTTTATGGAAACATTTTTCGAGGAATTCCTGGTCGCCTTTTCCGCTGGCCTTCTTTTCGAGTTGATAGATTCGCCATGCAGCCCAGGCCTGCACTGGAGGATTCAAGTCTGAGAATTCCCATTCGTAGGCGGGAATCTGGCCGTTCGGGTGTTGGAACTGCTCGAAGAGGAGCACCCAGAGATTCTGTTTGGCCGTCTTGGGATCAATGAGAGCGAGCGACACGCAATGAAAGGCAAGGTCCCAGGAGGCAAACCAGGGATATTCCCACTTGTCGGGCATCAGAAGAACGCGCATGGAATTCAGGTGATGCCAGTGGAAATTGCGAATCTGTTTGCGCGATGCTGGCGGCGGAGATTGAGGATTGTCGCCATCGAGCCAGAGCCCTACGTCGAAGAGATAAATCTGCTTAGTCCAGAGCATTCCAGAGAGCGCCTGCCGCTGGATCATGCGCTCGTCGGGCGAGGCCTTGGCAGGATGAATCGAGGCATAGAACTCGTCCGCCTCCTGCTTGCGCTCGCGAACGATGTCGTCCACGTCCTCGAGCGGTGAAGCGCCCATCTGGGAACTAACGGTGGCGAGACGCATGGGCAACACGACGGACTTTCCCGCGGGAACATTGAGCGTGTAATGGAAGCAAGCTTTCGTGCCGGTGCGCCCGGGATTGACGGAACTCTCGCCATGAATTATGTGGCGATGGAATGCGTCCTTAACGTAGGGCTTGCGGCTTTCGTTTCCCGGGCCGAAAACGCGGGGACCGTTCGTCTCATTGTCGGTGAAAAGCAAATCGCCGCCAGCGGGACCATACAATCGCATCAACTCGAGAAGATATTCTGCCTGCAAGTTTCCGAGAGGCTTTGCGCCGCTAGAATCGGCTTCGAGCGCTATCGCGCCGCGCTTCCCTCCAGCCGCCGCGCCGGCTCGAATCACCGGTTCGGGCCACGGAGGACTCGTCCAAGCCCAGGTGTTGCGGAACCAAAGATGTGGCAAGAGGTGGAGAACCGCATCTTCCGGCCCGCGATTGAATGCTTCGATGCGGATGCAAATGTCTTCGGGACCGGCTTTTGCGTACTCAATGACTACGTCGAAATATCGATTCTCGTCGAAGACGCCGGTATCGAGCAGTTCAAATTCTTCGCCGCCGCCGTTGCGCCGCCGGTTTTCGGCGAGAAGTTGTGAATATGGATATTCGGCTTGCGGATACTTGTAGAGCATCTTCATGTAGCTATGCGTCGGCGTGTTATCGAGGTAGAAATAGTATTCCTTCACGTCCTCGCCGTGATTCGCTTCCTGTCCGTTCAGGCCAAACATTCGCTCTTTGAGGATGGGGTCGCGGCCATTCCAAAAGGCCATCGCGAATACGAGTAGCTGATACCGGTCGCAGATGCCCGCGATGCCATCTTCGCCCCAGCGATAGGCTTTGCTTCGAGCCATGTCGTGGGGCAGGAAGTTCCAAGCGTCGCCGTCGGCGCTGTAATCCTCGCGGACCGTGCCCCAGGAGCGCTCGCTGACGTAAGGACCCCAACGCCGCCAAGGAGCTACCGGGCCTTCGTCGGGTGCGTTCAGGCGCTCGTGCTCGCGAGTGAGCGGGTTGGTTCGTTTGGGCATCGAGCTTCGGTGAAGCTGGGTGCTGACGCTCCGCAAGAGGCGGGAAGATCGGTCAGACCGCAAAGTTTTCCTGGAAAACGGAGTTTTTATACTATCCGCACTCTGAAGTGTCAACGAAAGGAAAGCTGCCGGTTGTGCACGACGCAAGCAGCGACGCGGCGAGGCGTTCTGGACTTGACCTTCGAGATTTGCTATATGAGTGCTGCACATAACGCGTTTCTCGGATATGCTTCAAATTACTCCAGGACAGAATCACCTCCCAGAGCGGGGAGAGATAGCTTGATCGTCGAGGAACTTAAAGCTCTCCAGCATCAATTCGGCTATCTGCCAGCCGATCAACTACGCGCTTTGGCGCAAAAAATCGAAGTGCCAGTTACACGCCTGCACCAGGTGGCGAGCTTTTTTCCGCACTTCCGATTGGCGCCGCCGCCGAAGTGCAACGTACTGGTGTGCCGCGACATGTCGTGCCACCTGCTTGGCGGCGATAAGCTGCGCATGAACACCGAAAAGCGGTTTCACGGAGCGCGCGAGACGGATTTGACGATTCGCGGCGTCTCCTGCCTGGGGCAATGCGACCATCCACTGGCTGTTTCCGTCAACGACCGAATTTATGCCGATGTGGATGAGGCGCAACTCGAGGAGATGATCCGGGGCGTGCTCGCTACGGGAGAATTGAAGGAGCCGTTCGCGCGGTACGAGCAGGTGCAATGCAAGTCAGATCCATATCATGGTCTGGAACGTTATGCGGCGGTGCGGGCTCTTGTAGAGTCGCGCGATTGGGATTCCGCGCTGGCGGCGCTGAAGGCGTCGGGATTGCGCGGGCTTGGGGGCGCCGGCTTCCCGACGGAAATGAAATGGCAGGCGGTGCGGTCGCAACCCGGGCCGGAAAAGTACATCGTCTGCAATGCGGATGAAAGCGAGCCGGGAACGTTTAAGGACCGGCACATCCTGACGCACATCGGGCATCTGGTGATCGAAGGAATGATTCTTGCAGGCCTGATTACGGGGGCGCGCAAGGGCATTCTCTACATCCGCCACGAGTACGAACATCAGGAAAGAATCCTGGAGGAAGAGCTTCGGCGGTGCCGGAAGGAAGGACTGCTGGGGCAAAAAGTCCTTGGAAGCGATCTCACGTTCGAGCTGGATCTTTTCGTCAGTCCCGGCGGATACATTTGCGGCGAAGAGAGCGCTTTGCTGGAAGCGATCGAAGGCAAGCGTGCCGAGCCACGGAACAAGCCGCCATTCCCCGTTCAACAAGGATTGTGGAATAAGCCGACGGTGATCAATAACGTTGAGACGTTCGCACACGTGCCGCAAATTCTGGTGCGCGGCGTTGAGTGGTACAAAGCGCAAGGGCTGAACGGAACCGCCGGATTGAAGTTTATCGGCGTGAGCGGCGACGTGATCCGTCCGGGTGTTTACGAAGTGCCGATGGGCACGCCGGTGTCCGAAGTGATATTCAACAAGGCTGGGGGCATTACGGGAGGCAAGAAATTGAAGGCGTTCGCGCCTTCGGGCCCTTCGGCGGGTTACCTGCCGGCGTCGATGGCGGACGTGCACCTGGATTTCAAATCACTGGCGGATGCGGGTTCGATGCTTGGATCGGGAGCGCTGGTGGTCTGCGCGGAAGGCACTTGCATGCTGGACATGGCGCTGAGCGCGACGCAGTTTTTCCGAAACGAATCGTGCGGAAAGTGCGTGCCGTGCCGGTTGGGTTCGCAAAAGATGGTGGACATACTGACGCAATGGACGATCGGTAAAAGCACCGTTGACGATATGTCGTTGCTCGACGATTTATCGGAAGCGATGAAGCTGACGTCGATTTGCGGCTTGGGGCAGGTGGTACCTGTGCCGATCGCGTCGGTGTTGAAATATTTCCGGGAAGAAGTGGAAGCGCACGTATCGCGGCGAGAGTGCCCGTCTGGAGTTTGCTTCTCGGGCGTTCCGAACCGGATTGCTTCGCCGGAAGTGGTGAAACCGGCTCCCGGGGCAGAGATTTCAGTTAAGCCGACTCGTCCGCCGGCTGGGGGCATTACGCTGAGGAAAGCATGAGCGCGGCCGGAATTGTTGAACTGACAATCGACGGGAAAAAGGTCGCCGTTCCTGCAGGCACTACGGTGTTCGATGCGGCGCGCCTGAACGGCGTCGCGATACCTACGCTGTGCCACCAACAGAACGAAACACCCGTCGGGGTGTGCCGAGTCTGCGTGGTGGACGTAGGCGGGCGCGTGCTGACTGCTTCGTGCATACGTCCTGCGGAAAATAATATGGTGGTGAACACCGCCTCGGACAAGGTGAAGGCGTCGCGCAGCACGCTTGTGGAATTATTGATGTCGGACCACCCGAGCCCATGCACTCGCCAGCAGCATACGGGCGACTGCGAACTCGAAAAACTGGCGCAGCAGGTTGGGATCAAAAAGCCGCGTTATCCGCATCGCACCACAGGCCGCGGCAAGGATGATTCTTCGCCGAGCATCGTTGTGGACTTCGACTCCTGCATTTTGTGCGACCGATGCATTCGCGGGTGCAGCGAAATTCGCCATAATTTCGTGCTTGGCCGAATGGGCAAAGGCGGGCAGGCAGGAATCGCGTTTGACAACAACCTGCCCATGGGCAGTTCTACCTGCGTTTCTTGCGGCGAGTGCATGGTCTCGTGCCCCACGGGAGCGCTGACGAACAAGGTTGTTACGGGGACGGCATTCGCTGCCGGCTCGGATGCCGAATCTGTGAAACCGGAGGAACTGGAAAGCCTGCCGGTGTTTCAAGGTGTATCGGGCACTTTCCTCAGCCTGAACAAGGGCGCCGTGGTCCGCCGACATTTCAAGCGCGGCGATGTTATTTGCCGCGAAGGCGAATACGGCTCGACGGCGTTCTACATCACCGAAGGAAAGGCCACCGTTTCCATTTCCAGCCCGATGGCGCATGTAAAAACGCATGGCGGAGCGAAAGGATTCTTCAAGAAATTGACGAGCGGGCTGGCAAAACGGCGGGATGACCGGCGCTCGGAAGAAACGAATCAAAAGTACATCCACATTGATGCGCCGATCGACCTGGCGTACGAAAATCCGGTGGCCCATCTGGGGCCGGGCGACCTGTTCGGCGAAATGACGTGCATGAGCTTGTATCCACGGTCGGCCACGGTGCGCGCCGAGACGGATTGCACGATGCTCGAGATGTTGCGGAACGTGCTCGACATCATGCAGCGCAACAAGAATTTCCGCGCAATGCTCGACAAGTCGTACCGGCAGCGCGCGCTGGATAACCACTTAAAGGGTGTCCCGGAGTTCGCGTCGCTGACGGACGACTTTATCGCTAGCCTGCGGGATAAGGTGGAGTTGATCCGTTGCGCGCCAGGGCAAATGATCTGTCGGCAGGGTGACGTAGCCGACAGCTTCTATCTTGTGCGCATTGGATTCGTAAAGGTGTCGCAGAAACATCCGGGCGGCGAAATGGTGCTGGCTTACCTTTCACGCGGCGATTATTTCGGAGAAATCGGATTGCTGCAAGGCGACGTGCGCACCGCGACGTGCACGGCGCTCGATCACGTGGAGCTGGTAAAAATTTCCGGCGAAGATTTCAACCGGATGATGAAGCAGTTCCCGGATATACGCAAGAAAATGGAAGCGGTGGAAGAGGAACGGCTGCAGCAAAATCGCGAGCGGCTGTCTGTGGTGCAGAGCGTTCCGCTCGAGAGCTTCCTGGCGCAGGGGTTGATGGAAGCGCAGAGTTTGCTGCTTCTCGATCTCGATAAATGCACGCGGTGCGACGCGTGCGTGCGCGCTTGCGCGGATGCTCACGACGGAGTCACGCGGCTGGTTCGCGAAGGATTGCGGTTCGACCATTATCTTGTGGCAACGTCGTGCCGGCAATGCCGCGATCCCCTGTGCATGGTGGGATGTCCGGTGGGGTCGATCCGGCGGCGCAATTCGCTGGAAGTGATCATTGAGGATTGGTGCATCGGCTGCGGACTGTGTGCGCAAAACTGCCCGTACGGAAACATCAACCTGCACCCATTTGAAGTGATTGGGCAGGATCCGGACCATCCCGGTCAGACGAAGGCCGTGATGAAGCGGAAAGCAACTTCGTGCGACTTGTGCACCGAGCACGCGGAGCCCAGTTGCGTGTACGCCTGTCCGCACGATGCCGCGCATCGCGTGGACCCGAGCAAGCATTTCGCAGAGCTGCTGGGGATCGCGCCGGTTCAAGTAGCGAAACGTTGACACGAATCTAGCGAGGGGCCGAGGCAGAGCACCTCGCGCTCGAATTCCCGAACTCGATTCTCAGGAGCAGAACAAGAAGTGCGGATCGACAGCACACATCGGAAATGGATGATTTTCTCGGTGCTAGTTTTGGTGACGGCGACCGGCGGATATGTCGTCTACGTCATCCGGGCGCCGCACGGGCCGAGTGGTTCGAGCGTAGCCGGGCTGATTTTCGGCAGCGTTGGTTTCGCGTTCATGATCTTTGCGGCTCTGCTCGGAGCGCGCAAGAAGGTCCCGGTGTGGCGGCTGGGACGCGCGCAGGCGTGGATGCGCGGCCACCTATGGCTGGGTTTGCTGAGCCTGCCGCTGATACTGTTCCACGGCGGATTCCGGTTCGGCGGCGTGATGACGTCCGTCCTGATGATTCTTCTGATCATCGTTGTGACCAGCGGAGTATTCGGGGCCGTTCTACAGCATTATATGCCGCCCGCCATGACGTCCGATATTCCGCTCGAGACGATTTTCGATCAAATCGATCGAGTTCGCGGACAGCTGCTTCAAGAGGCGGACGAATTCGTCGAGGGAGTTACGGCATCGGGAGGTGCGCTGGCCACCGCTGCGGTGAGCCGGGCGGCCGCGATCGCCACCGAGGAGCTACCCGCAGTCTCGGCGGCGGACATTGCACCGTTGCGCAAATTCTACGATCGGGAGATGCGCCCGTTTCTCGAGAAGCCGAACGCGGGGGGATATGCACTCGCCGATTCAACGAAGGCTCATGCGATGTTCATCGGATTGCAAACTTTGTTGCCTCCGGAAGTCCATGAGACCGTGAAAGATCTAGCAGACATCTGCGAAGAAGAACGGCAGCTGCGGCGGCAAGCGCGCATGCACCGCTGGTTGCATGGCTGGCTGATCCTGCACATTCCATTATCACTTGCGTTGCTGCTATTGGGCGCCGTGCACGCCGTCATGGCGCTGCGCTTCTAGAATTTCAAAGGCGCGTTCCTCCTCTGATTCGCCGCAGTGAAGATTCTCTAAAAGAATGGATACAGGTGCGGGAACACGCGCATAATTTGACGGGCGTTCATAAAAATGATTAGCCACCATGCGGTTGCGATCCTTGCGTCACCGGCGACGAGAAGCGTGTGGAGATGGCTGCGTCACGTCGGCGGGCTCGGATTTATTCCTCTGGGATTAGTCGACAGTTCCGTCATTCCCATTCCGGGAATGATGGACGCGCTCACGATTGTGCTCGCCGCGCACGACCGGCAATTGTGGGCCTATTACGCGGCAATGGCGACGCTAGGTTCCGTGGTCGGAGGCTACGTTACGTACCGGCTGGCCCGCAAACAGGGCGAGAATGCGTTGGCCAAACGTTTTTCGCGCAAGAAAGTGGAAAAGGTGAATCAGGTATTCGCGCGTTGGGGATTCGGCGCGATTGCCATTCCTGCCATACTGCCGCCGCCCATGCCGCTGGTCCCTTTTCTGGTAGCTGCGGGCGCAATGCAGTATTCGCTGCAAAGGTTTATCGCCGCCTTGACGCTGGGGCGGCTCATCCGCTATGGGCTTCTCGCGTATCTCGGCGCCATCTATGGACGACAGATCCTTTCTTGGTTCTCGCGATTTGGTTACCCAATCCTGTACGCCGTGATTGGCATCGCTCTCCTCGGCGCGGCCGTTTTAATTATTCGTTGGAGAATGAGCAAATTGAAGGGCCGCGCAAAATCAGCTGCGTAGCTCGGCCACGCCGACTCTCAGGTGGTTTTTCCGTCCTGGACCGCCGGCATCTGACGAACGATGACAGTTCCTGGTTGTTTCGATCTGGTTCTTTCGGTTCACTCTGGAACATGCAGCGTATCGCCAGAATCGACTCCTTCCTATCAGTCGCTTTTGTCTCCGGTTGGATTCGCCTGTCAAATCAAGTAGTTGCGACAAAACAGCCCCTATCCTCCTCTGGCTGACATCGTGCAATGGACATCTCGTCCGCTCTGCGTTTGCCAGTAGACGTGCGCGTTGCGCTCTTGCTACTACACGCAAAAAGCAGAAGATCGTATTGGCCGGAGCACCGTGCAATTACCAGAGACACTGAACCTGCGATCCAAACTCACTCCTCCGGCCGACACGGCACGGATTAGCCTCCGTAGAATCGAACGGAGGGAGTGGCAACTATGGTTTGTAGCTATTTTAGTCACGCTAATTTTGCTATTCGGGTTGATGGCCTTCATTCTTCCAGGGCTCGGGCTGCACGAAGCCGGTTTTTCTTTCCTTCTGCTTCCTCCGGTGGTGCGCGGTTTGGTTGCCTTAGTGCTGATTTTCGATATCTACTCGATTTATCAGCAACTGCAAATCCACCGTATGCGCAATCGACTTTTGGAACGCGAGGAATTATTCCGCCTGATTAGCGAGAATGCGGCCGACATGATCGCCGTTGTGGATATGGAGGGCCGGCGGCTTTACAACAGTCTCGCATACCAGAAGATTCTGGGATATTCGCCCGAAGAACTAAAGAAATCGTCATCCCTGGATCAGATTCACCCCGAAGACCTCGAAGGCGTAAAAGCCGCCGCGGCCGAAGCGCGCCGGACCGGAATTGGCAAGAACTTGGAATATCGCATCCGCCACAAAGATGGAACATGGCGAGTTCTGGAATCGACCTCCAGTGTCATCGGCAACGCGAAGGGCGAACCTGAGAAGCTGGTCATCGTAAATCGTGACGTCACCGAACGGAAGCGGGCGTCGGAAGCGCTACGGCTATCGGAAATCAGTTTTCGATCAGTCATTGAAAACGCGCCCTATGGGATTTATCGTGCCCATGCTTCGGGAAAGTTGCTTCTCGTCAACCCGGCCCTTCAAAAGATGCTGGGATACGGCTCGAACGCCGAATTACTGCAAGTGAATCTGGCTAGCGACGTTTATGGCGACCCGCTGGAACACCGGAAATCGATTGAGTTGTTTGCGAGCCAGAAAGATTTCACGGATGTTGAAGTGGAGTGGAAGCGCAAAGATAGCACTCCGATCCGAGTGCGCTGCACTGGCCGAATCGTGAACGACGCCAGCCAGGATGAAGCTTATTTTGAAGTATTCGCCGAAGACGTCACTGAGAAGTGGGTGCTCGAGCGCCAGCTCCGCATGGCGCACAAGATGGAAGCCGTCGGCAGGCTCTCCGGAGGAATCGCGCACGACTTCAACAACCTGCTCGGTGTGATCATCGGCTACAGCCAAGTCCTCAAGAGGGCGCTGCAGGCTGGAACCCCCGTCTTCGAACACGCCGACGAAATTGAGAAGGCGGGCCAGCGCGCCGCAGTGCTGACACGGCAGCTATTGGCCTTCAGCCGGCAGCAAGTTCTAGCGCCTGCGGTCTTGAACCTCAACTCCCTGATCTCGGAAATGGAGAAGATGCTGCCTCGCCTTATCGGCGAAGACATCGAGCTAGCCATCACTCTGGATCCCGCGATCGGCCGAGTGAAAGCGGACCAAGGTCAGATCGGACAAGTCCTGATGAACTTGGCGGTGAATGCGCGCGACGCCATGCCACAGGGCGGAAAAGTTGTAATTGCCACTGCCAATGCAAAGATGGACGAGGCGTATACGCGCCATCGTCCCGGATCGAAAGTCGGGGACTACGTGATGTTGTCGGTTACCGACACCGGTTCCGGGATCGATTCCGAAACTCTCGCACACATTTTCGAACCGTTTTTCACTACCAAACAGCAGGGCAAGGGTACCGGTCTGGGGCTGGCAACCGTTTACGGCGTCGTTAAACAAAGTGGGGGATACATTTGGGTAGACAGCGTCGTCGGAAAAGGAACCTCGTTCCAAGTTTTTTTACCCCGTATTGACGAGCCAGTAAGCGCTATTGAACCTGCCGCTCCCGCGCCGGGAACATTTCGCGGAGCGGAAACCGTGCTCCTGGTGGAAGACGCCGACGCTCTGAGAAAACTAACCCACACGCTGCTCGAGCAAAATGGCTACCGCGTTCTTGCCGCTGCGAATGGCGCGGAAGCTCTGCAGTTGGCGCAACAAAAGCCGGAGCGAATCGACCTTCTGTTAACCGACGTGATCATGCCCGGCCTGAATGGCCGGGCACTCGCCGAGCGTTTCGAGCTACTTCAGCCCGGAATAAGAGTGCTTTACATGTCGGGCTATACGGACGCCGCGATCGTCGATCACGGAGTCTTTGAATCCGGAACCTATTTGCTTCACAAGCCGTTCAGCGAGGAAAGTCTCATCCGAAAAGTGCGCGAGGTTCTGGACGTAGAGAAAGTCGCCCCGCCCATCCCCGATAAGCCTTTCATTCTGACGGGAACTTAAGAGCTGAATCAGCGGCTGGAGGCAAGACTAGAAATGAAACGACTTTTGATCGTCGATGACGATGACGCCATGCGCCGCCTCTTCCGTATAAATCTATCCGACAACTACGAAATTATTGACACGGCAGATCCTGAACAAGCGCTCGCTCTGGCCATGGAACACAAGCCCGACGCCATCTTGATGGATCTTCAAATGCCCAAGTTTTCAGGCCTCGATTTATGCCGGGCCTTCGGCTCCATTAGTAAGACACAGCCAATTCCCATATTCGTTGTCAGCGGAGAAACGGGTATCGAGGCGAAGGAATCCTGCCGCGGCATGGGTACATCGGGTTATTTTGAAAAGCCGATCGATTTTGACGCGTTGAGGATCTCTCTGGCGGGAGTAAAACGCCAGAATCGGCTCCCACGAACTGAGGTACGAGTTCAAATACGCGTTAAGCTGACGCTCTCCGGGAAAGATATCCACGGAAAAGAATTCAAAGAAACAACCTTCACGGAAAACGTCAGCATAAGTGCTTTTCTGTGCAAATGTGCGGTCAAATTGCAGAGCGATTCAATCGTCGACGTTTTTATCCTCCGTGGAATTGAAAAGTTCGTGGGCACCGCGCGCATGGTTCGCGCCGAGCTGCACGAAGGCTCCCCCACTCTTTATGCTTTCCGGTTTCTCGAGAAGACCGGCGAGTGGATCCTTCAGTAATGATAGCGGTCAGCGCTAGGCGCTTCCGACTTTCGGCAGTGCCGGCTTCCAGCGTGTCGGCTTCGGCTACCGGCAAGGCCAACAAAGTTAATCTGGCCACTCTCCTTCCTCCGTTGGTCTCTCGGGTGTTAGTCGTGGACGATGAACTTCCGGTCCGGAAAGTTTTGGCCGCAATGCTCACGCAGTCTGCCATTCTGTGCAACACCGCTGCGAGCGGCGCTGAAGCGCTCAGGCTTCTTGAAAGTGAGCGGTTCGATGCTGTGATATCCGATTTGCAGATGCCTGGTATCTCCGGTATGGAGCTGTTGGCCGAGGTGCGCCGGCGATATCCGTATATGGCTTTCCTAGTGGCTACCGGGGTGGACGACATTCGCGTGGGCGTGCAAGCCATGCATCAGGGAGCAGACGACTATCTCGTGAAGCCCTTCGACCTAGAGATCGTGGTCGTTAGCCTCAACCGCGCCCTCGAAAAGAAACGCTTGGAGCGCGAAGTAGAAAACTACCGCTGTCACCTCGAAGCAATGGTCTCCGAAAGAACTCAGCAGCTTCAAACTGCTTTGAGGCAGACTGAGAGGAGCTACGAGGACACCCTGGAAGCCCTCGGGGCGGCGATCGATCTGCGCGACAGTCCGACAGCCGGACACTCCCGTCGAGTATTCCTGTATTCGATGGAAATTGCCAAAGAAATGGGCGGTTTGGAAAATGGATTCAAAAGCATCGCCATGGGGTCTTGGCTGCACGACATCGGGAAACTGGCGATACCTGACCGGATTCTTCTCAAGCCGGGCCCTCTAACTGAAGAGGAATGGGAGATAATGCGCGGTCACGTACGGATCGGCTACGAGCTCGTAAACAGAATATCTTTTTTGGCTGAGGCTTCTGAGATTGTCCTCACACATCACGAACGCTACAACGGTAGCGGGTATCCGCAAGGCTTGAAGGGAGAGCACATTCCTCAAGGCGCCAGGATTTTCGCCGTGGCGGACACACTCGACGCGATGACATCCGATCGCCCCTATCGTTCCGCTCTGCCATTTCAAACGGCGCGAGATGCAATCGAGCGCGGCTCAAGAATTCTGTACGACCCCGATGTCGTACGCGCGTTCTATGGTGTGTCCGATGAGGTTTGGAAAACAATCGGCAACCAAACAGAAGGTGTTCAGGCCAGCTCCGTGGTGGCTGCCGGAAAAAAATCTGTGATTGAAATCGCAGACGCCGACAATAGTCTTGCGGAGTAAAGTCGACGGATCTCTCAGTTTGAGCGGTGGCATTGTCCGGCTCTTGCAGACGCGCAGAACGGCATTCTTAACTCCTTAGTTGTCGGCCCCCCAGCATTCCCCCCGCAGATACAGGTATCAATGGATCGGAATTCTTTGCGGGCTATATTACACAAGCTACGAGCGTCCCCAAGTCCTCCCGGCGAATCCCTCGCGATTCTGCCGGAACCAGCAGGAAAGCGCTTGATATTAAGCGTACTTTTGCGTTGGGAGGAAATCGTGAGGATAGAACGATCGAATTGGTTATGCATCGTCCAAGGCGCAGTAATTTGCGGGCTAGTATTATTCGCATATCCGGCTCGCGGTCAACAACCAGTAGGGCGAGTTCCCGCTGGGACCGAGACGAGCCCAGACAACCTGCCGGACGCCCCCGTCGCCCAGTCTGATTCGCCTCGATCTGGAGCCCGGCACTTGTCGTTTGGCGAGCGATTCCATTTATACGAGCACACATTTATTGAACCTCAATCCGTAATCGCCCCCGCGCTCGGAGCGGCGATCGATCAGGGACTGAATAGCCCTAAAGAGTGGGGACAGGGAGCGGCGGGATTCGGTACACGATTTGGTTCGAATTACGGAAGGGAAGTAATCGCGCGCACCATCCGCTTCGGCGTCGCGGCTACAGACCACGAAGACCCTCGATACGTCCCTTCGAATCGATCGGGTTTCGGACCCCGCGTAAAATGGGCCGTCCTCAGAACCTATTTTACAAGCACCGATTCTGGTACGCCTATCCCCGCGTTTTCCCGCTTTGCAGGCGCATACGGTGCGGCATTCATCTCTAACGCCTGGTATCCCAAATCACAGGCCGATGCGCCCCACGCTGTGGAGCGAGGTTCGGTCTCGCTCGCCACTAGCGCAGGCTGGAATGTATTTAGAGAATTTTGGCCCGATCTTCGGAATAAGCTGCACCATCGCGAATAAACCGCTCCTGATATGTCCGAACCAATCTAGAGGGTTCGCTGTATCGACAATTAAGGCGGCCGGTCGTTTCATTAATTGGAGCTGACTTTAATGTGCTTGTCGTCGCTCGACCGGCCGCAGACGGTGCGACCTCGGCCGTTTTTAAAAATCTTCGTCATTCAGGGGCCTCGATGGCTTGTTCGGAGAGCAGTCTGGAAACGTTACGGGCAGATAGCGCTCCTGCCGCTAACAAAACCGGACCGGCCCATCTCCCCTCGAAGATAACCATTGCTCGCCTCCTTCAGCCGCACTCGCCTGCTTTGATAGCGGCGTTTGTCGCCGTGCTTGGCGAAACATTGGCCGATATCCTCGAGCCTTGGCCCATCAAAATCGTAGTCGATAGTCTTCTGCAGCACAAAAAACTGCCCGGTTGGATCGGGGCATTTGTTTTGCGATTCTTCGGCGAGAACCAGATGGCGTTGTTGAATTTTGCCGTTGCTACCGTCGCAGCGATCGCCTTAGTGGGAGCCGTCAGTTCTTATGTTGAAAAATATCTCACCACCAGCATCGGCCAGTGGGTGACACACGACTTGCGCCGCGCTGTCTACAATCACATTCAGCGTCTTTCGCTCGCCGAATACGGAGAGGCGAGAACGGGCGACCTGATCACGCGCATCACAAGTGACGTTGCGTCGGTTCAGGATTTCATAACTTCGGCTTTGCTGGGAATCATCGTCAATATTCTGACGCTCGTGGGCATGATCGGCGTCATGCTTTATATCAACTGGCGGTTCACGTTGATAGCTCTTTCCATCGCCCCCGTCCTTTTCGCCGTCGTTTACTACTATACGAGAGAAATCAAACGTGCCTCGAGAGCCGTCCGGAAGACGGAGAGTGAGCTGACATCAGTTGTGCAGGAGGTGCTCAGTTCCATTCGAGTGGTGAAGGCGTTTGCCCGTGAGGACTACGAACTGCAACGGTTTGAAACGCAGAGTATGGAAAATGTGGAAATAGCCCTGCGAGCGCGAAGTGTGAAAGCAAAACTTTCTCCGATCGTCGAAGTGATTGTCGCGATCGGAACCTGCTTGGTACTCGGCTACGGCGCGAGACTCGCGATAGCCGGCAAACTTAGTGCGGGCGTGTTGATCGTCTTTCTTCTGTACCTCGGGAAGATGTACAAGCCCATGCGGGACCTGTCGAAGATGACCGACACCGTTTCTAAGGCGATGGTAGGTTATGAACGTATCCAGGAAGTGCTCGGAATCGAGAGCCAGGTCCGGGACTTGCCGAAAGCACGGCGCGCCCCGAAGTTCAAAGGTGAAATCGAGTTCGAACACGTCGATTTCGGCTATCAGAGCGACAGTCCGGTTTTGAAGGACATCGGCTTCAAGATCGAACCCGGCCAAATGGCTGCGTTTGTAGGTCCGTCGGGAATGGGGAAGACAACTATTATTAGCCTAATACCGCGTTTTTATGACCCCTCATCGGGCGTTGTAAAAATAGACGGCCGCGACATTCGCGGCTACACCCAAAAATCGCTGCGAGAGCAAATTAGTTTCGTCCTCCAGGACACTCTGCTCTTCCGCGCTTCGGTGTGGGAAAACATCGCCTACGGTAAGCCGGGTGCGTCGCGCTCCGAAATCATGAAGGCTGCCGAACTGGCCAACGCCCACGAGTTCATCGAAAAAATGCCCGAAGGCTACGACACGATGGTCGGAGAACGTGGTGTCTCGCTTTCGGGCGGGCAACGCCAAAGAATAGCTATCGCTCGCGCGGTCATTCGCGACACTCCCATACTGATTCTCGATGAACCGACATCCGGCTTGGATGCAGCTTCCGCGCAAACGGTAATTGAGGCGCTGGACCGGCTGATGAAGGGCAGAACTTCAATTCTCGTCGCTCATCATCTCGCCACCATCCAGCACGCCGACATCGTTTTTGTGATCAAGGATTCCGAAATCGTGGAACGCGGAACCCACGACGAGCTAGTTACGGCGGGCGGTGTTTACGCCGAGCTTCACAACATCCAAACGTCGGCGGTTCCGCAGGTAAGTGTTCCTGATTCTTCACACACGCAGGGAGGCATCGAATGCAGCGAAGCACGTTAATTCTAAAATCGATTCTTGTGCTCCTTATGCTCGTGTCCACGGCGGCGTTCGGTTTGCAGAAAAAACACGATGACCAGGACAAGAAGGAGGCTCAGAAAGAACAGAGAGAGAATGCCGCAGATCTTCCCGCGGTGATTTGGCGTGATCCGGGCGACATTTCGACTCTGAATCTTGTTTACGGCGCCGGCGGAGCCGAACACGCGCCTGATCCCAACGGCACCTACACATTCGACAAAGAAGACATGGAAGGAACGAGCCCAAAATTCGATGTGAAAGATGGAAATGGTACCAAATGGCGGATCAAGCTGGGTCAGGAGCCTCAGGCTGAAACAGCGGCAACGCGACTGCTCTGGGCCGCAGGATACTTCGTTGATGAAGACTATTACCTGCCCGAGGTTAAGGTTGACGGACTTCCAAAACTTCACCGAGGTCAGGAATTCGTCTCCGGAGACGGCATCGTCCGCCGGGCTCGTCTCGAGCGAAAAGACAAAGAAATAAAAAAGATCGGAAATTGGGACTGGTTCAAGAATCCCTTTACGGGGACGAAGGAACTGAATGGCCTTCGCGTGATGATGTCCCTGCTCAACAATTGGGACTTGAAAGTGATCAACAACTCAATTTATGTGGTCGACGGCGAACGCCGGTATGTGGTGAGCGATGCGGGCGCGACCTTCGGCAAAACCGGCAACAGCATCAGCAGATCGAAAAGTAACTTGAAAGGGTACGAAGAATCGAAATTCATCAACAAAGAGACTCCCGAAGAAGTTGATTTCGTTATGCATAGCCGCCCGTTTATTCTCACCGCCGTCAACGCTCCCAACTACAGTAAGCGCAGCAATATGGAAAATGTAACCAAACATATTCCTCGCGCCGACGCCAAATGGCTGGGACAATTACTCGGTCAGCTTTCGGAGAATCAAATCCGCGACTGTTTCCGCACCGCGGGATACACCGACGACGAGGTAGACGGATATACGAAAGAGGTCCAGAGGCGAATTGCAGCGTTGAACGCACTGTGAGCGCTTCCCGCCACTCTCTCGCGTTTATTCATCCCCGGTCCTGTCGCGGACCAGTGGCGGAATTCCGCGCTTCGATGCAAAATAACAATATGGATCGCGCGTTGCGAAAGGCGGGAACCCCGACGTGAAATTGATCATCCAGCCGGACGACGGACCGGACTCGCTTCTCTCCGCGATTAAGAACGCCAAAAAAAGCATCGAGATCGCCATTTTTCGCTTCGACCGCAGCGACCTGGAATCCTCGTTGAAGGCCGCGGTCGCCAAGGGCGTAAAGGTCACGGCGCTCATCGCCGATGTGAATCGCGGCGGCGAGAAGAACCTGCGCCAGCTCGAGATGCGTTTTTTGAAAGAGGGCATTACCGTGGCGCGCACTGCGGACGACTTGATCCGCTATCACGATAAGATGGTCGTCATCGACCGGCGCGTTCTCTACATGCTATCGTTCAACTTTACCCACTTGGATATCGATCACAGCCGCGGCTTCGGTATCGTCACTACGAACGCATCAATCGTCCAGGAGGCGGCCAAGCTTTTCGAGGCTGATTGCGCGCGACGCAGCTACTCTGCGGGACTCGATACGTTTGTCGTCAGTCCGACGAACTCGCGAAAAGTGCTTCGCAGCTTCCTCAAGCGCGCCAAAAAACAATTGCTTATCTATGATCCGCAGATTTCGGATAAGGAAATGATCGGCATTTTGCAGGATCGGGCCAAATCCGGCGTTGAAGTCCGGGTGATCGGAAAGATCAGCGGCCGCGCCAGCGTGCCAGTTCACAAACTAACGCACATGCGCCTGCACACCCGCACGATTATTCGCGACGGCCACCAAGCTTTCGTTGGCAGCCAGAGCCTACGTCCCGCCGAGCTGGACTCCCGCCGCGAAGTCGGGCTCATCGTTCGCGATTCGAAAGTTGTCAAAAAGCTACTTGGCTGTTTTGAAGGCGATTGGGAAACTACTCCAGGCGCCAGCCAGCAAGATATTAAGGAAGATGAAGCTCCTCAAGTGGCCCAAAAAGAAGAAGCTGAAAAGGCCGTCGCTGTTCTTGTTCAGGAGCTCCGTCCACTTAGTGGCACGGTAAGAAAAGCGGTAAAAAAGGTCGTGGCGAAGGCCGGTGAAGAAGTGCTCCACGACAAAATCGTCAAGTCGACTGTGAAGAAAGTCGTCAAGAAAGCTGTAAAGCAGGCCGTCAAGGAAGCAACCCGCGGCTCCCGTACCGCGTAAATTTTCAAAGCGGAAACGCCGCGTCTGGATTAAGCTATGGAAACGAATCAACGCATCGGATGTCATCTTCTTCATTCCCTGTTGCTGGTGGTACTTCTTGCGGCGGGTTGCGCGTCCACCGCCCGGAACCAGCAAGCCGCCTTGCCGAAGGAGCAGCCGGAAAACGCCGCGGGCTACAAAGAATTCCTGACGCGCGTGCAAGCGTACGCCGATTTGCACAAGTCGATATCGTCGACTCTTCCCGCTCTCAAATCCACGGACGTGCCCGAACTCATCACGGCTCATCAGCAGGCGCTGGCAAGAAAGATTCGCGAGGCTCGGTCAAACGCCAAACGCGGAGATATTTTCACCGAAGAGGCCGAGAAATCTTTCCGGAGCGCAATTCAGGATGAATTCCGAGGCTCTCAGGGCCATGAAGCTCGCACCACGATTCGGCAAGGGGAACCACTCAAGGAGACTCAGCTTCGCGTCAATGAGGCGTACCCCGACGGAGTGCCGTTCACCACCGTTCCACCGACTCTGCTGCTCAAGTTCCCGAAGCTGCCTGACCAGGTGACGTACCGGATCGTCGGCCACGATCTCATTCTTTTGGACTCAGAAGCAAATCTTGTAGTCGATACCATTCCCGGTAGCATTTCGTAGACTCTCAAGTTCCCGGACGGACTCATGCGAAAACGGCTCTTTCTCATTTTGAGTTTGGTCGGCGTCTTCTTCCTGCTCGCGAGCGCGGACCAATTCAAGTTTCCGCTCAAGCCTAACTCCGTGCGCTTCGCGGCCATCGGCGATATGGGAACCGGCGCGACGCCGCAATATGAAGTCGCTCAGCGCATGTTCACCGTTCGCCAGACTTTCCCATTCGAGTTCGTCATCATGCTCGGCGACAACATCTACGGCGGCAGCAGTCCTAAGGATTTTGAAAAAAAGTTCGAAGTGCCATACAAGCCGCTCCTGGATGCGGGCGTGAAGTTTTACGCCTCGCTGGGCAACCACGACAATCCAAACGAGCGCTTCTACAAACTCTTTAACATGAACGAAGCGAAGTATTACACCTTCACAAAAGGCAACGTGCGCTTCTTCGTACTCGACAGCAACTACATGGACTCAAATCAACTTGCCTGGC
>Ga0210394_10001267_pt1 | contig 41760 bp, 41 predicted proteins | sample IncBWC12MmetaG_FD_160121 | JGI IMG/M metagenome (GOLD analysis project Ga0210394, IMG submission 160121) | Forest soil microbial communities from Barre Woods Harvard Forest LTER site, Petersham, Massachusetts, United States - Inc-BW-C-12-M | ecosystem: Environmental > Terrestrial > Soil >...
CGCGGCGAACTCGCCCTCGTTCATGACGCCTTCGCCGACCAGATGGGGGTCTTCGGTGTGGTGCACGATCAGCGCGTCGAAATCGCGCGCGTAAGTGAGGGTCCGGCGCATCACCTGCGCATTGGTGACACTGCGGTCGCCATCGGTGAACGCCACGGCGCCGGCGGCCTTCAACAGGCCGATCTCGGTCATCTCCTCGCCGCGCATGCCTTTTGTGAGTGCCGCCATCGGGTGGATGTTGACGATCGCGGTGTCGCGGGCGCGGCGCAGGACAAAATCCACCGTCGCCGAATTGTCGATTACCGGCGAGGTGTCCGGCTGGCAGATAATGGTGGTGATGCCGCCGGTCGCGGCCGCCTGGCTCGCGGAAGCAAAGGTTTCGCGGTGGCTGGCGCCGGGCTCGCCGACAAAGGCGCGCATGTCGATCAGACCGGGGGCGACGATCTTGCCGGCGCAATTGATGATGTCGGTGCCTTCGGGCACTCCGGCGGCGCCGATGCCGCGTTTGCTGTCGCGGATCACCCCATCGGCGATCAGGACGTCGCCGGGGCCGTCGAAATTGCGCGACGGATCGACGACGCGGGCATTGGCGAGCAGGATCGGGCGGCGGTCGGTCAGCATGATGTCACGCGTTTGGCAGGTTGCGGGCGAGCGCTTCGAGCACCGCCATCCGCACCGCCACTCCCATTTCCACTTGCTCGCGGATCAGCGACTGCGCGCCGTCGGCCACGATGGAGTCGATTTCGACGCCGCGATTCATCGGCCCGGGATGCATCACCAGCGCGTCGGGCTTGGCATAGGCCAGTTTCTTCTGGTCGAGGCCGAAGTAGTGAAAATATTCCTGGCTCGACGGCACGAACGAACCGTTCATGCGCTCGCGCTGCAGGCGCAGCATCATCACGATATCGGCGCCCTCGAGACCCTCGCGCATGTCGCGCGCGACCTCGACCCCCATCCGCTCGATGCCGCGCGGCAACAGCGTTGAGGGCGCGACGACGCGGACACGCGCGCCCACGGTGTTGAGCAACAGGATATTGGAGCGCGCGACGCGCGAATGCATGAGATCGCCGCAGATCGCGATCACCAGACCCTCGAGCCGGCCCTTGTTGCGGCGGATGGTGAGGGCATCAAGCAGGGCTTGCGTCGGGTGTTCGTGGGCTCCATCGCCGGCATTGACGACGGAACCGTCGACCTTGCGCGCCAAAAGTTCCACCGCGCCCGATGCATGGTGCCTGACGACCAGAATATCCGGGTGCATGGCGTTCAGCGTGACCGCGGTGTCCATCAGCGTCTCGCCCTTGCGGATCGAGGACGAAGATACCGACATGTTCATGACGTCGGCGCCGAGGCGCTTGCCGGCAAGCTCGAACGACGACTGGGTGCGGGTCGAGGCTTCGAAGAACAGGTTGACCTGGGTGCGGCCGCGCAAGGAGGTGCGCTTCTTGTCGACCTGGCGGTTGAGCTCGACATATTCCTCGGAGAGGTCGAGCAGGCCGGTGATGTCGGCAGCGGAAAGGCCCTCTATACCCAGCAGGTGCCGGTGACCGAGGACGAAGGTCGATTTCGATGCAGGGGTCATTAAAACGAGAGCTATAGGCAGAGATGGAACGGGGGGCAAGCGCGAATAAGGGGCCTCCGGGTTATCCCCCAAGATGTCGGAAGCAGGGTAAACAGACATGCCGCAAAGTCGCCGCGATTGGATCGCCCATCATCGGGCATGCGTATCTTGAAATGGTTTGCTCCGTCCCTGGTAGTCGCGATGGAGTTCGCGAACCCGGCCCGCGCGCAGACCTTGCCGGGCGGCTTCGTTTACCTCGGCAACATCGATCCGACGATCGCCCAGGACATCCGTTACGCTGGCGCGAATAATTTCGTCGGCCGGCCGCTGGCGGGCTATGGTGCCGCCGAATGCATCGTCAAACGGGACGTCGGACTGGCGCTTAAACGCGTTCAGGCGGCACTTGCCTCGCAAGAACTGTCATTGAAGATGCTGGATTGTTACCGGCCGGTTCGCGCCGTGCATGACATGGTGGTGTGGGCGCATAATGGGCATGAGACGCTGGCCGAGCGGCGCTATAACCCCGCATTCTCCAAGAAAGATCTGTTCCGGCTTGGCTATATCGCCGAGCATTCCGGCCATTCCACCGGCGCTGCCGTGGACCTTACCGTGGTCGATCTTAAGGCCGACAATTCCCCAACGTTCGATCCCCACAAGACCTATGCCGATTGCACCGCGCCCGCGGCCGCCCGCGCACCCGAAGGCAGTGTCGATATGGGCACCGGCTATGACTGTTCCGACCTCAAGGCGCATACCGCTGCGCATTCCATCACCGATGGTCAGCGCCGATGGCGAAACTTGCTGGTTGCCGCGATGGCGAAGCAAGGTTTTGTAAATTATGCCAAGGAATGGTGGCATTTTTCGCTGCCGGGCGCAGGCGGTCCCGCGTATGATTTTCCGATAACGGCGCGATTCAGATAGAGTCTGCTGAATCTTCACCTCTCCCCTTGTGGGAGAGGTCGGATCGGACCGACGATGCGAAGCATCGGCAGTGCGATCCGGGTGAGGGGTTACGGCCCATGGATAGACCGTAACCCCTCACCCCAACCCTCTCCCACAAGGGGAGAGGGAGTTCACCTCCGTTGTTGCAACATGATGCTTCAATCAGGAATGTTCGATGACGCAAGCCACATTCGCAACCCACGAGGTGCTCAACCAGTCGCCTCCTTTTGTCGATGTCGACCTGTTCGCGCTAGACCGCCCGCTTGCGGACGCGGTAGCCGCCAATGCCGGGTCCTCCGCGAATGCGGAATTGTCCGAGTTCGGCAAGCACTGGGGCTCGGCCGCGATGGCCGAGCGGGGCCGGCTCGCCAACGAGAACCCGCCAAAACTGCGGACGTTCGATTCCAAAGGCAACCGCCGCGACCAAGTCGAGTTTCATCCGGCCTATCACGAATTGATGGCGCGCAGCGCCCATGCCGGCCTTCACAATTCGACTTGGTCTGCCGATGGCCGGTCGGCTGGAGGCGCCGCCGAAGTCGTGCGCGCGGCGAAATTCTATATGGCGGCCCAGGTCGAGACCGGACATTTATGCCCCATCACCATGACGCGCGCCTCGGTGGCGGCGCTCGCGGCCGAACCTGACCTGCTGGCGAAGGCGATGCCGGTCATAGGCACGCGCGCCTACGATCCGGCCTTCGCCCCGTGGCCGACAAAACGCGGCATGACGCTCGGCATGGGCATGACCGAGAAGCAGGGCGGCACCGACGTGCGCGCCAACACGACCCGCGCGGAGCGCGACGGCGAGGCCTATCGCATCACCGGCCATAAATGGTTCATGTCGGCGCCAATGTGCGATGCGTTTCTGGTGCTGGCGCAGGCTGACGCCGGGCTGACCTGCTTCTTCATGCCGCGCTTTGAGCCGGACGGGTCGGTCAACGCGATCCATTTCCAGCGGCTGAAGGACAAGCTCGGCAATCGCTCCAACGCGTCGTCCGAAGTCGAATTCAAAGGCGCTTACGGCACACGCGTCGGCGACGAGGGCAAGGGCATTCGCACCATCATCCAGATGGTGCAGTTGACGCGGCAGGATTGCGCGATTGCTTCCGCCGGCCTGATGCGGTCGGGTTTGGCCCACGCGCTGCATCACGCCAGGCATCGCAGCGTGTTCCAGAAACATCTCGCCGACCAGCCCTTGATGGAGGCGGTACTTTCGGACATGGCGCTGCATGTCGAAGCCTCGATTGCGCTCGTCATGCGGCTATGCCGTGCGTTCGATCGCGCGCCGCACGATGCAGGCGAGGCGGCCTATATGCGGCTGTTGACGCCGGCGATCAAATACTGGGTCTGCAAGAGCGCGCCAGGATTTCTCTACGAGGCGATGGAGTGCCTCGGCGGCAATGGCTATGTCGAGGAGGGCATTCTGGCGCGGCATTACCGGGAATCTCCCGTCAATGCGATCTGGGAAGGCTCCGGCAATGTGATGTGCCTGGACGTGCTGCGCGCGTTGTCGCGTGAGGGTGACGCGGCTGCGGCTACCCTGCAAAACCTTGCCACGGAAACCGCGGGCCTGCCCGGCGCCGGCGATGCGACGGCCTTTCTCGGAAAAGCATTCCGCAGGTCGGACTCCGAACGCGTGGCGCGGCTGGCGGTGGAGAAACTCGCGCTCCTGGCGGCACTGGCTGCGCTCAACCAGGTATCGCCCCGTCATGCTGAATTGTTTGCAACTACCCGGCTTGCCGGGAATCACGCCTGCATGTACGGCGCCGTCGATCTCCCGCACGAAGATGTCAGGGGTCTGCTGGAGCGGGCGCTGCCATGATGTCAACCAAAGCGTCATTGCCGGGCTTGACCCGGCAACCCATCTCGTCGAGAGAATCTTTTGAAGCGTGATGGATGCCCGGATCAGGTCCGGACATGACGACTGATACTTGAAAGTTTGTTGATGGACTCCCTCAATCCCGCAAGTTCCGCCGCGCTCGCACCGGCCGCCCCGATCCTTCCTCCGCCCCGCATCTGGAAATTCTGGGGCACAGCGTTGTGGGGGGTGTTTATCTTTGGGGGAATGTTTTTGGGGCAAGTCGTGGTCGTGGCCTGGTTTGTCCTGCAGCAGGAGGGACCGATTGATCAGGACGCCCTGGCAGCCGCAGTTCGTGTGGTCGTCGGCCGTGGCCTGACGATCTCGCTCTCCGTGATCACGGGCCTGCCCGCGGTGCTCGCGGCGTTGTGGATCGCGATACGCATTACGCGCACGCCGTTTTCCGAATACCTCGCGCTGCGCCTGACATCGTGGACCAACCTTCTGATCGGCGTCGTCGCCTTGTTTGTGCTGGTCATGGGGTGGGACCTGCTCTCGCGCGCAACCGGACGCGAGGTCGAGCCCGGATTCATGGGCGATGTGCTGAAATCGGCGCGCGCCGACGACGCGCTGTGGCTTTTGGTGATCGCCTTCTGCGTCGCCGCTCCGATCTCGGAGGAGTTCTTTGCGCGCGGCTTTCTTTATCGAGGCTGGTCGGAATCGTTTCTCGGCCCCGTCGGTGCCATCGTGCTGTCGTCGATGGTGTGGACGGTGCTGCATCTGCAATATGACTGGTATTTTCTGGGCGAGGTATTTTCGATCGGCCTGTTGTTCGGTTATCTCCGTTATCGCAGCAACTCGACCTGGCTGACGATCATCCTGCACGGGCTCAACAATCTGGCCGCGGTGGTGCAGACCATGATGCTCACCGGACAGTCATAAGCTCAGCGCTGCTCGCGCGAGTTGGCCAGCCGGTCGAGCGCGCCCTGCAGGATGAAGATCGCGGCGTGTTCGTCGATCACCTCGGCGCGCCGGGCCCGGCTCATGTCCATCCCGATCAATTCGCGTTCCACCGCCACGGTAGAAAGCCGCTCGTCCCACAGGGCAATCGTTAGCTCCGTGAGCTTTGAAAAATTACGGGCGAAGGCGCGGGTCGATTGCGCGCGGGGTCCCTCGCTGCCATCCATGTTGATCGGCAGGCCGAGCACGAAGCCGGTGCCGGCGCGCTCGCCAGCGATGGCGAGCAGGCGCGCAGCGTCGGCCTTGAACGCCTTGCGCTGAACGGTTTCGACCCCGGTCGCAAGCCGGCGGTCGGGATCGGATACCGCAACCCCGATGGTCTTGGTGCCCAGATCAAGACCTATCAATGCGCCACGCTCAGGCCAGTGCGCGGTGGCGTCGATCAGCGGTAGAATGAGGGCGGCCATGGGGTTCGAATAACACGCGCCCTGCAATCCATGCAAAGCGGGAAAGGCAAAATCACGATGGACGGGCTCACACTGTTCGGTTTGTTCGCGGTCACGGCAATGCTGGTGAGCTACGCGCTGGAGGATCGCAGCCGCTGGTTCATCCTCGCTTTCGCCGCCGCCTGCGCACTCGGTTCAATCTACGGATTTCTGCAGGGCGCCTGGCCGTTCGGGCTGGTCGAGGCGATCTGGGCCATGGTCGCACTGCGGCGCTTTGGTGACAGGCGACGTGTGGATGCATAGCTCCTCCCGGAGGCGGGTGCTAAGGTTGCTGGAGGCGCCGGCAACGATGCCCGAGCCAATCTCCCCTTTTCCTGAGTGAAGCAGACCATGTGGCCGGATCGCCGATTGATCGACCTTTTCAAGACCGAATTCCCTATCGTGCTGGCGCCGATGGCGGGGGTGATGGACGCGGACCTCGTGATCGCGGCGGCGCAGGGTGGAGCGCTGGGCTCGCTGCCGTGTGCGCTGCTGTCGGTCGAGAAGGCGCGCGAGCAGGTCAACATCATCCGCCAGCGCGTGTCAGCGCCGGTCAGCATGAATTTCTTTTGCCACAGGGCTGTCGACGCCGATTCCGCGCGCGAGGCAGCCTGGAAGCAGCGGCTTGCACCCTACTATAAACAGCTCGGCCTCGACCCGGCGGCGCCAGTCAATGCCGCCAACCGCGCGCCGTTCGACGCGGCGATGTGCGAACTCGTCGAGGAGCTCAAGCCTGAAATCGTCAGTTTCCATTTCGGCCTTCCCGATGCCACGCTGCTCAAGCGGGTCAAGGCGGCCGGCTGCCATGTGATTTCGTCCGCGACCATTGTGAAAGAGGCGATCTGGCTGGAGGAACACGGCGCCGACGCCATCATCGCGCAGGGCGCCGAGGCCGGCGGCCATCGCGGCATGTTTCTCACCGACAATATCTCCGAGCAACCCGGCACCTTCGCACTGGTGCCGCAGGTGGTCGATGCGGTGAAGGTGCCTGTGATCGCGGCTGGCGGCATCGCCGACGGGCGAGGGATCGCGGCGGCTTTCGCGCTGGGGGCGGCCGGGGTGCAGATCGGCACCGCCTATCTGCGCTGTCCGGAATCGAAGGTCATCGGACCGGCGCGGACCGCGCTCGCCCAGGCGCGCGATGATTCCACCGTCATCACCAACGTCATGACCGGACGCCCCGCGCGCGGGATCGCCAACCGCGTGGTACGCGAAGTCGGTCCGATTTCGCCGGATGCGCCGGCTTTCCCGCACGCGGCGACGGGGCTGGCGCCCCTGAAGGCGGCCGCGGAAAAGCTCGGCAACGTCGATTTCACCAGTCTCTGGGCTGGCCAGGCGGTGCGGCTCGGCCGCGAGATGCCGGCGGCCGAGCTGACCCGGGCGCTGGCCGGAGCGGCGCTGGCAAGGTTGAGCCGATTGGCACGCTAGCGGGCTTCCCGCGGTTGCAGCGCAAAACCACCCTCTGCTATACGGCGGACTGAGTTTTGCCGTGAAAGGCCCTATATAATGTCGGTCGATGCCGCCACCGTTCGCCGTATCGCACATCTAGCCCGGATCGCGGTCGCGGACTCCGAGGTTCCGCACCTGCAGGGCGAGTTGAACGCAATGCTCGCCTTCGTCGAGCAGCTAAGCGAGGTCAATGTCGAGGGAGTCGAGCCGATGACCTCGGTGACCCCGATGGAAATGAAGAAGCGTCCCGACGTGGTCACTGATGGTGAGATCGCCGACGACATCGTCAGGAATGCGCCGGAAACCCAGGGACATTTTTTCCTGGTGCCGAAGGTCGTCGAGTAACATAGCGTTTTCGAGCGAAGTGGACCCCGGTTCGCGTGAAGAAAACGCGTCAAACAAAGGTCATAGCGTTTTCGAGCGAAGTGGATAGCGGTTCGCGTGAAGAAAACGCGCCAAACAAAGGTCATAGCGTTTTCGAGCGAAGTGGATAGCGGTTCGCGTGAAGAAAACGCGTCAAACAAAAGAGTCTTTCAGAGAAGACGAGAAATCCGATGTGTCTGCTTTGCGACGATGAGAAGGCCTATCTGGCCTATATGAATTATCTTGACGCCATGGAGCGCCAGGGCAAGGCCGCCGATCCCGACAAGGCGATCGACGCCGTGCTCGACGCGTTGGAGGCGGCTGACCAGGCCAGCAACAAGACGCTGCGCGACGACCCGGCCAACGACAAGACACTGTCTCCCTTCTTCTGCAGCCCGGTTAATAAATGACCGATTTGACTTCGTTGACCCTCGCGGAGGCTAGAAGTGGCCTCGCGAAGAAATCGTTCACATCGCTTGAGCTGACGGAAGCACATCTTTCGGCGATCGAGGCCGCGCGCGCGCTCAACGCTTTTGTGCTGGAGACGCCCGATCAGGCCCGTGCCATGGCGCGCGAGGTCGACGCCAGGATCGCAAAAGGCGAGGGCGGTCCGCTCGCCGGTATTCCGCTCGGTATCAAGGATCTGTTCGCGACCAAGGACGTGCGTACCACCGCCTGCTCGAAAATTCTCGGCAATTTCGTGCCGACCTACGAATCCACGATAACATCGCAGCTCTGGCGCGACGGCGCGGTCCTGCTGGGCAAGCTCAACAACGACGAATTTGCGATGGGCTCGTCGAACGAGACCTCGTGCTTTGGTCCCGTGGTCAATCCGTGGCGGCGCAACGGCGCCAATACCACGCTGGTGCCCGGCGGCTCGTCCGGCGGCTCGGCGTCGGCGGTGGCCGCGCTGTTGTGCATGGGCGCGACCGCGACCGACACCGGCGGCTCGATCCGCCAGCCGGCGGCGTTCACTGCGACCGTCGGCATGAAGCCGACCTATGGGCGCTGTTCGCGCTGGGGCGTCGTCGCCTTTGCCTCATCGCTCGATCAGGCCGGCCCGATCGCGCGCACGGTGCGCGATGCCGCGATCCTGATGCGCTCGATGGCGGGCCACGATCCCAAGGACACCACGTCGGTTGATCGCGCGGTGCCGGATTACGAGGCCGCGGTCGGAAAGTCCGTGCGCGGCATGAAGATCGGCATACCCAAGGAGTATCGCCTCGACGGCATGCCGGCGGAAATCGAAGGGCTCTGGAGCGAGGGCGCGGCCTGGCTGAAGGCAGCGGGTGCGGAACTGGTCGAGGTATCGTTGCCGCACACCAAATACGCTCTGCCCGCCTATTACATTGTAGCGCCCGCAGAGGCCTCATCTAACCTGGCTCGCTATGACGGCGTGCGCTACGGGCTGCGCGTGCCCGGCCGCTCGATCGGCGAGATGTACGAAAACACCCGCGGGAAGGGCTTTGGAGCGGAAGTCCGCCGCCGCGTCATGATCGGCACATATGTGCTCTCGGCCGGCTACTACGACGCTTATTATCTGCGCGCGCAAAAAGTTCGCACTTTGATCAAGAGGGATTTCGAGGAGTGCTTCGCCAAGGGCGTCAATGCGATCCTGACGCCGGCGACGCCATCGGCGGCGTTCGGCGTCGGCGAGAAGGGCGCCGACCCCGTCGAGATGTACCTCAACGACATCTTCACGGTGACGGTGAACATGGCGGGATTGCCGGGCATCGCGGTTCCCGCCGGCAAGGATTCGCAAGGCTTGCCGCTGGGTCTGCAGTTGATCGGCCGTCCGTTCGATGAAGAGACGCTGTTCTCGCTCGGCGAGGTGATCGAGCAGGCGGCGGGACGGTTCACGCCAGTGAGGTGGTGGTGAACATGGCCGCGTTCAAATCAAGCCTCTCGGGCGCAGCGCCAGCGCCGCAGTTTGACGCGCCGCTGGCCGCGTTGTGGTGGGCCGCGAAAGGCGGCTGGGACGCGGCGCACAAGCTCGTCCAGGATAAAGCGACCGCCGACGCGGCCTGGGTCCATGCCTACCTGCACCGGGTCGAAGGCGACCTTGGCAACGCCGGCTATTGGTATCGGCAGGCCGGCAAGCCGGTTGCGACCGGTTCGCTCGACGCCGAATGGGAGCGGATTGCTTCCGTGCTGCTCGGGAGTGGAGGCGCATGAGTGCGGCCAATGCAAAACTGATCAAGGGAGCCACCGGCGACTGGGAAGTCGTCATCGGCATGGAAGTCCATGCCCAGGTCACCTCGAATGCGAAGCTTTTCTCCGGAGCCTCGACCGAATTCGGCGGCGAGCCGAACAGCCACGTTTCGCTGGTCGATGCGGCGATGCCGGGCATGCTGCCGGTCATCAATGAGGCCTGCATCAGGCAGGCGGTACGTACCGGGCTCGGCTTGAACGCGCAGATCAATCTGCGCTCGGTGTTCGACCGCAAGAACTATTTCTATCCGGATTCGCCGCAGGGCTACCAGATCAGCCAGTACAAATCGCCGATCGTCGGCGAAGGCGAGGTGGTGGTCGAGGTGGCGGGCGGCGACAGCGTCGTGGTCGGCATCGAGCGGCTGCATCTGGAGCAGGATGCCGCCAAATTGCTGCACGACCAGAGCCCGACCATGTCGTTCGTCGATCTCAACCGTTCCGGCGTTGCGCTGATGGAGATCGTTTCCAAGCCGAACATCCGCTCCTCGGAGCAGGCAAAGGCCTATTTGACGAAATTACGCTCGATCCTGCGTTATCTCGGCACCTGCGACGGCGACATGGAAAAGGGGTCGCTGCGCGCCGACGTCAACGTCAGCGTGCGCAAGCCGGGAGAAGCGCTCGGCACCCGCTGCGAGATCAAGAACATGAACTCGATCGCCTTCATCGGTCAGGCCATCGAATACGAAGCGCGACGCCAGATCGGCATTATCGAGGACGGCGGCGTCATCGATCAGGAGACGCGCCTGTTCGATCCCAACAGGGGCGAGACCCGCTCGATGCGCTCCAAGGAAGAAGCGCACGATTACCGTTATTTCCCCGATCCTGACCTGCTGCCGCTGGAATTCAGCGAGGCCTACGTCGCCGAGCTGAAGGCGAACCTGCCGGAATTGCCGGACCAGAAGAAGGCGCGCTTCATCGCCGAGTTCGGTCTCTCGCCCTATGACGCCAGCGTCCTGGTGGCTGAACGCGAGAGCGCGGACTTCTTTGAATCGGCACTGGCTGATCTCGCCGACAAGCCTCGCGACGGCAAGCTGGCCGCCAACTGGGTGATCAATGAGCTGTTCGGGCGGCTCAACAAGGAAGGCCAGGGCATCGCGGCGTCGCCGATATCGGCCGCGCAGTTGGCCGCGATCGTCGATTTGATCGGCGAGGGCACCATCTCCGGCAAAATTGCAAAAGATCTGTTTGAGATCGTCTGGCAGGAGGGCGGCGATCCGCGCGCGCTGGTCGAGGCGCGCGGCATGAAGCAGGTCACCGACCTCGGCGCGATCGAAAAGGTGGTCGATGACATCATCGCCGCCAATCCCGACAAGGTCGCTCAGGCGAAAGCCAAGCCGGCGTTGATCGGCTGGTTCGTTGGCCAGGTGATGAAGTCATCCGGCGGCAAGGCCAATCCGCAAGCCGTGAACGATCTCATGAAATCCAAACTCGGCATCTGACTCTCGCCGCTCGGACGTTCGCCCGGTCTCGACAGCCGCGCGCGTCCATCAATCATTCACCATAAGCGGGCGATGGATCGTGCGCGCCGACAATGCGGCCAGCGAATCGGCCGCAATCGATTCGTGCAAAAAGCCGGCTTTGGCGAGCGCCGATCAGGCGCGAAGCCGGTGCGCACGAAAAATTTTTTTGTTGCCAAAAATCGCGACTCAGAGTCCGCGTAACGGGCATTCGAGCGGCTTCGACGACGTGCGATCACATCGGCGGCAGGCCGAACGTCCAGTGCATAAATTGCGAAAACCATTGCGGCACAGTCGATTCCTGCAACATTGATAGTTGTCCGTTGCGCTTTCTCGCGCATCCTTTGCATCGTTGCGCTAAAGGCTTGTTGTGTTGTCGATGAGCGTGCGCCGCACGTTCTCGGATCGGCACGTCAACACTTCCTTAAGCAGGACGCTGTTTTTTTCAATGTGTTGGTGTATTCGGGATGCAGTGCATTTCGATTCCCGAATGCACGCAGCGATTAAGCCATCTCACTACATTAGGAGGGCAACATGGCCAAGAAAGCTAAGAAGGCAAAGAAGGCGAAGAGCGCAGTGAAGAAGACTGCGAAAAAGACCCGCAAGGTCGCCAAGAAGAAGAAGTAAATCTCGCTTGAAGAAAATTGCCGGCAGCTTGATGCCGGCACGTCACATGAGCCTTCCCGACGGTTTGCTTCCTGGAAGCGGATTTTGAAAGATTGGCTCTTGTCGACGAAAGAGGGTGTCGGCGAGACATCAGGTCAAACGGCTGGATCGTTATTTTCGAAAGAGTTCGCTCGCTCGAAAGCCGGTCCGGCAGAAGAAACAGGTTTTCTTCGTTCGGTGCGGATCTGACAGGTCCGCAATTTCACGGGCTCCAAAGCTCCAAGCGGGTTTCGAAGCCGCCAGTGAAATCTGGTCCTGACGTGTTCGCCGACGCCCTCGTTCCGAGCCGGTGCCGCTAGCGCCCGGCGCGATGCCCTTCCTCAGGATCATTGTCCCGATTGTCCGCGGCGCGCGAGGGCCGGGGTCCTTTATGCCTGAGCTGTGATGGGTCATCGCGGCGCACCCGCGAAACGGTGATGCACGGGCTCGCCAATCACAAGACCGTTGACGGATATGACGCCAACCCGGCGCTTGCTGCCATGGTTATCGTTTCGCGAAATGGCAGGGTAAACCGAATTCAACGAACCAATAAAAACCTTTGAAATAACCGGTCGCTTGAATTTCGCGGGCCTGCCCGCCGGCAAAGCGTTTACGTCCGATTCATCGCGATGCTTAAACTGTCCTTCAAATTTGATCGGTCATGATCATCCACAAGCCGGCAACGGCGAGCGCATCAAGATCGCGCTTTGGAATAACGGGACGTTCTTGCAAGTGGACAGGCGCCGCGCTCGGGACAGGGCAGGCCAAGAAAAAACAAGGGGAGATGACGGATGTTTCAGGGGCTGTTCGATCTGGATAACGCAACACTGGTAGAGGCGAGCGCGATTCCCGACGTGCTGTTCGAGCGCGGGCTCTACTGGGCAAGCGGCCGTTCCGGGGTGGTCAACCTCGTCGCCGCGCACAAATGGTTCAATCTCGCAGCCGTGAAGGGCCGCACGGACGCCATCCAGATGCGCCGCGAGGTTGCCGAGCTGATGTCCGAGGTCGAGATCGCCACCGCCCAGCGCGAGGCCCGTGACTGGATGACGGCGCACTAAGCGCTACCCATCGATTATCGCGAAGGCCAGGTCCAGTCCGGCGGCGTGCCGTCCCTGACGATGGTTTCGCCGAGCTGCTTCTCCAGGACGATCTGCCCGCAATCGGCATGGGCGCCGAGCGCGGAAACCAGTGCTGCGGCATGCGAAACGACCACAGCCTGGGACCGCTTCGATGCTTGCACGATCAGACGTGCCAGCGGTGGCAACAGGTCCGGATGCAGGCTCGTTTCTGGTTCGTTGAGGATCATCAGTGCCGGCGGCCGCGGCGAGAGCAAGGCGGCGACGAGCAGAAGATAGCGCAGCGTGCCATCCGACAATTCGGAGGCCTTGAGCGGCCGAAGCAGGCCGTGCTGGTACATTTCGAGCTCGAAGTAACCGTCTGTGCTGACCACCTCGATATGCGCGCCGGGAAAAGCGTCGGCGATTGCGGCGTCCATGTCCTGCGCGGCGCCGATTTCGCGAATGGTTTGCACCGCTGCCGCCAAATCCGATCCGTCACTTGCCAGCACCGGCGTGTAGGTGCCGATCTGCGGCTTGCGCGATGGTGCGTCACGGTCGGTACGCAAATGATCGTAAAACCGCCAGTCCCGCATCCGCTCCCGCAGCATCAGGAGTTCGACCGCCTCGCGCGGGTCGCTGCAGTGGGTCATCATGCTGTCGAAGGATGCGAGATGCTGGTAGGCCTGCCGCCATTCGCCGCTGTCGCTTCGAATCCGGACGCTGGGCCCGTTACGAACGGCAAACGCGTTCGCCCGGCCGAGCCGCTCGCCGGTCCATTGGCTTTCGACCTTGATTACCGGATCGGTAGAGAATTTGGAACGCGAATCCGGCAGAGGCAGGCCGAGGTCGATGGCGTAGCCATAATCGTTCCCTGAAAATCCGAGTTTTAGGCTGACTGGATTTTTGCGAACCAGGCCCTGGACCGGTTGGGTGCCCGCTTTCATGGCGCGCGAAAATGCTTCCGGGCCTGCCCACAGCGTTGATTGCAGGCCTCCCTCGGCGGCCAACGACTGGATAATGCGGCCCTGTGCGATGTCCGCCAAAAGCTTCAGTGCACGATAGAGGCTGGACTTGCCGCTGCCATTGGCCCCGGTCACGACGTTGAGTGCGCCGAGTGGCACTCTTATGTCGCGCAGAGAGCGATAGCCGGAGATGGCAAGTCTCGTCATCATGACTATCTGGATCGATGGCGATGCAGCCGGTGGCTCGTGTCTCATGATGGATCGTAGAACTAGCGAAGAGCCGCGTCGCCCGAGGTTGTCACCCATGTCTTAGGTACGATCCGTCACCCATGTCTCCGGGCCGGACACACGCGAACACTGGCGGAGCCGGAGGGATTCGAACCCTCGATAGGGCTTTACAACCCTATAACGGTTTAGCAAACCGCCGCCTTCAGCCACTCGGCCACAGCTCCGTCGTGGCGGATATGCCCGACACGGGCGCGAGCCGCAAGCTAGAGATTTTGGACTGCTGAATTCGCCGCGATTCCGCCCCGGCAGAAGATCGCGCCTTGGCTCTCGATCCGTGATTGCGTGTTATTTGTGCAACATTCTGCAAAAACATCCGTCCGGCAGCTTCGTTAGGGCCGTCTTTATATTGCCTGTGCAGGGAGCTTCGGTAACTCTGCCATTGCGACGGAGGGGGGCAACCCGAGGTCGTCCCGTTCTTAGGTAGGTCGCTCAGATCCCAGGCGGGAAGGGGCGAGGGCGCTAAGAGGCTGAGCAGTGTTCCGGGGACAATCCGGGGGCAAGGGGAACCTGCTCAGCATTACGGGGTGCCGTGCGCCGAGGCGCAGGCTGATCCTGGTCAAAACTGCATCCAATTCCGACCGGGCCTGGCGCGAAATTTCCGACGTGAGGGGAGCGCGCGGCGTGCAAACCTAGCGGAGCTGAATGAGTTCGGCGACCGCGGCTGTCGATTCAACGAAGCTTTGCGGACAATTGTTGGCCGCAAGCTTGATCAGGCGTTGCGCCTCCTTTTTGTTTTTCTTCAGCAAAGCCAACTCTCCGCTGTAAAAATTGGCCTCGCAGGTTTGCGCCAGCTTGGTCTTCGGATCGGGATCGACGGCCGCGTCGAAGGTTTGTTCGGTGTTGAGCTCGCCAAGGAAATGACGAATCACTGGCGCGGGCCACACGGTCATGTCCAGTTGCTTTGCAGCTTCCGCCAAATGGCCTGGTGCATTGGTGCGCCGCTCGGCCAAATCGCGCCACAGCGCGGCATAGGCATCTTTCGGGTTGAGTTCGGCGGCCTTCTTGAAATCGGCGACCGCGTCCGCGGTACGGCCGCCGACGACATAATACGCCACGCCCCGGTTGAAGTAGGCGCTAGCATCCTCGGCGTCGAGCTTGATCGATTTGGTGAAGTTTTCCAGTGCAGCCGGATTGTTGCCTATCATGTACGACAGCCGGCCGCGGGTGAAGTAAGCGGGAGCAAAATTGGGGTCGAGCCGGATCGACTCGTTCATGTCGGCCATGGCGCGGGTGAGGTCGCCCAGGCTTTTGTACAGGTCGCCGCGGGCGAAGAAGGCCAGGGCGTAGCTGGAGTCGAGCCTGATCGCGTCGTTCAGGTCAGCCAGGGCGTGGTCGAGGTCACCCTTGTTCTTGTACAGGTTGCCTCGCTCGGCAAACGCCCACGCATTTTTGGGATCGAGTTGGATCGCGGCATTGAAATCGCCGAAAGCGCGCTCGAAATCGGATTTGTTCAGATAGGCATTGCCGCGATTGAGGTAGGCGGCGGCATTGCTGCTGTCGGCCCGGATGGCTTCGTTGCAATCGGACAATGCACGATCCGGATCCTTTTTCGCCCACCACCATCCGCACCGGCTGCTCAGCGCGGCTGCGCGGTTTTGTGCGCTCACCTTGGGATCGTTAATCACGCGATCGCACGCGGCGATGCTTTCGTCGGCCTTGCTGATTTCGCCGACAAACTTGCAATGATCGATATCGCTTTGGCTGTCAGCGAGAACTGGACCTGAGAGGGTAAACGATGTGGCCAATGCCGCAAGGAGCACTGAAAAACGCATATTTCCTCCGGCCTCTCCGACCAACCAACGGTTCAATTCGATCCAACTACCTACGTTGGCAGGCGGCTGTCGTGCAACACCCTTGAAACGAAAGATAGGCGTGCACGCGGCGATCGATTATGGCAGCCAGCCGGTGGTCTCGGCGCAGGTTCGAGCAACGCCAAATCAATCCACGGGCTGCATGGCGAATATGTTTTCTGCAGGCCGCGGCCTGCGCCGAGCGCGCAAATCTGGCGGCCGTCTTTGGCTTTTTCCGTTGTCTTTTACGTTTGCCCTGTTGGGCTTAGCCGATCTTCGAGCGACGTCAAATCAGGCAATGCCGGCATTCACTCGCTCCGATTCGAAGCATCCAGCGGCTTAGCCAACCCCCCAAGACAACCGGGGCGTTACTTCGAAAACCCCACCTCAATGAGGCGCGATGGATGCACGCGCAAAGAGCCTGGGGCGATGAATTATTCAGAAAAACAGCAGCTTAGCTGGGTTTTTGATCGATCACACGGGTGTGCATATTTGCAACACCCATCAGAAAAAGGACTGCGACCAAGTTTCACATGACAAGTTTAAATTGCCTTTTGGTTCGTGAGCAGCAACTCTTCGTGCAAGAAATAGGCATGTTGAGTTCGTCGTGCCGGGGACGTTTCGCGGGCGAAGCTTGGTGTGTCCATAGGACGGGCAAGGATTCGCGGTTCACAGGATTACATAGGGGGACACATGAAATTTAACTTCAAGGCTCTTTTAGCAGCAGCAGGTGTGGCCGCCTTCGCGTTTTCGCCGGCGAACGCATATGAAGATCAAAGTTGGAAGACGAAGCCAGGGTCGTTCATCGGAGCCAGCGCCGGCATGCCGCCGCCGGGCATCTACATGTTCAACCAGGTATTCACCTATCAATCGAACATCGTCGGGCCGGGAGTCGCCACTGCGCTTGGTGGTGCCAAGACCGGCGTGCAGGTGGCGGTTGACGTACAGGGCTTCATTTTCGTTCCAGGCTGGACCTTCCTCGGTGCGACCTATGACGCCCTCATCGTGCAGCCGTTTGTCATGGACAGTATCGGTCAGCCGGTAAATGCTCAAGCAGCCGGAGTGTTTAACACCTACTTCGTTCCGATCGAGTTGACGTGGAAACTCGGGACCAGCGGCTTCGTCACGAAAGCGGGCCTTGCCTTCTACGCGCCCACCGGGACCATTCAGGGTCCGACTGGCCTTAACAACCAAGGCCGACCTTATTGGACTTTCCAGCCTGAATTGGCGCTCTCCTATCTCAAGGATGGCTGGAACCTGACCGCCTTCTTGTACAACGAGTTCAATACTGCGAATAGCCGCGATAACTACACCACCGGCGACATCTTCCATGTGGACTTCACTGCGACCAAGACCATCGGCAAGTGGACGTTGGGTCCGGTAGGTTATTACGTAGCGCAGGTCACGGACGACAAATGCCCCTTCGGCGTATGTACAGCGTTTAACCCGTTCGGCACCCTGACCCATGCCCAAAGGTTCCAGATCTTCGCGCTCGGCGGACTCGTGGAATATAACTTCGGGCCGGCGAGCTTCTCGGTGTGGGCCACCCAGGAGATCTTGGCGAAAGCCAGCAACAAGGTTGCGCTCGCAGCGACCGGAGAGGACTTTTCTACGATCACCCGCGGCATGACGGTGTTCGCAACCCTCAGCTATCGCCTCTGGGCGCCTGAGGAGCCGCCGAAGGCCCCGATGTTCCGCAAGTAACGAAGTTCTGACGTAACCAAAAATCCCCCTTCCGATAGGCATCTATCGGAAGGGGGATTTTCTTTGGCTGCAACTGATCTCAAACGCCTATTCGCTTCGGGCTCGATCACGCGAAGCGAACAGACGGCAAGCCGGCCCGAACCTACTCGATGCTGCCGCGATGCAGGTCTGCTTCGATCTGCAGCCGCGTTCCGCCGCCGAAGCGCGCGCGGTAGATCTGCAAATTCTCCATGATCCGCTGCACGTAATTCCTGGTCTCGGAGAACGGGATCAGTTCGACCCAGTCGACCGCGTCGACCTTGGGATTGCGTGGGTCGCCGTAGCGATCGATCCATTTCTTGACGCTGCCGCGCCCGGCATTGTACGCGGCAAACGTCATGATGTAGGAGCCGCGGTAATCCTCGATCAGGCCGCCGAGCTCGGCCGCACCAAGCGCCGTGTTGTAGACGGGGTCGGTCTTCAGCCGGCCGAGGTCGAAGCTCGCGCCGTATTTCTTGCAGACATATTTGCCGGCTTCCGGCGTTACCTGCATCAACCCGTAGGCCTGCGCCGGCGAGACCACGGATGGATTGAAGGCGCTCTCCTGGCGCGCGATCGCGAACACGATACTCTGTTCGACGTCAGGCCCAATCGACCTGAACGGGGGAATTCCTGTCACCGGATAGGCGTAGAAATCGAACGGCAGCCCGCGATTGAGCGCGGCCTTGCCCATCAGCAGCATGCCGCGCGCATCGCCGTAGCGGGACGCCAGTTCGCCAAGCCCCACCAGCGCATCGGGATCGCCGTTTTCGCCCATGTCGGCAAAAATCGGGATCGCGAAGTCGCGCTCGTCGAGTTCGTAGAGCAGTTGTACGGCGCGGACGATCTCGAGCCGTTCGACCGCGCGCCCGCGCGCGGCAAGCGCGCCATTCAACTCGATCTGCGGCAGGCCCAGTTTGGCGCGCGCCAACTGCCCATAATAGCTCGTCGATTGTTCCGCGGCCGCCGCATAAGCGGCGTGGGCCTCCTGAGAGCGGCCCGCGGCTTCGGCAGCGCGGCCCCGCCAATAGCCGGCCCGCGCCAGCGTGGTCGGGTTGACGCTACCGACGCCGATGCGTGCAAAATGTTGCGCGGCCGTTGATGGATCGTTGAGAAAACGCAGCGCAATCCAGCCGGCAGTGAATTCCTGCTCGGTCTTGTAGATATCGCGGGAGGGCAGAGCGGCATCGCGCGCAATCAGGTAGGCGGTGCGGTGTTCGCCGACGTCGATCATCTTGCGCGACAGCAGCCGTCGCTCGATCCACCATTCGTCGAGATTATAAAGGCGGCCAGGGTCTTTCGGCGCACTCATCATGAGCTGGGCGGCTTCGTTGAATTTCTCTTCCCGGCGCAACAATTGAATCTTGCTGAAGATAAAGCCGGGATCGCCGTGCAATTCGCGCGGGACCGCCTCGAGCAATGCGCGGGTATTGGCGGCCTTGCGGTAGGCCGCGATGCGGGCCTTGGCGAGCGCGACCTCGCTGCTGCCAAGCCGCTTGGCGGCGCGGATCGCAGCTTCGTGCTCGCTGCCGTAGAGCAGAAGATCCATTCTCGCCTTGTGATCGCCTGGCGTCAGCAAGGCCCCGAACAGATCGAGCGCCGTGTTCTCGGTATCCTCCGACATGGCATCGTTGCGCCATGCATCCCTTACCAGACGCTGCGCATTGGCCCGGTCGCCGCGTGCGATCATGGCCCGCGCCAGTGAAAACTTGCCCTTGGCCGACAATGGCGATTCGTTCTCGAACCATGCCCACACGGTTGCGTCGTCGCGGTGGTCGTCCCATAGCGCCGCCTCAAGGCGCCGGCGCAGGAAGCTTTGCGCGGGCCAACTCGGATTGGAGGATACGAAAGCGCGATAGCGCTCGACCGACGCGCCGTTGTCTTCACTGCGCAGGATGATCCATTCCGCAAGCTTCCTTGCCACCGGATCGGAAATGGCAGCTTCAACCTGGTTGGCATCCGCGGGCTTGTGCTTGCGCACCATCTCGATGACGTTTTCCAGTGCATCCTTGTCGGCCTGCGAGGTCGATGACGTCGCGGCGACCGCGGCCGGGGTGGTTGGCTTGCGCGCCGGTGGCGGCAGAGCTGCATGCTGGCGCGTGGCGGGCGCCATCACGGGGGCGGGCACAACTTTGGCCGCGGTATTTGTCGCAGGCGAGGTCGCCGACTGGTTCGCAGTCGTGTTCTTGGGCACGACGTTGCGCGCAATCGGCCGCGGCTTCGGCAGCGGAATTTTGGGTTTGGCTGAGCCAGCCGCCGGCCAGGCCGATAATCCCATGGCCAGCACCAAGGTTGTCGCTATTGCTGTCGATTGCAACGCGGCGGCGCGGGCGGACTTTGTCACGGCATTCCTTTGCGGCGAATCATCGGACGGCGGTGGTCCTAGGTCTATTTGATTGAATATGTGGAAAAAATACCAAATACGCTGGTGTTCCGATGTCTGCGCCATCACCGCGGCAAAATCGCGGCTGGCGGGCGGATCGAAGGGCGCTGCGGGGCGGCCGAACTTCGCATGGGAGCCGATGCTCGGGGGACTGCTCAGGCCTTTCGCCTGGGCGTCAGACCCGATATGAATTGGTCATGTAGCGGCAATGCCGCAGACCGCGCGTTCGGAGGAAAGTCCATGGCAGCCAAGACGAATTTCCGGGGATCGTTTACCGCCTTGGTCACGCCATTCAAAAACGGCTCGCTCGATGAAACTGCCTTCCGGGGGCTGGTGAGCTGGCAGATCGCGGAGGGAACCCACGGCCTGGTGCCGGTCGGCACCACCGGCGAAAGCCCGACCGTGAGCCACGACGAGCACAAGCGCATCGTCGAATGGTGCATCGACGAAGCGGCGGGTCGCGTTCCCGTGATCGCAGGTGCGGGTTCCAATTCGACCCGGGAGGCCATTGAGCTCGCGCAGCATGCCGAGAAGGCGGGGGCCGACGCGGTGCTGGTGGTGACCCCCTATTACAACAAGCCGACCCAGGAGGGCATGTACCAGCACTTCAAGGCGATCAACGATGCGATCGGAATTCCGATTGTCATCTATAACATCCCGCCACGGTCGGTGATCGACATGAGCGTGGACACCATGGCGCGGCTGTTCGAACTCAGGAACATCGCCGGGGTCAAGGATGCGACCGCCAGCATGGTGCGGGTTTCGCAGCAGCGCGCGCGGATGGGCGAAGATTTCAACCAGTTGTCTGGCGAGGACGCCACGGTGCTGGGGTACATGGCCCATGGCGGTCACGGCTGCATTTCCGTGACCTCCAACGTCGCGCCGCGGCTATGTTCGGAGTTTCATCTGGCCTGGCAGAAGGGCGATGTCGCCACCGCGCTCAAGCTCCACGACAAGCTGATGCCGCTGCACACCAATCTCTTCATCGAGTCCAACCCGTCGCCGGTGAAGTACGCGTTGTCGCTGCTCGGCAAGATCGACGAGACGTTGCGTCTGCCGATGGTGCCGGTGTCTGAGCCCACGCGCGTGGCGGTGCGCAGCGCCATGGTGCATGCGGGTCTGATCAACTAAGCCTTCGACGCTACCGCCATGGCTGTTCCGGTTCGCGAAGCTGAAGACAAGGGCGTGCAGATGCTCAAGGAGTTTCGCGATTTTGCGATGAAGGGCAACGTCGTCGACCTCGCGGTCGGCGTCATCATCGGCGTTGCCTTCGGCAGTATCGTGAGCTCGCTGGTGGGCGACATCATCATGCCGGCGATCGGCGCGATCACCGGCGGCCTCGACTTTTCCAATTACTTCGCGCCCCTGTCGAAGGCGGTTACGGCGACCAATCTTGCCGACGCGAAAAAGCAGGGGGCGGTGCTGGCCTGGGGTAATTTCCTGACGCTCACGCTGAATTTCATTATCGTGGCGTTCGTGCTGTTCCTGGTCGTTCGCCTCATGAACCAGCTCAAGCGCAAGGACGAGGCAGCGCCGCCGCCGCCCAAGCTGACCCGCCAGGAAGAACTGCTCACCGAGATCCGCGATCTCCTGAAGAAGGCTTGACGTGGCCGAGAAAAACGAGCGTGCAATCAAGGTCGTCGCTGAAAATCGCAAGGCGCGCTTCAATTATGCCATCGAAGACACCGTCGAAGCGGGCATCGCGCTGACCGGCACCGAGGTCAAATCGATACGCAACGGCAAGACGACGATCGCGGAATCCTACGCCGATTCCAAGAACGGCGAGATCTGGCTGATCAACGCCAATATTCCCGAATATTTGCAGGCCAACCGCTTCAATCATGAACCGAAGCGGCCGCGCAAACTGCTGTTGCACAAGAAGCAGATCAACCGACTGATGGGCGCGGTCGACCGCGACGGCATGACGCTGATCCCGCTAAAGCTTTATTTCAATGAACGCGGCCGCGCAAAGCTGTTGCTCGCGGTGGCGAAGGGCAAGAAGCTGCACGACAAACGCGAGAGCGAGAAGAAACGCGACTGGGGCAGGGAGAAGGGCCGCCTGCTGCGGGCGCGGGGATAGAGCAATTTCCTCATCCTGAGAGTTTGTGAATCTATTGATTTCGGCATTTTCGATATGAGTCAGATCAAGGACTTAGACCTCACGAAAACGTCGAAACTCGAATAAATTCACAAACTCTGAGGAGCGCGTTCTTGCGCGCGTCTCGACGGATGATGGCTTTCGCGGCTTCATGGTTCGAGACGGCGCAAGAGTGCCTGCTCGCCATGAGGTCTGAATGTGTGGTTGAGGGAAAGGCAATGAACCAGAAAAACCTGCTCGACGTCGACTGGAGCAAGATTCCCCCACCGATCGACGACGGCGCCGCCGCGCATCTGGTGGGTATGACGATTCCGCCGGTCAGCCTGATTGCCACCGACGATACGTCGGTGACGCTGTCGGCGTTGCCGGGGCGCAGCGTGGTTTTCGGCTATCCCAGAACCGGCGAACCCGGCAAGATCGCGCTGGTCGACGATTGGGACATGATTCCGGGCGCGCGGGGCTGCACCCCACAAACCTGCGCGTTCCGCGACCTCTTCGCCGAGCTGAAGGCCGCTGGTGCGGCGCAGGTCTTCGGCCTGTCGACGCAGAGCAACGCCTACCAGACCGAGATGGCCTCACGGCTGCATCTGCCGTTTCCGGTTTTGTCGGACGAGAAGCTTGCCCTGACGCGTGCACTGAACTTGCCGACCATGGAGGTCGCAGGCCTGACGCTGATCAAGCGGCTGGCGCTGATCATCGATGACGCGCGCATCGCCCACGTGCTCTACCCGGTGTTTCCGCCCGATCGGAATGCCGGCGACGTACTGGCCTGGCTGAAGCAAAATCCGGCTTGAGGGCGGTGGGTGGGCGTATCGCAAGTGTGCCCGCACACCCGGCAAGCGTTCCTTGATATGGTGGCGGGCACGGCGAAGGTGCGCCTTTGCCCATCCTATACATCTTCACCCCAAATCCGCTCTTACGCTGGCAAATACGCTGCGGAACATCTCGGGCGTCAGCACCCCGGTGTTGGTGTTGTAGCGGGAGCAATGATAGCTGTCATAAAGGCTGAGGGCGCCGGCGCGGTGGATCGCGCCGTGCGAAAATGGCGCCGCTGAGCCACGAAGGCCCAACGCCTTCACGGTTGAATCGTGGGCCACCCGGCCGAGCGCCACGATCGCGCGCAGCCGTGGCATGGTCTCGATGGTCGCCGACAAAAAAGGCCGGCAAGTCTTGATTTCCACCGGCAGGGGCTTGTTCTGTGGCGGCACGCAACGGACCGCGTTGCTGATCCGGCAATCGACCAGCGTCAGCCCGTCATCGGGTTTTGCCAGGTAGACGCCCCTGGCGAAGCCGTATTCGATCAGGGTCGCGTAGAGCAGGTCGCCCGCGAAGTCGCCGGTAAAGGGGCGCCCGGTGCGGTTGGCCCCCTGCAGGCCCGGCGCGAGGCCTACGACCAATAAGCGCCCCTCGGAACCGCCGAACGAAGGCACCGGCGAATTGAACCATTTGGCCTCACGGGCCCGCGCCGCCTCGCGAAAGGCCGCGAGCCTCGGGCAGAGCGGGCAATTGCAGTCGGGCTCGGTGCGCAGCAGGGCGGCGTCGGCGGTGAGTGGCGGGCCGTGCGCAGGATCGTTCTCAATCGTCGAAATCGTCGTCCGCGCCCCTCGGCGCCATGGTGGTCGCGCGCTGCAGGAATTGCGGCGCATGATGCCGCGGCTCGCGCGGAGCCGGCCGCTCGGATGGGTCGCGGCCGAGCTTGGATTGCAGCTCCACCAGATCGGTAAAAACGTCGGCCTGGCGGCGCAATTCGTCAGCGATCATCGGCGGTTGGCTCGAAATCGTCGAGATCACCGTAACCCGCACCCCGCGCCGCTGTACCGCTTCGACCAGGGAGCGGAAATCGCCGTCGCCGGAAAATAGCACCATCTGGTCGACATGCTCGGCGAGTTCCATCGCATCGACGGCGAGCTCGATATCCATATTGCCCTTCACCTTGCGCCGGCCGCTGGCGTCGATGAATTCCTTGGTCGCCTTGGTGACGACGGTGTAGCCGTTGTAATCGAGCCAGTCGATCAGGGGGCGGATCGACGAATACTCCTGATCTTCAATGATGGCGGTATAGTAGAATGCGCGGACCAGGGTCCCGCGGCTCTGAAATTCCTTGAGAAGGCGCTTGTAATCGATGTCGAAGCCGAGCGTCTTGGCGGTTGCATAGAGATTGGCGCCATCGATGAAGAGCGCGATCTTGTTGGAGGCAGGGGACATTCAGTTTTCTCACGTGGTTGTTACTGGTTGCCTTTTGGCGCAGCGGCACGAAACTGCCAAAGCCCCCCGCGGATTGGTCGGACAGACGCCGCCGGAAATGATGAAGGTCAGGGCAATCGAAGCTGTATTTTGACAACGCAATGAAGCGTTTTCTTGTCCGCATGGCCGTTTGTGACGGCTCTGAGCGCTCCGATGCTGGCTCCCCAAACTGGGTTATCAGAGCACATTCGTAAGGCCAAATCACAAATTAGTCTTGCGAAAAGACCGCCATCCCTATAACTACCCCGAAATAATCAACATATTCCTTCCCATTTAACGGAGCGACAGTCGATGGCGCGCGTCACCGTAGAAGATTGCATTGATAAGGTCGACAACCGGTTTGATCTGGTCCTGTTGGCGGCCCACCGTGCCCGCATGATCTCGTCCGGCTCGCAACTCACGATCGATCGCGATAACGATAAAAACCCGGTTGTATCGCTGCGCGAAATCGCGGATTCGACGATTTCGCCCGAGGATTTGCGTGAGGAATTGGTGCATTCATTGCAGAAATTCGTCGAAGTCGACGAGCCGGAGCCCGATACGGTGCCTTTGATCGGGTCTGCGGGTGCCAGCGTCGATGCCGACGACACCGAAGTTGCCGTGGAGCGCATGACCGAGGAAGAGCTCCTCAAGGGCCTGGAAGGCCTGGCGCCGCCGGAGGAGCAGCCGGAGGAGGACGAGTAGGTCGTCCACGTTGCATCCCTGGGGTTTCGTATGCCCGCCATCTGACTTGCAAAGGCCCGGACATTGCTTCGGGCCTTTTGCTTTTTATTGGTATTTTCCCGGTTACCATCTTCCCAAAGGTACGGACCAGCCCGGCGCGGGCTGTCTCCGATTTGATCAAAAGCGCGGCGGTTTCGCCCTAGACTGCCCCCCTCGGTTCCCGAAAATCGAGCGTTTCCCGACTCGGAAGGGTGCCGCTCCGCCCGAGAACGAACTAGATTATCCCAATCGTTTGGGAGGCGGGCCGCATCTGGGGTCCATATGTAAAGGCATTATTCGATGGCGTACCGGCGCCGCAGATCGGAGCAGATGCAAGCCGCGACCGATTCGGTCGCCGTGGCATCGTCTTCGGCTGTGCCGGCCCGGGCGGAGACCAGACCCGGCAAGACGCCACGCCCGCGCATGATGCGGCAATATGATCTGGTCGAACGCGTCCGCTCCTACAACCCCGACACCAATGAAGACCTGCTGAACCGCGCCTATGTTTACGCCATGAAGGCGCACGGTTCGCAAACCCGCGCTTCGGGCGATCCGTATTTTTCCCATCCGCTGGAGGTCGCGGCGATCCTGACCGACCTCAAGCTCGACGACGCGACCATTGTCGCGGCGCTCCTGCACGACACCATCGAGGACACCGAGGCCACCCGCGCCGAGATTGACGGGGTGTTCGGACAGGAGATCGGCGCGCTGGTGGAGGGTCTCACCAAGCTGAAACGGCTCGAACTGGTGTCGCGCGAGGCCAAGCAGGCCGAAAACCTGCGCAAGCTGCTGCTGGCGATCGCCGACGATGTGCGTGTTCTCCTGATCAAACTCGCGGACCGTTTGCACAATATGCGCACGCTCGAGTTCGTGCCGCCCGCGGCGCGTCGCAGGATTGCCGAGGAGACGCTGGACATTTATGCGCCACTCGCCGGCCGCATGGGCATGCAGGAGATGCGGGGAGAGCTGGAAGATCTGTCGTTCCGCTCGCTCGACCCGGAGGCCTATTCGGTGGTGATGCAGCGGCTCGATTCGCTGGCCGACCGCAACCGCAACCTGATCGGCGAGATCGAGAGCGCCCTGTCCAAGAACCTTCAGAAGAACGGCGTGGTGGCGCATGTCTATGGCCGGCGCAAGCAGCCGTTTTCGATCTGGACCAAAATGAAGCGCAAGTCGGTCGGTTTCGAGCAATTGTCCGACATCTTCGGATTCCGCATCGTGATGGAGGACGTCGAATCCTGCTACCGCGCGCTCGGCGTTGTCCACACCACCTGGCCGGTGGTGCCGGGCCGGTTCAAGGATTACATCTCGACGCCCAAGCAAAACGATTACCGGTCGATCCACACCACCGTGATCGGCCCCGGCAAACAGCGCGTCGAATTGCAGATCCGCACCGAGGAAATGGACCAGATCGCGGAGCTGGGCATCGCCGCGCACGCCTTCTACAAGGATGGCGTCGGTTCGCCGACCGAACTTCTTAAGCGCGAATCCAATGCTTTCGCCTGGCTTCGCCATACCATCGCGATCCTCTCCGACAGCGCCAACCCCGAGGAATTTCTCGAGCACACCAAGCTGGAGCTGTTTCACGACCAGGTGTTCTGCTTCACGCCCAAGGGCAAGCTGATTGCGCTGCCGCGACAGGCCAATGTGATCGACTTCGCCTACGCCGTGCACACCGACGTCGGCAACAGCGCGGTCGGGTGCAAGATCAATGGCAAGTTCGCGCCGCTGTCGTCCGAACTGCAGAACGGCGACGAGGTCGAGGTGCTGACCTCCGAGGCCCAGGCGTCGCCGCCCTCCGCCTGGGAATCGCTCGCGGTCACCGGCAAGGCGCGGGCAGCGATCCGGCGCGCCACGCGCACGGCCGTGCGCGATCAATATGCCGGCCTCGGCCGCCGCATCGTGGAGCGCCTGTTCGCCCGCGCCAAGATCGTCTATGCGGACGACAAATTGAAGGGGGCGCTGCCGCGGCTGGCGCGCGCCTCGATCGACGACGTGATGGCCGCGGTCGGACGCGGCGAGATGAAGGCCTCCGACGTCGCGCGTGCCATGTATCCCGATTACAAGGAGGAACGGGTCGCGCGCTATGGTGCAAAGAAGGGCCTTGCAGCCAAACTGAAGCTGAAATCGCCGCCCGATCCGACGCGCAGCCCGTCCGCCATTCCGATCCGCGGCATCAATTCGGATTTGCCGGTCAAGTTCGCGCCGAATGGAGGCGCGGTGCCGGGTGACCGCATTGTCGGGATCGTAACCCCGGGCGAGGGCATCACGATCTATCCGATCCAATCGCCGGCCCTGAAGGATTTCGAGGAGCAGCCGGAACGCTGGCTCGATGTGCGCTGGGATGTCGACGACTCCACGCCGCAGCGTTTTCCGGCCCGGATTCTCGTCGATAATGTCAACGAGCCCGGCAGCCTCGCCCAGGTCGCCACCGTGATCGCCGAGCACGACGGCAATATCGACAATATCAGCATGTCCCGCCGCTCGCCTGACTTCACCGAGCTTACCATCGATCTTGAGGTCTATGACCTGAAGCATCTCAGCGCTATTATTGCCCAGTTGCGCGCCAAAGCCGTCGTTGCACGGGTGGAGCGAGTAAACGGCTAGCCGGTTCGTTATTGCCGGGCTTGACGCGGCAATCCATCTTTCCGAAGAGGATGGATGCGCGGGGTCAGGCCCGCGCATGACATTCCGGTTATGTAGGTTGCCTTCTGAATTTCTTGCGCGAGCCCCATTATGCCGAAAGCTCCTCCGCTCCGTCTCGGTGTCAACGTCGATCACGTCGCGACCCTTCGCAACGCGCGGGCAGGGCATCGGCCCGATCCGGTGCGCGCGGCCCTGGTCGCGATCGAGGCCGGCGCCGATGGCATTACCGCTCATTTGCGCGAGGATCGCCGCCACATTCGCGACGAGGACATGGCGCGGCTGAAGGCCGAGATATCGAAGCCGTTGAACTTCGAGATGGCGGCGACCGCGGACATGCTGCGCATTGCGCTTGCGACCAAACCTCACGCCGTGTGCCTGGTGCCGGAGCGGCGGGAGGAACTGACCACCGAGGGCGGCCTTGATGCGGTCGGGCAGCACAACGCGCTGGCGCCATTCATCGCCCGGTTGGTGGATGCCGGCGTGCGGGTGTCGCTGTTCATCGCCGCGGATCCAGGTCAGATCGAAATGGCCGCGAAACTGCGCGCGCCGGTCATCGAAATCCATACCGGCGCCTGGTGTGACGCCGTGGTCGACGGCCATGAAGCCAAGGCGGAATCAGAATGGCAACGCATCGTCGCAGGCGCTGCGCTGGGACGATCCATCGGCCTTGAAGTTCACGCCGGTCACGGCCTCGATTATGCGACCGCGGAAAGGATCGCTTCGCTGCCTGAGATCGTTGAGCTCAACATTGGTTACTACATGATCGGCGAGGCGTTGTTCGCGGGCCTTGCCGATACGGTCCGCACGATGCGGGCCGCGATGGATCGCGGCCGCACCAAGGCCGGGAGTTCCGGCCCTGCCGGCGAGAGGCGGGCGGCCAAGGCATGATCATTGGCATCGGTTCCGACCTGATCGACATCCGCAGGGTCGCCAAGGTCATCGAGCGTCACGGCGATCGCTTTCTGGATCGTATTTTTACCGACGCCGAACGTGCCAGGGCCGGCCGCCGCGGCAAGAATGAGAAGTTGGTGGTGGCGACCTACGCCAAGCGTTTTGCAGCCAAGGAAGCCTGTTCCAAGGCCTTGGGAACCGGTATCCGGCGCGGGGTCTGGTGGCGGGACATGGGGGTGGTAAACCTGCCAGGTGGTCGCCCGACCATGCAACTGACAGGCGGGGCGCTGGCCAGGCTGGAAGCCATGACGCCGCAGGGCCATGAGGCCAGAATCGACCTCAGCATTACCGATGACTGGCCGTTGGCACAGGCCTTCGTCATAATTTCGGCGATCCCCGCCCGCAAACCTTGAACCGTCGGGCAGTTCATCACCCCTAAAGGCCCGGCAAAACTAAAATGACATGCTTATCAGCATGTTAGGAAGTTTTGATGAGGCTGTTGATTGCGCGTTTGCGAACAACCGTCTAAAACGCCGCGGGGGAATATCGGAGCCGGGCGAATTCGGGAATAAACCGCAACTCGCCCACAACATCAGAAGCAAGACCATCTTCTTGGCGCGGAGCGAACATCGATTCGCGTGAGGGAAATGTTCTGCCACCGCGCGGAGGATCGCGACGGGGAAGTAGGAAGGCCATGAGCGTGACATCCGGGACAAAATCCGAAAGCGGTTGGGGTGAAACCATCCGCGTCGTCGTACATGCTCTGTTGATCGCCCTGGTGATTCGCACCTTTCTGTTCCAGCCCTTCAACATCCCATCGGGATCGATGAAGGCGACGCTTCTGGTCGGCGATTATCTTTTCGTATCGAAATATTCCTATGGCTACAGCCATTACTCTCTGCCGCTGTCGCCGCCGCTGTTTTCGGGCCGCATCTTCGGCTCCGAGCCGGCGCGTGGCGATATCGTCGTGTTTCGCCTGCCGAAGGATGACTCCACCGACTACATCAAGCGCGTGATCGGGCTGCCCGGGGATCGCATCCAGATGAAGGAGGGGCTGCTCTATATCAATGACGTACCGGTGAAGCGCGAGCGGCTGAGCGATTTCATCGGCGAGGACCCGTGCGGGTCCGACGCCACCGCGCGGGTCAAGCGCTGGAAAGAAACATTGCCGAACGGCGTCAGCTATGAATCGCTCGATTGCGTCGACAATGGCTTCTATGACAACACCATCGTCTACACGGTGCCGCCGGGCCATTTCTTCATGATGGGCGACAACCGCGACAACTCGACCGACAGCCGGGTGTTGTCGGCGGTGGGTTACGTGCCGTTTGAGAATATCGTCGGGCGGGCCCAGATGATTTTCTTCTCGATTGCCGAGGGCGAACACGCCTGGATGTTCTGGCGCTGGCCCACCGCGGTGCGCTGGAATCGCCTATTTTCAATTGTGCGATGAACGACGACGCGCCTGACATCAAAACTTCACCGTCACCTGGCGAAGCAAGCCTTCTGCCTGAGGCCGGGCGCGAACCATCGAAAGCCAGGAAAAAAAAGCGCTCCAAGACGGGTGCCAAGGCCGCCACCGCCGCCCTTGAGGCGCGCATCGGGCACAAATTTGCCGATTCAACGCTGCTCGCCACGGCGTTCACGCATGTTTCCGCGCTGAAATCCTCTCGCAAGCGTGGCGACAGTTACCAGCGTCTCGAATTCCTCGGCGATCACGTGCTGGGACTGATCGTCTCCGACATGCTGTATCGCGCTTTCCCCAATGCCGACGAGGGCGAATTGTCGAAGCGGCTCGCCGATCTCGTGCGCAAGGAAAGCTGTGCCGATGTAGCGAAATCGCTGGCTCTGCTCGATGACATCAAGCTCGGCGCGGTAGGCGCTGGGGCGGGCGCCCGCCTGCGCAAATCCGTGCTCGGCGACATCTGCGAGGCGGTGATCGGCGCGGTGTTCCTCGACGGCGGCTACGACGCGGCTTCGCAGTTCGTGCAGCGCAACTGGACCGAGCGCATGCATAAGCCGCGGCGGCCGCTGCGCGATCCCAAGACGGTGCTGCAGGAATGGGCGCAAGGAAAGGGTCTGCCGACACCGGTCTATCGCGAGATCGAACGCACCGGACCGCATCACGATCCGCAGTTTCGGGTCGCCGTGGAATTGCCGGGGCTGGCGCCGGCCGAAGGCATCGGCGGCAGCAAGCGCGCCGCTGAAAAGGTCGCGGCCTCCGTGATGATCGCGCGCGAAGGCGTCGCGGGCGGCAGCAATGATGGATGAACAGGCGCACGAGGCAGCACCCGTTGCGACGGCTTGCGGCTTTGTCGCGCTGATCGGCGCCCCCAATGTCGGCAAGTCCACGCTGGTCAATGCGCTGGTCGGCTCCAAGGTCACGATCGTCTCGCGCAAGGTGCAGACAACGCGCGCGCTGATCCGCGGCATCGTTATCGAGAACCGTTCGCAGATCATTCTGGTCGACACGCCCGGGATATTCCTGCCCAAGCGGCGGCTCGACCGCGCCATGGTGTCCACAGCCTGGAGCGGGGCGCACGACGCCGACCTCGTCTGCGTGCTGCTCGATGCGCGCGAAGGCATCGATGAGGAAGCTGATGCGGTCCTCACCAGGCTCTCGACGGTCCAGCACGAGAAGATCCTGGTGCTGAACAAGATCGATCTGGTCCCGCGCGAAAAGCTGCTGGCGCTCGCCAAGGCCGCCAATGACCGCCTGAAGTTTGCGAGGACGTTCATGGTCTCGGCGCTGTCAGGTGACGGCGTCGACGATTTGCGCCGCACGCTGGCCGAGATGGTGCCGCCGGGGCCGTTTCACTATCCGGAAGACCAGATGTCGGACGCGCCGATGCGGCATCTGGCCGCCGAGATCACGCGCGAAAAGATTTTTCGCCAGTTGCATCAGGAATTGCCCTATCAATCCACGGTCGAGACCGACTCCTGGATCGAGCGTAAGGACAAATCCATCCGCATCGAGCAGACGATCTTCGTCGAGCGTGAAAGCCAGCGCAAGATCGTGCTCGGCAAGGGCGGCGCCACCATCAAGTCGATCGGCGCGGAATCCCGAAAGGAGATCGCGGAGATTGCAGGCGCACCCGTGCATTTGTTCCTGTTCGTGAAGGTGCGCGAGAACTGGGGCGACGATCCCGACCGCTACCGTGAAATGGGACTCGAATTCCCCAAGGAATGATCAAGGAATACCAGAGGAATGAGCGGCATTGCGATGAACATCCCCAAAAACGTGTTGTGGTTCGAAGCGCTGCTGTACATGTCGCTCACTCTCGACGCGCTGTCGGTCGCCTTCCAGGATCGGACGCCAAGCGGCGACATCACGGAATCGACGATCATGGTTGCCACCGTACTCGCGGCCTGCCTGATCCTGTTGCTGTTCTACTTCGTCTGGCTGGCTGCACAGCGGCGGAAGAAATGGCCGCGCTTGGTACTGCTCGCCTCGCTGGTGCTTTCCGTCATCTCGCTGTTCCAGATCGTCGGTGACGGCGGGCTGCAGATCGATAGCGCGATCGAGGTTGTGTCATGCGCGCTGACCGCGGCGGGCTTGTATTTTTCCTTTACCGGCGACGCCAAGGGCTGGTTCAACGCGTGATCGGAAGGCGTAGGGTAGGCAAAGGCGCGCCTTCGCGCCGTGCCCACCATCATCTCAAACATTTATACGCAGGTGGTGGGCTCGCTTCGCTTGGCCCACCCTACATGCTAAACTTTGACCCATGGAATGGACCGACGAAGGTATCGTGCTGGGGGTGCGGCGGCATGGCGAATCTTCCGCCATCGTCGAACTCCTGACGCGCGGCCATGGCCGCCACCTCGGCCTGGTGCGGGGCGGCGCTGGCAAACGGATGCGGCCCGTGCTGCAGCCCGGCAACAGCGTTACCGCGGTATGGCGGGCGCGGCTCGACGAGCATCTCGGCTATTACGTGCTCGAAGGCACGCGGATGCGCGCGGCCGCCCTGCTGGCGTCCTCGCATGCGGTGTATGGCGTGACCCATCTGGCCTCGCTGGCGCGGCTGTTGCCCGAGCGCGATCCGCACGAAGAAATCTACCAAATGCTGGACCGCACGCTGGACGATTTCGACGATGCCGGCGGAGCCGCGGCGCATCTGATCAAATTCGAACTCGCCATGCTCGCCGAACTCGGCTTCGGGCTCGATCTGGACAACTGCGCCGCGACCGGCGCGACCACCGAGCTGATTTATGTTTCGCCGAAATCCGGCGGCGCGGTATCGCGGTCGGCCGGCGCGCCGTTCCATGACCGGCTGCTGAGGCTGCCGGGGTTCCTGCGGCAGGGCGAAGCGGGCCTGAACGGCTGGTCGGACCAGGATCTGAGGGACGGTTTCGAGCTCACGGGGCTTTTTTTGCTCCGCCACGTGCTGGAGCCGCGCGGGCAAGGCCATTCCGACGCTCGCGACGGGTTTATCAATGCGGTGACCAGGCATCGGGCGAGAGCGGCGGTTCCGTGACGCCACCGGGTAGCCTAAATTGAACCGCTGATTCGCGCCTTGTCCATCACGCCTGCACCGGATAACCCCTCCCCATGGGAAAACGACTGATTCCGCCGGATCCGGCCGAAATCCACGAGGTCATGCTGCGCGACGCGCTCGAAGAGCGCTATCTCGCCTATGCCCTCTCGACCATCATGCACCGCGCGCTGCCCGACGCCCGCGACGGGCTGAAGCCGGTGCACCGGCGCATCCTCTACGGCATGCGGCTGCTGCGGCTCGATCCGGGCACGCCGTTCAAGAAATCCGCCAAGATCGTCGGCGACGTGATGGGCTCGTTCCATCCGCATGGCGATCAATCGATCTACGACGCGCTGGTGCGCCTCGCCCAGGATTTCTCCTCGCGCTATCCACTGGTCGACGGCCAGGGCAATTTCGGCAACATCGACGGCGATAACCCGGCCGCCTACCGCTATACCGAAGCGCGCATGACCGACGTCGCGCGGCTTCTTCTTGAGGGCATCGACGAGGACGGCGTCGAGTTCCGCGCCAATTACGACGGCCAGTCGAAAGAGCCGGTGGTGCTGCCGGGCGGATTTCCGAACCTGCTCGCCAATGGCGCGCAGGGCATCGCGGTCGGCATGGCGACCTCGATCCCGCCGCACAACGCGGCCGAGCTTTGCGAGGCGGCGCTGCACCTGATCGACAAGCCCGAGGCGAAGTCGAAGACGCTGTTGAAATGGGTGAAGGGCCCGGATTTTCCGACCGGCGGCATCGTCGTCGATTCCAAGGAGGCCATCACCGAGGCCTACGTGACCGGGCGCGGCTCGTTCCGTACCCGCGCCCGATGGCGGCAGGAAGAAGGCGCACGGGGCGCCTGGGTCGTGGTCATCACTGAAATCCCTTGGCTGGTGCAGAAATCCCGCCTGGTGGAAAAGATCGCCGAACTGCTCAACGACAAGAAGCTGCCGCTGGTCGGCGATGTCCGCGATGAATCCGCCGAAGACATTCGCCTCGTGATCGAGCCGAAATCGCGCACGGTCGATCCCGAACTGCTGATGGAATCGCTGTTCCGGCTGACCGAGCTGGAAAGCCGGATTCCGTTGAACCTCAACGTGCTCGTGAAGGGCCGCATCCCGAAGGTTCTTGGCCTTGCCGAGTGCCTGAAAGAGTGGCTCGACCATTTGCGCGATGTGCTGCTCCGCCGCACCAATTACCGGAAAGAGCAGATCGAGCATCGGCTGGAGGTGCTCGGCGGCTATCTGATCGCCTACCTCAACATCGACAAGGTGATCAAAATCATCCGCAATGAGGATGAGCCGAAGCCGGCCTTGATGAAAGCGTTCAAGCTGACGGAGGTTCAGGCCGACGCCATCCTCAACATGCGCCTGCGCAGCTTGCGCAAGCTCGAGGAATTCGAGATCCGCACCGAGGACAAGAACCTTCGGGCCGAATTGAAAGGCATCAAGGGCATCCTCGGCTCAGAGGCCGAGCAATGGTCCAAGGTCGGCGAGCAGGTGCGGAAAGTTCGCGACCTGTTCGGGCCCAAGACGCCGCTCGGCAAGCGCCGTACGCAATTTGCCGATGCGCCCGAGCACGATCTCGCCGCGATCGAGGAAGCTTTTGTCGAGCGCGAGCCGGTTACGGTCGTGGTTTCCGACAAGGGCTGGGTACGAACGCTGAAGGGGCAGGTTTCCGATCTGTCGGGACTGACGTTCAAGACCGACGACCAGCTCGGCTTTGCGTTCTTCGCCGAGACGACGTCAAAACTCCTGTTGTTCGCCACCAACGGCCGCTTCTATTCACTCGATGTCGCAAAACTCCCGGGCGGGCGCGGCCACGGCGAGCCGATCCGGATGTTCATCGACATGGACCAGGACGCCGCGATCGTGTCGATGTTCGTCAACAGGGGCGGGCGAAAATTCCTGATCGCAAGCCATGAAGGGCAGGGCTTCATCGTCAATGAGGACGATTGCGTCGGCAATACCCGCAAGGGCAAGCAGGTCCTCAACGTCGAAATGCCGAACGAGGCCCGTGCGATCGCTACCGTCGCCGGCGACAGCGTCGCGGTGATTGGCACCAACCACAAGATGGTGATCTTCCCGATCGACCAGGTGCCGGAGATGGCGCGCGGCCGCGGAGTGCGCTTGCAGAAGTACACCAGTGCGGCGCTGTCTGACGTCGCCACCTTCGATTCCAAGAGCGGACTGACCTGGAAGGATTCAGCCGGGCGTGAACAGAGCATGACGCTCAAGGAATTGTCCGACTGGCGCGGCAACCGCGCCGATGCCGGCCGCCTCGCGCATGGTTTGCCGAAGTCGAACAAGTTCGGGCGAGGGGTCGAGTAGGGACCTGTAAGCGTTGCCAACCGGCAGGGCGGATCAGCGCAGCGTGATCCGCCGTTACGCTGGGCGAGATGGCAGATTACGCCTTCGGTTCAATCCGCCCTACGGACGAAACTAGCCACCATGTCCTACCGCTCATGCGTTTCGCCGGTGGCGTCGCGGCACCAGCGATAGAAGGCGTCGTAGAGCGCGATGCCGGCCTCAAGCTGTTCCAGATCGTTGTCATACATCCGCGACAGGCCCAGCGATGCCGCGAGCAGGCCGGGCGCTTCCGGGCAGAGGTCGAGCCGCCCGGTATCGGCGGCGCGCACCATGGTTGCCAGCCGCGACAAGGGCGGTGTCGCGAGTGAAAATTCCTCGACCATCACGTCGAAGGTGCAGCGCTCGCCGCGGTGACCAAAGAATGCGTTGTCGATATCGAACGGCGCAGCGTGGAACCGCTCGCCGACCGCGGCGACTTCCGACGACGCGACATACAAAAACACCGCGTTCGGATCGACAAAGCGCCTGATTAACCAAGGGCAGGCGATGCGGTCGATCTTTGGCCGCGCGCGGGTCACCCAGACGGTGCGGCCCTGCGTGTCGACGGGTGGAAGCTTCGATGTGGGCACGAGCGGAAGCTTGGCGGCCTTCCAGGCTTCGAATCCACCCTCGAGCACCTCGGCCTTGAGGCCGACGTGTCGGAGCCAGGCGGCGGCGCCTTGGGCGAGTTGTTTGCCGTGCCGGCCAACCACAATGGCCGAGCGACCGGCGAAATCCTTGCCCCAATCCGCAGTCTCGTGGTGGTTGCGTCTGGCCGCACCGGGGATGAGCCGCGGGTCGGCGGCAAAGTCCTCGTCGGTGCGCACGTCGATCAGGGCAGGCGTATTCGCCGTGCCGATCAGCCGGGCAAGCTTGTCAATTGATATCGAAGTCGGGAATGGCACGGATGCGCCCTCGTGAAAGAAACGGGACGCGATACTTGGGCTGGTGGCCTCGTGGGGGGATCGCAGGCCCCCATCGCCATATTACAGCCTAAACCGGCGGCGGCTGTCAATGCGGGGCGAGCCGTTTCGTGCTCACCATTGTTTGCAAGCCCGCGGACACGATAAAGTGGTATCGATGCGTCGAAGCAAAACGCGGCAAATGCCCGGGAGGAACAACATGAATCGAAGCGCTGGTTTCGTGGCAGCGATCTTGTCGGTCGCGCTGGTCGGTGTCGGTCATGCGCAATCCGGCAAGCCGGGCGTCGAGAAGCTTTACATTCTCAATTGCGGTGAGGGCACAGCCGGCGACATTTCGCGCTGGTCGCCGGGCGTCAACGAAGGCAAGTCGATGGACTTCGTCGACAATTGCTATCTCATCAAGCACGCGCAGGGCTGGTTTTTGTGGGACACCGGCATTCCGGACGCGGTCGCAGCCATGCCCAATGGTCTTGCGCCGGCCGATCCGAGATCGGTCACATGGCGCCGTCCGAAGACGCTCGCCGCGCAGCTCGATCAGCTTGGGGTCAAGCCCTCTGACATCAAGGCGGTAGCAATCTCGCACACCCACCCCGATCATATCGGCAATGTCGAGATGTTTCCGATCGCGATGCTCTACGTCCAAAAGGCCGAATATGAATGGCCCGGCGCCAACAACGCGCCGCGCTTCAAACCCGAGCATCCCGTGACCAAGCTCGAAGGCGATCGCGACGTTTATGGCGACGGCAGCATCGTCATTCTCTCCACGCCCGGCCATACGCCGGGTCACCAGTCTCTGCTGGTGAAGCTGCCCAAGACCGGCGAGCTCGTGCTTTCCGGCGATGCCGTCCACTTCAAGAGCAATAGGGAGAACCGCGGCGTGCCGTCCAATAACGTCAGCAAGGAACAGACGCTGGCCTCGATGCAAAAGATCGCGGACACGCTGACAAGGGACAAGGCGCAGCTGTGGATCAACCACGACAAGGCGCAGCGCGACACGCTCAAGATGTCACCTGAGTTCTACGACTGAGGAAGCGCGGAATTTGGATCGCCACAACAGGGTCCGACAAACCAAAGCCGCGTCCGCAATGAGCCGGGATCACACCGCCGCGATGGCCTCGATCTCGATCATGAAATCTGCTCCGTACAGTTTCGATACCTCGATCAGCGTCACCGCCGGCGCTGCCGGCGGGGTGACCGAGGCGAAGAACCGATTTCGCACCTCGCGATAGGCGCCGAGATTTTCCATGTTGGTGAGGAAAACCGTCAGCTTTGCGAGATTGGTGGCGTCGCATCCGCGCGCCTGCAGGGCGATGGCAAGGTTGTGAAATACCTGCGCGGCTTGCGCGGCGAAATCGTTCTTGCCGACGAGATTTCCCGAGGAATCGAGCGCGGTCTGGCCTGATATGAAGATGATGCGGCTCGCTCTCACCTCGACAATCTGGGAGTAGCCGGGCGGGGTTCCGAGCTCGGGCGGATTGGTGCGGACGATCGAAGGTGTTTCTTCGCGTGTCATGCCGGTGGCTCCTGCTGTGGCCGTGTTTTCGAGACTTCAGTTGCGGGGGGCTGCGACGGGCGGGGGACCCATGCCGGGCGGCTTCTTGGGGCGCAGCGTGCCGACGTAGAACGACAAGCCGGCAACAAGTATGAGCGCGACGAAATAGGCCGCATAGGCTTGCGGCGGCGTGGTCACCCAGCGCGCAAAACTTCGCAAGCCAGCAACCGGGCCGGTGTCGGTTTCCATGCCGTGGGTATTGCTCGAATGGTCCGCGATTGGAAGAGGCAAGTGCAGGGGCGATGCGAGCGCAGCGAAGCCGCAGGATGCGTGACGCCGCCTGAGCGCGCTGTTTACGGCGGCTTCGGCTCCCGGCGCAGCAAACAGAGTGCCAGCAGCGCGGAAAGACTGAGCGCGGAGGAGACGATCAGGATGCGGCTTCCCATGACGTCGATCAAAAGACCAAACGCCAGCGGTGCGACCGCCTGTGCCATCCGCGCCGGCGCGCCGATGAGGCCAAGGCGATAGCCATAAACTTTTGGACCGAAGATCGCCAGCGGCAGGGTGCCGCGCGCAATCGTCAGGATGCCATTGCCGAGGCCGAAAAAGATCGCGAACGCGCTCGATGCAGCGCCGCCCGCGACCGCAAGGATGGCGGCGCCGATCGGATGCGTCAGGCAGGCCAGCCGCGTCGACAGCAGCGGATGATAGCGGCTGAGAAAACTGGCCTCGATGACTCGCGCAACCACCTGCGCCGGGCCGAACAGTGCGCCGGCCGCCACCGCCTGCACGGTCGTGGCTCCCGCCGCCTCGAGTATTCGGGGCATGTGCGCCGCCTTCGCGCCCGTGACGGTCCAGGCGGCCGCAAAAGTAAACGCCAGCAGGACCATGGTCCGGTCAATCGGGATCTGAGGTTTTATCGAGCTTGCGGCCGCCGCCTTCGCGCCCGCGACCCCCGGCAGCATGAAAAAGTTGATCGGCAGGCCGATCAGGATATGCGCGAGAGCCCAGGCAAAACAGGTGTTGCGCCAGCCAATGCTTTCCAGGCCGAGAGCCGTCAGCGGCCATCCCACGGTAGAGGCAAACCCCGCCATCAGCGTGATGCCGGTGATCGAGCGCCGCGCGCCGTCGCCATAGATGCGCCCGAGCGCGGCGAAAGCTGCATCGTAGAGGCCAAATCCCATGCCGATGCCGAGCAACAGCCAGGCGGCGACCAGCACCGGGATCGACGTGGTGACGCCGAGCAGCCCCAGCCCGGCGGCCATCGTCAGATTGGACGTGGTCAGCACCGGCCTGCCGCCGAAGAGGTCGATCTGGCGGCCGACGCGCGGGCCGAGCAGTGCCGAGATCACCAGCGCCGCCGAGAAGGCGGCGAATATCCAATTCGAGGAGACACCGAGATCGCGCGCGATCGGATCGGCCAGGATCGCCGGCAAGTAGTAGCTGGAAGCCCACGCCAGCGTCTGCGTCGTGCCGAGCGCCAGAATGATCGGTAGCTGGCGGGCGGTTCGTTCAGCCGCCATCAAATTTCCTTGCCGGCGTCATCCCCATCCGCACCCCGTCTTGGCTTCCTGCTTGGCATTTGCATCCGCCACACAACAGGCGTCAACACCCGATAAGGCGGACCCGTCACAGCGATTTTTCGCATCGGGCGCGGCCGTTCGACTGCAAACGCCGGTTTCGGGTAGCACCAGTTCGACGCGTTCCGCTGCCTCGCGGTCGCCAGCGATATCGGCGGCAATCGAGCGAACCTGCTCGTATCCCGTAATCATCAGGAAGGTGGGTGCGCGCCCATAGGATTTCATGCCGGCGAAATAGAAGCCCGGCTCCGCTTGCGCCAATTCCCGTGCCCCATGGGGCCGCACGGTGCCGCAGCTATGTTCGTTCGGATCGATCAATAGCGCCAGCGCTACCGGGCATTCGATGGCTGGATCGAGCTGAATGCGAAGTTCGCGCACGAAATCCAGATTGGGCCGGAAGCCGGTTGCTACGATGAGTTCGTCGACAACGACCTGGCGGCCGCAGCAGGCGGCCCCGGTGCCGACAACGAGGCGAGAGCCTTCGGCCGAAAGATGTGACACCCGAAATTCTCGCTCTATTCTTATCCGCCCCGCCGTAACCAATGTCGCGAAGACGGCACCAAGCTCACCTCTGGCGGCGAGCTTGTCATTGGCGCCGCCGCCGAAGGCTTTTGCCGGATCGTTGCCGCGCAGCAGCCAGATCGGTTTGGTATCCGGTGCCTGTTCCGCAAGTTGCGCAAGATCGATCAGCGTGCCGATGGCCGAATGTCCCGCTCCAAGCACCGCAACCGTTTTGCCGGCGTAGCGCGCACGGTCCTTTCCCAGCACATCCGGCATCCCGTAAGCGATCTTGTTCGCCGACGGCGTCTCGCCGATGGCGCGGAGGCCGTTGGTGCCGGCCGGATTTGGGGAGTGCCAGGTGCCGGACGCGTCGATGACGGCTTCCGCCCGCACGATCCGGGCGCCCTGTCCGTTCTGGTAGCGAATTTCGAACGGCGCGGCTGCGCGACCCCTGGTCTTGAGTTTGTCGAAACCGACGCGGCTGATGTCGGTGACGCGGCTGGAAGTGTGAATGTGGGTCGCCAGGGCGGTCTTGGTGGCAAGCGGTTCGAGGTAGCGCTCGACCAATTCGGCGCCGGTCGGATATTGGTCGGGCTCGGGAGAATTCCAGCCGGAGGGCGCCAGCAGGCGCGCCGCTGCGTGATCGATGTTGTATTCCCAGGGCGAGAACAGTTGAACATGGCCCCATTGCCGCACCGAGTGACCGGCGTTGGGGCCGACCTCCAGCACGATCGGCCGAAGGCCCCGCTCCATGAGATGCGCGGCTGCGGCGAGACCGACCGGGCCGGCTCCGATGACGGCCACCGTCTTCATTTCACTCATGGCATTCTCCTATCATTCTGGAAATACCGAAATTAAAGGCCGCAAGAAACTACGCCGCTCTGGTTTCGTCGCCCTCCGCGGCGTCGGTGCAGCATTCGGAGACCAGAAAATCCACCAAACCCCGCATCACATCGTAGTTCGCATGACATACCAGCGTGGTTGCATCCCGTACCTGATTGACGAGGCCGACGACGACCAGCGTCTTGATGTGGTGGGATAGCGTCGAGGGTGCAATTTTCAACTTGTCCTGCAGGCGGCCGACAGCAAGCCCGGCGGCTCCGGCGCGAACCAGCGCCCGGTAGATTTTGAGCCGGGTGGAATTGCCCAGGGCTTCGAGATGTGCGGCGGCGTCATCCAGTTTCATGCTGCCAATCTTTCACGGTCCGGGGGCTTTGTCAATTTATATTTCTAGAAATATCGAAATAGATAGAGCCGAGCCCTGTTCGACTAATGCGGGTCCGGTCGAGGTATTAAGGGATGCCACAACAGGGTACGGACAATAAGCGGAATCCCGACGACCGCCGGCAGCCAATACGTCACCGGCGGAAGCTCCTTCCAGAGCGGCAGGCTCTTGCCGTTGTCCACGTAAAACGCTGTTAGAAGCAAAACGTAGGACGCGCCCATTCCACTAATGTGCAACCTGACCCAATGCCGCCAGCGCTCCCGCCGGGCTCTGCGGCCGAAAAAGGCCGCCGCAAACGCCAACGCTCCAAGGATGAACAAATGATAGTCTTCGGCCCACCGCACCGCCGCGAGGCCAGCCGCGGTCAGGAAAACCCCGGCCAGGCACCAGAAATAGATCGTCCCGTTTTGGGGATGGCGGCCTGCGCGTTTCTTGCTCAGCATCGCAATCGCGCCGGTGACGATGCAGGCGAGCCCCAGCAGAATGTGGATCCCCGCCACCGCCAGGAACACTGGATTAGTGGAGGGAATCTCGATCCCCGCGATATCGGTTATTCCATCGGCCATGTCA
>Ga0210394_10001268_pt1 | contig 41720 bp, 37 predicted proteins | sample IncBWC12MmetaG_FD_160121 | JGI IMG/M metagenome (GOLD analysis project Ga0210394, IMG submission 160121) | Forest soil microbial communities from Barre Woods Harvard Forest LTER site, Petersham, Massachusetts, United States - Inc-BW-C-12-M | ecosystem: Environmental > Terrestrial > Soil >...
AAGCACAGGCCCCGATCCAAGAGACAAATGGCTGCCAGATGGGTGGTCGACCGCTACGGGTCAACGAGGCCCAGGAACGGGCGCCGCGTTCCAAGACGGGCGGCGGCGGTGGCGGTGGTGGCGGAGGCGGCGGCGGGCCACGCCGCTGGTAACCCGGCTCGCGCGAGCGATGCCCGAGTCGATCTTCAGTCTCACCACATTTCCTTGAGTTGTGCGACCACGTCCACCGTGGTTGTGTCGCCGGCTTTCAAGTTTTCAGCTCCGACTGTGGTGCGGACAGATATTTTTTCGAAACTGTCCAATACTTTGTCGGTCATGAATCGGCTCTTGGCACCGTAGACATGGGCGTCGCCGTTCTTCGGCTGCTGAGTCACCGCAAATTTGAGCGGTGCGCATAGATGCAATTCATTGCGGGCGCGAGTCATGGCCACGTACAGCAAGCGGCGCTCTTCCTCGATCAACTGCGGATTGCCGGTGGAGAACTCCGACGGAAAATTACCGTCCGAAACATTCAGCACATAAACGATGTCCCACTCCTGCCCCTTGGCCGAATGAATCGTAGACAGGATCACGTAGTCCTCGTCCTTGGATGAGCCGCCCGATTGGTTGCTGGTGGCGGCCGGCGGGTCCAGAGTCAGTTCCGTGAGGAATCTCTCCCGGCTCGGGTTCTGGACCGACAATTGCTCGAGCTGTTCGAGATCGCCCATGCGAGTCCAGCCGGCATCGTAGATTCTTTCCAGCTGGGGTTTGTACCAATCCTTTATCAGACCGACCTGGCCGGGCCAGGGCGTGGCCGGATCGGCGAGCTTTTCAAACAGCGCGCAGAACTTCTTCCATTCCATCTTCACAGGCTGCGGCGCATCGAAGGCCGCCAAACTCTTGACCTCGAACCCCTGCGCCTCAAAGAGGTCCAGAGCCTGTTTGGCAGTCCCTGGGCCGATGCCGGGAAGCAGCTTCAGAACTCGAAATGCCGCTATCGTGTTGCGCGGATTGTCGGCCCAGCGCAGCACCGACATCATGTCTTTGACATGCGCGGCTTCCAAAAACTTGAGCCCGCCGTATTTCACGAACGGAATGTTCTTCTTCATGAGTTCGACTTCGAGCACATCGCTGTGATGCGAGCTGCGGAACAAAATCGCGTGGCGCTTCAAGGACCCGCCGATTTCGCGGGTCTGTAAAATCTTGCCGGTGATGTATTCGGCCTGAGCTTGCGCATCATCCAGCGCGACGTACAACGGCTTCTGCCCCGACTGGCGCGTGCCGAGCAGGGTTTTTCGGTGCTGGCGAGGGCCTTCCGACATGAGCGCGTTCGCGCAGTCCAATACCGGCTGAGCCGAACGATAGTTTTGTGCGAGCACCACCATCTCGGCCCTGGGCTTATACCGATCGGCGAAGCCCAATATGTTCTCCACCGCTGCGGCGCGGAACGAATAAATCGCCTGCGCGTCATCGCCGACCACGGTGACACCCCGGCCGTCGGGTTTCAGCGCGTGGATGATTTCGCCCTGCAAGGTGCTGGTGTCCTGGTATTCATCGACCAGGAGATGATCGAAGTTCTTGGACAGACTCTGCGCCAGCGCCGGGGTCTGCATCATGACGTGCCAGAAAAGCAGCAAATCATCGAAGTCCAGCACACGATTCTTTTGTTTGCGGCCTACGTATTCGCGGTACAAACGCGTGAGGTCCGCTTCCCACTCGCGGCACCACGGATATTGCTCTTCGAGAGTTTGTTTCAGCGACAGGCGGGTGTTGACCCGATAGGAATAGATGGCGAGGCAGGCATCCTTGCGCGGAAAACGCTTTTCCTTGCCGGAAAAGCCCAGCTCGTGGCGAACCACGTCCATCAGGTCCGCTGCATCGCCGCGGTCCAGCACCGTGAAATTCGGATCGAGACCCAAATGTTTTGCATACAGCCTGAGAATCCGGCTGCCCACGGAATGAAAGGTGCCTGCCCAGATCAATCGCGATATCACGCTGCGATCCCCCGCCTTGCCGCGATCGGACAGCACTTCCGCGACGATACCCTGGGTGCGTTTGATCATTTCCTGAGCGGCGCGGCGCGTAAAGGTCAGCATGAGGATGCGCGAGGGATCCGTGCCGTTTAAGACTAAGTGGGCGGTTCGGTGCGCCAAGGTATTGGTCTTGCCCGTTCCGGCGCCGGCGAGGATGAGGAGCGGCCCGGCGCTGACTCCTTTATCCGGAACAGGCGTGCCGAAAGTAGCGGCGCGACGCTGCTGGGGATTCAGCGAGTCGAAGGCAGTTGTCTTGGCTTTCATCATGGGGATGCCGGTACTGTACGTATATCCAGATCACGACGCAATACTGCGGAAATTAATGGCAGCATCGCGCATTGTCGCGGTGCCGCGCGAGGAGGCAGATCACACACTCCAAGAGTTTGTATCCTTATGAATGCAAAGCATTACCACCAAGGCCCACCCATGATGAAACCCACTACGGTCGCCAGCCGGCTCGAGCATCGCGGCCGGGTGATCCAGGTATGTACCGAACGTCTGCGCTATGCGAACGGCCGGGAATACGACATCGACCTGGTCCGTCATCCGGGCGCGGCGGCCGTAGTCGCCGTCGACGACGCCAAGCGGGTTTGCGTCGTGCGCCAATACCGGCATGGAGTCCAGGACTTTTTATGGGAAATTCCGGCCGGCAAACTTGATGCCGGCGAACCGCCGCAGCTCTGCGCCATGCGCGAGCTCGCCGAGGAAACCGGCGTGCAAGCGAAGCACTGGACTTCATTGGGATTGTTCATTCCGGCGCCGGGGATATTCACTGAATTGATCCACATGTACCTCGCGCGCGATCTTGAAATCGGGCCGCCCAAGCCCGATGCCGACGAGGATCTGGAACTCAAGTGGCTGCCCCTCGAGGAAGCGATCGATAACACGCTAAGGGGCGAGTGGAATGACGGTAAAACCGCCTTAGGGCTTTCTCGCGCGCGATACCACCTGCGAGTGTGACGCTCGGCCGCTTTTCGAGGCCTGCGGCTTGACTTAACCCGTGCTATGCCTAAAAAGGTAGCGTGAGCATCGATAAACCAAAACCAGCAGCCAAACCGGGCCCCAATGGCCCCGCGGAGCCGTCCGCGAAGAGTGGCGCGGCTGGCGAAAAGTCTACCGGGCGTGTCAAATTCGACGAGCGCGGCAATGCGGTTTGGGAATGGCAGATCGCCACGGGTGCATTCGGCCGCGAGGTATCCACGCAGCGGCTGCAGAAGCTCGAGCATCCGGCCCTGTCGATCGCCGATGAAGAGACCCGGCCCAACAACGTGGTACGGTCGAATCCCCTGGGCTCGAAAAAAGGCTACGACCCATACGACAGCGGCAAGCTGGGAAAGAAGCCGGAGAAGCCGCAAAAGACCGATCTGCGCAAGCTCGGCGAGTGGCTGAAATTGAAGCAGCAGGCCGCGAAGACTAAGGAAGAAGAGCCGAAGGATTGAGCGGAAGCGCCGCGTGAGTCACGCCAGCGCGCAGTGCCGCTTGAGTTACGCCAGCGCGCGGTGCAGCTTGGCTGCCGTTCCTAAACGATAAAAACTGCGCAACTCGCGCACCATCGCCTCGATTCGCGCCACCCCGCGATTCACGAAACGCCGCTCCAAGCGCCGGCAATAATGCGCGGCGGTGCGATGCGCGGTCCGGTAACGTTCATATTGATCGGGTTCAAGATGCGCAGCGAAGCTGACGCGATCGAAGAGCCGGGCGTGCACTTGCGCCGGGTAGACCAAGCCCCCCGTTTGGCGCGCCAACAGAAATACCGTCACGGCGTATTTGTCCACTTCCGCCTGGGTTTCGAGTTCCAGCAGCGACACCGGCAGGTCGCGATCCAGCCGCCAAGTCGAATACACGAAATGACTCACCCCTTCGAGCGCGGTGCAGTAGTCGGCCAGATTATGTTCCGTCAATGCGCGGTGCGGATCGGCGTGCTCCAAGCGGCGCAAAAGTTGCGGATCCAAGTACAGCGCCACTCCCGCGCAGGGTGAGCCGCCGGCATCCTGCGTTTCGGCAAGCAGCAATTCCTCTTCGGCCGCACGCCCATTGGAATCCTGCTCGCAGCCCGCGACCGCGCGCCGGTCGGTGACCAGAAAATCGTACACGTCGTACTGTAATTCGACATCGTACAGACGCCCAAGCAGCGACTGCAGACCGCGCAGCACCATGCGTCAATGCTCGCGGCGCGCGCCCGCCGCGACCGGCTGCACGCCCAGCTGGCGCAGCAGTCCGCGCGCGCGCGGGCTGCCGGTCTTCATCCATATTTCGTACAGACGCAGTATGTCCGCGTCGGTGTGACGATAGGAGGTCTCGCTCACTTCGTTCAATGCATCGACCAGACCCTGGAATTTTTCCGCGAGCTGCGCGTAGACCCCCGCGACACAGCGTCCGGACAGGGAGCGTTGCAGCGTGTCTGCCAGCGAGCTGTAAGCATTGCCGCCCATGGCGATGTGATAGTCGATGTCGATCAGCTTGCGCGCAAAACTGCGGGCGAAGAATCCGGCAATGAACAAGGAGACGTCGCCCAGGCGCTGCAGACTGCGTTGCCGCGCGCTTGCGCTCGGTGCATCCAGCGCATCCGCCAGCATATGCGCCAGCGGCCTGATTCGCAGGCCGTCCGGCGTCCGCTCGTACAAGGCGTCGGCGCGTGAAAACATGGTGAGCAGGTTGACCACGTACTGCTCGGCTTGCTCGTCGATATCGAGATGCTGATGTTCGCTTGCAGTGTGAAACGCGTCACGAAAAAATTCGCGCAGCGAACTCACCGCTACAAGAGGTCCTACAGCCGTCGCTTGCATGCTTGGCATCCTTTTTGAGCTGACACCATCCTATCGGCAAAGCTACAGCTAAGTGAATGCAAAAAGCGCGAACCTTGTCGACAAATGCTTATATTTTCAGGGTTTTTGCGATCAGCAGTCACGGCGATAGGCTGCTAATCGATGCGTGCATCGGCTTGGTGCTAAATGATTTCCGCAAGCGTCGAAATGGTGCGTGACGGCGGCTTGAGATGCGCCGGCCATTCTTTCGCATCGCGGTTCAGCCATACCGCCTGCAGGCCGGCCTGCGTCGCGCCCACGACATCGGCGTGAGGATCATCGCCGATGTGCAACACCCCTGCGGCCTTGACGCCCGACAGTTCGATCAGCCGCGCGAATATGCGCGCGTCGGGTTTGGCGGCGCCCGCCGCGATGGCGGTGACGTGGCCCTCGAACAAATGCGCTATTCCACAGCGCTGAAGATCCGCGTTGCCATTGCTCAACGCGAACAAGCGGTAGTGCGAGCTCAAGCGCTGCAGCGAGGATTCCACGTCGTCGAATAACTTCACCCGGTTGCGCTCGGCGTAGAACACTTCGAATGCCTCGTCGGCGTGGGATTCGTCGCGGCCGGCAGCCGCGAACATCTCCGCCAGCGCGCGGCGGCGCAGGAACGTAAAATCGTGGCTGCGCTCCGGGAACCGTTCCGCGACGCGTAAGCGCCGCGCCCGCAACGACGCGGCGTCCTGACCGCGCATGATTTCCGGGTGCTGTGCCTGCAACCAGGAAAGCATGGCACTTTCCGCGCCGATCATGAGGGGCTCCACCGGCCACAACGTGTCGTCCAAATCGAAACTTAACACCAGCGGCTTGATCATCGACAAACCTTTGCCTGTTAGAATTGGCATGATGAGTGTAAGCGAGCCCAACAGCGCGCCGCTGCTCGTGCTGGGCAGCAAGAATTATTCCAGCTGGTCGCTGCGGCCGTGGCTATTCTTGCGCAAAGTAGGCTTCGATTTTCGAGAACATGTCATTCATTTCGATGCTGTCGACTATCAGGCGCAGATCGCAGCGTATTCCCCGTCGCGCCGGCTTCCCTTGCTCAAGGACGGCAGCGCGAAAATCTGGGATTCGCTCGCCATCTGCGAGTATGCCGCGGAATGCACGGGCCGCGGGTTGCCGCAAAATCGCCTCGCAAGGGCGCTGGCGCGGTCGGCGGCCGCCGAAATGCATTCAGGCTTTCAGACTTTGCGCAATGAATTTCCGATGAACATTCGCGCCCGGCAGCGTCGTGTGCCGCTGAGCTCGCAATTGCAGGCCGACATCTCCCGCATCGATGAGATTTGGGTTGGCTGCCGTCAGCAATTCGGCTCAGAACGCGCCTGGCTGTTCGGCGATTTCAGCATTGCCGACGCCATGTTCGCGCCGGTCGCATTTCGCTTTCAGACCTATGGCGCCGAATTGCGCCCGCTAGCTGCCGCCTACTTGAGGCATGCACTCGAGGATCCAACTTTACGCGAGTGGCAAGACGCCGCGTTGCAGGAAGGCCATATCCTGCCCGATGTGGATCGCATCGGAACATTGCAGAGTTGAGCCTCAAGCGCAGCTACAATCACCGGCCACCTCTTTAGAGAACAACACATGTCCGCCGAACGCTTATGGATCAGCCTCGCCTTATCAATCTATGCGGGAACCGCCGGAGCCGCCGGAGCCGCCACCGGCGCGGCCGCGGAACCCTTGCAGCCATTCAGCGTGCAGGACATGGTGCGCATGGAGCGAATTTCCGAAGTTGCGGTGGCTCCGGACGGCAAGCGCGTGAGCTATACGCAGCGCTCCACCGACATGGAAGCCAACAAAGGACGGACCAGCGTCTGGCTGCTCGACACCGGTAAACGCGGCGCGACGCCGCTGCGCCTCACCGACGGCGCGGCCAACGCCTCCGCGACACAGTGGAGCATGGACGGGCGCTTCATCTATTTTCTCTCCAATCGCGGCGGCTCGGCCCAAGTCTGGCGGGTCGGCTTGAGCGGCGGGCCGCGCGGCGAGTCGCAGGTTGCCGAGACCACGCAGGTCACGGACTTGCCGCTCGATGTCGGCAGCTTTCGCATCTCGCCCAAAGAGGATCGGGTATTGGTCAGTCTCGATGTATTTCTGGACTGCGCCGATCTGTCATGCAGCAAGCAGCGCTTGAACGCCGCCGCTCAGAGCGCGGCGACCGGCGTCCTTTATAAGCAGCTTTTCGTGCGGCACTGGGATGCCTGGAGCGACGGCCGGCGTTCGCAGCTTTTTGCGCTGACGCTGGACAGCGCCGGCGTTGCGCGCGGGAGGCCCGTAAATTTGACCGGCGGCATCGGCGATGTTCCGGGCAAGCCCTTCGGCGGCCGTGAGGACTATGCGTTCAGTCCGGACGGCGCGCAGGTTGCCTTCTCGGTTCGCGCCGCGTCCGGCGAGGCCTGGTCGACGAACTTCGACATTTACGAAGTACCTGCGGATGGCGGTGCCCTGCCCCGCAATTTGACGGCCGACAATCTGGCCTGGGATGGACAGCCGGCATTCTCCCCCGACGGGACGCAACTGGCGTACCTGGCAATGGATAAACCAGGATCCGAATCCGATCGCTTTCACCTGGTGTTGCTGAACTTACAATCAGGCGTCAAACGCCCGCTCACACAGAATTGGGATCGATCGATCGCGGGCTTTGCCTGGTCGCGCGACGGCAAAACCCTGTTTGCCACGGCCGATCATCTGGGACAGCGCCCGCTATGGGCCGTTGATGTGGCCGGCGGCAGAGCGTCGGCCATCACCGGGTCGGGTGAAGTCGAAGGCTTCGGCGTCGGCGCATCGAAGGTGTTTTATGCGGCCAGCAGTCTTGCCAATCCGGCCGATCTTTACTCGGTGGGATTCAACGGCGGCAAGCCCGCACAGCTGACTCACCTGAATCAGGCGTTGCTGGAGCAACGCAAGTTCGGCGAGTTCGAGCAGTTCAGCTTTCCCGGCTGGAACGGCGAAAATGTCTTCGGCTACGTCATCAAGCCGGTCGAGTTCAAGGCGGACCGGAAATACCCCGTGGCGTTCCTGATTCACGGCGGCCCGCAGGGCAGCTTCGGCAACGCCTGGAGTTGGCGCTGGAACGCACAAGCGTTCGCCGGCGCAGGCTACGGGGTGATCATGATCGATTTTCACGGCTCCACCGGCTATGGTCAGGCATTCACCGATTCCATCAGCGGCGACTGGGGCGGCAAGCCGCTCGACGATTTGAAACTCGGCCTGGATGCGGCGCTCAAAGCCAACTCCTGGCTCGACGGTGATCATATGTGTGCGCTGGGGGGATCCTACGGCGGGTTTATGATCAATTGGATCGCTGGCCAGTGGCAGGATCGCTTCAAGTGCCTGGTCAGCCACGATGGCATCTTCGATAACCGCACCATGTATTACTCGACCGAGGAACTCTGGTTTCCGGAACACGAGTTCTCCGGTCCCGAATACAAGAATCCGGCGAGTTACGTCAAATTCAACCCCGTCGACTATGTGAGCCGCTGGAAAACGCCCACGCTGGTGATTCACGGACAGCAGGATTTCCGCGTGCCGTACGTGCAAGGCCTATCGGTATTCACCGCCTTGCAGCGCCAAGGCGTGCCCAGCGAATTGCTGTATTTCCCGAGCGAGAACCATTGGGTGTTGAAGCCGGCCGACAGCATCCAGTGGTACGAGGCAGTGCTGGACTGGCTGAAGCGCTGGACCGGGCCGTAACGCGACGACGAGGGAGTCCCTAGGGGCTACGGCTCGAGGCTGCGCCAAGCTGCCGGGTAATTCTCACCGAGCTGCAGTATTCGGTGCAGCAATTCATCGTAGCTCAAGCCGGCGGTCAGCGCCGACGCCGAGAAGTCCTCCTCGGCCGAGAGATTGGGATTGGCGTTCGCTTCCAGCACGAACAATTCGCCATTGGGCCGGAGGCGAAAGTCCATGCGTGCGTAGCCGGTCAGATGCAGCGCCCGAAAAATGCGCTTGGACAGCTGCTCCAGCCGCGCCGCGGTGCCGTCCGGCAAGTCCTTGGCCGCTGCCGTGGTGATGCCGTAGCGCTTTTGATAACTGCGGTCCCATTTCACCTTGCGGGTGGCGATCGCGGGTAGATTTTCGGGCAGCGAACCGAAAGTCATTTCCCAGACGGGCAGCACCTTGAGCCGGTCGTTGCCCATCACCCCCACATACAGCTCGCGGCCTTCGATGTATTCCTCGACCAGCGCGTCGGAATGAGTTTGATGTTGAATGAAGTCGATTCGCTCGGCCAACTGCTTCTGGTCCGCCACCACGGAGGCTTGCGCGATGCCGAGCGACGCGTCTTCGGTCGAGGATTTCACGAACAGCGGAAAGCGCAATTTCTTCGGAATGCGCGTTTTCCTGCCGCGCGCGAAAACCATGAATTGCGGCGTCGGCACGCGATGGTAGGAGAGCAGCTGCTTGGAGAGCACCTTGTCGCGCGACAGCAGCATGCCGCGCGGATTGCACCCGGTATAGGGCTGGTGCATGAGCTCGAGGAAGGCGACAACGTGCTGATCGTAGGTGACGATGCCGTCGAATTCCTCCAGCAGGTTGAACACGATGTCCGGTTTCCAATCGCTGATCGCGCGGCGCAGTTCCGACAGGCTGTCGCTCAATCCCAAGGGCATCACTTCGTGCCCCGCGTCCTTCAAGTGGGAAATCACATCGTATTCGGTGCGCCATTCTTCAATTTCTTTCTCGGTCGAGCCCTGCAGCGAGTCGGGCGGCACCAGCGTCGAATGCACCAGGACCAAGGCGCGCGCTTTTTTCACAGCGCCACCCGCGGCAGCTTGCGATCCTCGTATGACTCGGCCAATCGAGCAACCACCCAGAGCAGCTGCCCTTTCAGCTCGCGCCGCGACCCGCGCACGTACAAACCCAGGCGTTCGCAGCGCTCGATCATCAGGCGCAGCACCTGGTGCACGAGGTATTCGCTGAACGCCCCTGAGCTTACGATTTGCTGACGCAATGCAATGCGCATTTCGCGCAGTACGCTGGCCGCCTTCGGCGCGGCGCGAGTGCGCGGCGCCGTGGTGAATACCTTGAGCAATAATTCGTCGGCGCCCGAGCGGCGCGGCATCCGATAGCGCGCCAGCTTCTGCTCGTAGTGATCGCGCAGCGTGCGCGTCTCGCGGGTCACATCCTCTATGCTGCTGCGGTCCGACACCAAGGGTTTTTGGTCGCCGATTTCCCGCGCCAGGGTCTCGATGAACTGAAGTTTCGCGTATGCGGGCCAGCCCGCATATTCGCGGCGCCACGGCGAATGCGGCTTGAGCCAGACGGCGAAGGTCTCGGCGAAATCTTCCGTCGGATGAGCTTGTGCGTACCACGCTCCCAAGTGCTGCACGAAGCGGCGGCTGCCGGGCCGCGGCCGATAGGTATCCGGATAGGGCAGCGACGCCGGTCCAAAAACGGCGCGCCACTGTTTTCGCCGCCGCAAGCGGTAGGCCGAATCGATGGCGTGCCCGGCTTCGTGGCGCAGGATGCGCATCAGCCAATTGCGATTGCCGCCCTCCACCTCGCGCATGAATCGGCGTTCAATGCTCATCAAGCGTTTATGCGCCAGATAGAACGGAATCGCGATGCCTGGAATCCCGTCCGGGGAGAACCATTCCTGCGCCAGCCAGCAGTGCGGCCGAAAGCGGATGCCGCGCAGCGTCAATTCGCGGTACAGACGCTCGATGGCGCCCTGCAGTTCGGTGCCCGCAACGCGCAGCTTCAAGTCGCAGAAACGCAGACTGAGGAGCTCATCGTCCGGCAGTCTTTCCCAGGCGACACTTCGCGGAGCAGCCCCGCGTCGCTTTGGATTCATGTCAGGCGCGCCCCATCTCGAGTTCTTCGGCTAAAGCATCCTCGTCGGACTCCAACATGGGCGCGATTACCCGCCGGCCTTCGAGCCCGGAAAAGTCGAACAGCTTATGGTCCATGAGCTGCGACCCGGAGACATTGCAGATGCTGGAAAATATTGCGTCGATGCGGCCGGGAAATTTCTGTTCCCACTCGCGCAGCATGACCTTGACGGCGCCGCGCTGCATGTTGGTCTGCGATCCGCACAACGTGCAGGGAATGATCGGGAACGATCGCGCGGCGGCGTAGCGCGCGATCAACCGTTCCGGCACATAGCACAGCGGCCGGATCACGACGTGGCGGCGATCCGCGCTGAGCAATTTCGGCGGCATCGCCTTCAACCGGCCGCCGAAGAACATATTCAAGAACAGCGTCTCGACGATATCATCGCGATGGTGCCCCAGCGCGATCTTGGTAATACCGTTCTCCGCGGCATAGCGATACAGCGCGCCGCGGCGCAGGCGGGAACACAACCCGCACATGGTTTTCCCTTCCGGTATCACCCGCTTCACCACAGCATAGGTGTTCTGCTCGATGACGCGAAAACGCACGCCGAGATCTGCGAGGTACGCCGGCAAAACCTGGGCGGGAAATCCCGGCTGTTTTTGATCAAGATTGACGGCGGTGATTTCAAAGCTCACTGGCGCGCTGCGCTGCAGGCTCAAGAGAATGTCGAGCAGGGTGTAGGAGTCCTTGCCGCCGGACAGACACACCATCACATGATCGCCTTGGCCGATCATCGTGTAATCGGCGATGGCTTTGCCCACCGAGCCGCGCAACTGCTTTGCAAGCTTTTTGAAATTATTCGAGGAGGATTTGGGTTTTGCAGTCATGTTCGTCTCAAGGCGCTTCGAGATACTTGGCTTCCAAGTATCTTAGGTAGGCCGCAGCCGTCAGCGGCTTGCCGGTGGCCTGTTTGATGAGTTCCTGCACGGGCAGCCTCGCGCCTATGCCATGCACATTGTCTCGCAGCCAGTCCATCACGCCGCCGAATTGACCGGCGGCGATCTCCTCGTCGAGCGCTGGACGCGCCGCACGCATGGCCTCGATCAACTGCCCGGCAATGACCGCCCCCAGGGCGTAGGACGGAAAATACCCGAAATGCCCGACAGCCCAGTGAATATCCTGCAAACATCCTTCCGTCTCATTGGCCGGACGAATATTCAGGCGCTGTTCGAGATTCTCGTTCCAGGCTTCCGGCAAATCGGCTACCGCCAGCGAACCCTCGAGCAGCTTCTTTTCGAGTTCGTAACGCAGCATGATATGGGCAGGATAAGTCAACTCATCCGCGTCCATGCGAATGCAGCTGCGGCGCACACGGGTCAAGAGCCGATATAAATTGACCTCTTCCCATTCCGGACCGCTCACCTGCAAATACTTTTCCAACAGCGGCCGCAGGTATTTCACGAAAGAACGGCTGCGGCATAGGTTCATTTCGAACAACAAGGATTGGCTCTCTTCGAGCGCGAGGCCCCGATCCCGGCCCACCGGCTGATCGCGCCACTTCAGCGGCAAGCCGAGGTCGTACATGGCATGGCCGGTTTCGTGCACCGCGCCTAAGAGACCCGAAAACGGATCCGTCAAATCGAATCTCGTGGTGACCCTGATATCGCCGGGCACCCCTTCCGTAAAGGGATGCTCGCTTTCATCGAGTCGCCCTCGATCGAAGGGGAAACCCAAGGCTTTGAGTACGTCCACGGCGAGCGAGCGCTGACGCGCCACGCTGAACTTGCCCGTCAAGGGGGTGGGAGCATGAGTCGCCTGGACCTCGATGGCCTGATTGATGAGGCCGGGGAGCTTGCGCGACAGTGCCTTGAATATGGTGTCGATGTCTTCCACCGTAATGCCCGGCGTAAACACATCGACCAAGGCATCGTAGGGCGCCAAGCCGCGCGCCTGACCGAGCAGCGCCGCCTTGTCGCGCACCAGATGCACCACCTCTTCCAAGTGCGGCGCAAGTAATTTGAAGTCATTGGCCTTCTTGGCTTCGACCCAAAATACTTCGGCGCGTGAGGTGGCCTTGGCGAGACGTGATATGAGCGAAGGCGGCGTTGCGATGGCGTGGTCGCGCTGCCGGCGCATCTCGCGCAGATTGGCCAGCGGCCAGTCCTCCAATTGCGATGCGCCCGCCTCCGCGCGCTCCAACAGCCGCGCCACTTTCGGAGTGGTGAGCAAGGCATGGTGCTCGGTCTCCAGCGCCGCCAATTGCTCGCCGCGCACATCGGCGCTGCCGCGCGGCATCATCACTGCGGCATCCCAGCGCAACAGCGACAGTGCGCCGCGAAATGCGTGCAGGCGGCGAAATTCTTGTTCCAATTGCTCGTACGGCGAGGCGGCCATGAAAACCTTGTGGCGGCCGAAGACGTGCGCGCCTTTGTTTGACCGGTGAGTTTAACAGACCCTTAGCGAAAGCAAGGCTGCACCGTTTGCTGCGAAATTGCCGCAGCTTCAATGAGTTACTGCGATCCCTGGCGCGAGAACACGGAGGCGTGGTCGCTGCAGACACGGCAATTTGTTACCCCTAAGGCGATGGGCCAGCCTCTTGCAAGCCGCAACAAAATCCGGGTTGGCCGTGGCACCATCCTGGAAATGATACCGACTATAAATACGCGGGCGGTCAGGGTCATCGCGCTATGTGCGACCCTGGTGCTCACCGCGGCCGTCGCCGACGCGCCGCCGGGAGCGCCCGTGACCACCCAACCGGTTGCCTGCCTTGCCTCGGGCGATGGCTACCTGCACGCGCAAATGGGAGGCGCCATCGAAGCTCGCATCGATTGGCCCAACAGCGGCACCCGCTGCGAAGGCGAATCGCGGCACAACCCGCCGGGCGTGCGCTTGAGTTTTCAACGCGCATCCGGAACCGCACCGAATTTGCTGCTGGTATTCGGCTTGACCGGAGTCCGCAAGGGCGAGGCCGCCCGCGAAGTGAGAGCCAATTTGACGGTCATCGTGCAGGGGACGAGCCGTATATTCGGCACGCTGGGCGATTCGCGCTGCACCGTGGATACCCTGACTCAGCGGCCCCTCGACGCCGCCGGTTCCTACCGTCTCGAAGCGCGCGGCTTCTGCACGCAGCCCGCCCATGCAGTACGCGGCAAGGGCGACGTCCTGGTCAGTACCTTCGAATTCGCCGGACCTGTCACCTTTGATACGGAGACGAAATAGATGCGATCAGCGGTTTTTCGGGCGCAAAGATGCTTCACGGTGTGGACTTGCCTTTGGATATTCGCCGGCGCCGCTGCGGCTCCTGCCCGCGCCCAGTATGTGGAACCATTGTCCGCATTTCCGCAAAGCCTGCTCTCCATCCGCACCGTGGGCGGCAAAGTGATTAATTTTAAGATCTGGAGCGCCGATACCCCGCGCCGCGAGGAGCAGGGCCTGATGTTCATCCACCAAATGGACGAGCACGCCGGCATGCTGTTTGTGTTCCCCGAGGACAAGCGGGTGACGATGTGGATGAAGAATACCTACATTTCCCTCGATCTATTGTTCATGAACCGCGCGGGAAAAATCGACTACATCGCCGCGCGAGCGACGCCGCTGTCGCTGGACATCATCGGACCGCCGGGCCCTGAGTTCGCGGTGCTGGAATTGAACGGCGGCACGGCAGAGCGGCTCGGCATCAAGGTGGGCGACACAGTGCGGCATTCCAGCTTCGCGCCGCAATGAGTTCCCGTTGAAGCCCAGACCGGCGGCAGCGTCACCCGGCGGCATAAAAGCGACTTGTAGCATAGAAACAACAAACCAAGATGCGCCCGCGCGGCCAAATTGGGGTTGCGCCTTGGTGTAAAGCGGTGCCGAACTCCTATCCGAAACCTTAGTTCTTTGCCATGGACGCACGCGGCAGGTCGCTCCGCGAGTGTGCTAGGCGGTAGGAGCAGAGACTCACCGCATCGATTTCGAGCCCTCGAGCTGCCGGGCAATGGGGAACAATTTGCAGGCGCAGCCTGTTTCTGACCTTGATGCAGCTTGGCAACAGCTGATTGGCATGTTGTAATCGGTGCACATACTCGGGATGGCTCCTTTGGGAGACATGCGCAGCCGCTGCGCGAGCCATTCCGGAACTCGTATTGAATCGACTAATTATTTGAAGGGAGCAGCACATGGGGAATAATCGCAAATTGCAATTTGCAATCCGCGCCGCAATCGCAATGGCGGGCGCCACTGCAGCGGCACCGACGGCATTTTCGCAAACCGTGGCGGCCGCGAACGAGCCCGCTGCGGAATTGCAAGAAGTGGTGGTGACGGGTTCACGCATTCAGCAGAACCCGAACGATGTCTCGATCAGCCCAATCATCAGCGTCACAGCGCTTGAAATTGCGCAAACCGGCTTGGTCCGCACCGAGGACTTGCTGAACAACTTGCCGCAGGTGGTCGCGGAGAACAGCTCCGGTCAATCGATCAGTTCGAACGGTACGGCCACCGTCAGCTTGCGCGGCCTAGGCTCGCAGCGCACCTTGGTGCTCATCAACGGCAGGCGCATGGCGCCCGGCGCCGGCCTCGGCACCTCCGCGAGTCCCGATATCAACCAGATCCCCACCGCCATGATTCAGCGCGTCGATGTGCTGACCGGCGGCGCCTCCGCGGTGTACGGCGCCGATGCCGTCGCCGGCGTCGTCAACTTCGTCATGGACACACACTTCCAGGGCGTGAGGCTGGACGCGGACTACGGCTACAACAGCTACAAAAATGACAACCAGCAATATCTCGGCCTGCTGGCAAAGGCAGGCGACCAGATACCGCCGGGCACCACCAACGCGGGACAAAACCGCAGCGCCTCATTCGTGGCCGGTTCGAACTTCGCCGACGGCAAGGGCAATGCCACGGTGTACTTCACATACCTGAACAGCTCCCCGGCGGTCGGCTACCAGTACGACTACGCCGGCTGCACCCTGAATACTCCGGGCTCCCTGCCCAAGAATGCGGCTAAAGGTCTCGCCTGCGGCGGCTCGAGCTCGAGCGCCACCGGCCGCTTTTTGGAGTTGGGCGTCAGAGGCACCAGCAATTTTTCGACGTATGCCGATAGGACGGTGGATAAAACCACCGGCGCGTTCCGCCAATACGCCGCCACGGATGGTTATAACTACGGCGCGCTCAGCTACTTGCAGCGGCAAGCGGAGCGTTACACGGCCGGTGCGTTCTTTAACTACGACGTCAGCGACTATGCGAACGTCTATTCGGAATTCATGTTCGCGCGCAATACTTCGACGGCGCAGTACGGCCCCAGCGGCCTGTTTGCGTTCGGCAAGCAAGTCATCGGCTGTCCGACCCCGGGAGTCGCGGGGTCGGGGAATCCGCTGTTGACCCCGGGCGAGCTGGCGGCCTTGTGTGCACCGGCCAATATCGCGGCGAACCAGGCCACCTTCGGGCCCGCGAACGCGGGCGGGAATCCCTTGGGCGGTAACCCCAACGTGACAGGCGGCAACATCCTGTTGTACATGGCCCGCCGCAGCGTGGAGAGCGGTCCCCGACTGGATCAATACTCCTCAGACTCGTTCCGCGAAGTCCTCGGGGTCAAGGGCAAGTGGGGCGAGGCGTGGTCGTACGATACCTATGGCCAGGTCAGCCTCACGAACGTGGGGGACGACCAAGGCAACTACCTCGGCGCGCAACAGATTCAAAGGGCGCTCAATGTGGTCACCAATCCGGCGAACGGGCAGCCCGCCTGCGTGGCAGCGCTCAACGGCGATGACCCGGCTTGCATACCGTGGAACATTTGGCAACCGGGCGGGGTGACTGCAGCGCAGCTCAATTACCTCCGAGTCGCGTCGACCTACAACATTCAGTCGACCGAATACATCGTTCACACGGACGTCACGGGCGATTTGGGCAAGTACGGCATTCAGATCCCAACCGCGTCGAGCGGCTTGGTCATCAATGCCGGCGCCGAGTATCGCGACGAACGATACGATCTCAATCCGGATTACATTTTTTCCAACGGCTTCGCGTCCGGTGGCGGCGGTGCGGTAGGCCCGATCCACGCGGGATTCCACGTCGCCGAAGGTTTTACGGAAATGCGCCTGCCCATCATGGACGATAAGCCGGGCGCCTATGCGCTCTCGGCGGATGCCGGCTACCGCTACTCGAACTACACCGACGGCTTCAACACCAACACCTATAAGTTTGGCCTCGAGTGGGCGCCCATCCAGGACATACGCCTCCGCGGCGGCTACAACCGCGCGGTCCGTGCGCCCAGCATCGGCGAGCTCTTTGCGCCGAACACAGTCGGTGCGGGCGGGACGGCGGATCCCTGCTGGGGAGCGGCGGTGGGGCAGAGTCTCGATGCCGCAGGCAACCCTATCCCTGGAACGGGCACGGTCAATGGGCACACCTTCGCGTTTTGCCATAACACGGGCGTGACCACGGCCGAGTTCGGCCACATCCTCGCCAATCCCGCGGCACAGATCAACACTCAGATTGGCGGCGCGGTAGCAGCCGGCGGCACCCTCACTCCGGAAAAGGCCGACACCTATACCGCGGGCTTCGTGTTTCAGCCGCACTTCCTGCCAAATTTTGTCGCGTCCATCGACTACTACGACATCAAGATTGCGAACACGATTACCAGTTTAAGTTCGAACACGATCGTCAACAACTGCGGCCTGACTGGCGCCGCGAACCTCTGCAATTTGGTCCAACGCGGAGCGGGCACGGGTTCGTTGTGGTTCAACAACTCCGATTTTGTCGTCGCGAACGACGTCAACATCGGTACCGTCATCACGAAGGGTGTGGACGTTGCGTCCCACTACTTGCTCGACATCGGATCGATGGGCAAGTTGACCTTCAATCTGGCGGGGACCTACGTCAACAGCTTCACTACGCAGCCTCTGCCCACCAGCGCGTCGTATGACTGCGTGGGGTACTACGGAACCACCTGCCTTGACCCGGTTCCCAAATGGCGTCATGTGTTTGGCACCACCTGGGCGACTCCGTGGTGGGGAGCGGATTTGACCTTGCGCTGGCGCTACATTGGTCCTTCGAATACCGACCGCAGCAGTCCGGATCCGCAGCTCGCGCAGACGTATCTTGCGTCCGACTCGCACATCGGCGGGTATACGTATCTGGATTTCTCGGCGTCGATACCGATCGGCAGCGTGGTCAACTTCCGGGTGGGCATGAACAATATTGCCGACAAGGCGCCGCCGGTGGTCGCGAACGGCAACTACTCGGATTGCCCGAACACGTCCTGCAACGACAACACCTGGGTCGGAACCTACGACACCATGGGGCGTTATATCTACGCGCATGTCAGCGCGAAGTTCTAATCGAAGCTCGAAGAATTCGAGAACTTAAATTACGGCGGGCCTCAAGCCCGCCGTTTTTTTGGGTTTGCCTTGAGGAAAACACCAGGTGGGCGCTAAGGGCCCGGTCTATTAGGGGTACCGGTCGCTGAGGTTGCCGAGTGCGTCCTTCAGGGCCCCAAGCCAGGGCTCGTAGCTGCGCCACTGATCGACCGCGTCCGCATAGATGGGGCGGCGCACCTGCTCGGAACTCACCGTTTGCACCACCCGGGGGTTTTGATAGAAGCGCAGGCAATCGGCCTCGAACGGCAGCCGGCAATAGTCGAGCAGGCGCCTTACTTCGTGTTCGGGATCGGCGACGAGCTGTTCGTAGTTGACACGGTGCACGCGGCCGGGCAGCGCCGAGTCCATGTGCTCCATGAGTTCGGCGTACTCGCGATAGTAGAGCCCGAGTTCAGCCAAGTCATAGCTGAAGTTCATGCCGCGGGGGAACAGCTGCTTGTAGCAGGAGAAGCTGCAAGCCATCGGATGGCGCCGTGAATCAATGATCGAGGCGTGGGGGAACATCAGCTGGATCAGCCCTACGTGGCTGAAATTGGCCAGCATCTTGTCGACGAAGCGCGGCAACCCAAGCGGCCGATGGGCCTGCGTTTGGTTAAGATAGCGTGCGGCCATCTGCTCGATTTCGGTTCTGCTGAGCGATGCTATGGACGATGGATACTCCGAATCCGAATTGCCGGCGGAATTCGGGCGCTTGAATAGCTCCATCACCATTGTCGGCAGATCGGGCAGCTCGCGGGTGCCTTCGACCTGGGAGTGGCTGGCCAGGATCTGCTCGAGCAGCGTCGAACCGGAGCGCGGCAGTCCGACGATGAAGATCGGGTCCGGCCGCTGACTTCCCCACTCGGCGCGGTCGGCGAAGAAGCCGGCCGTATACAGCGCCTTTGAGCGCTGCACATAGGCGCTGGCCGCGGCGGGATCGTAGTCCACCGTCGCGCGCTGCAGGTTGTTACCGTTCGCGTAGTGCTCGAATGATGCGGCGAACTGCCCCGCATCTTCGAAGGCCTTGCCGAGCGCGAACTCGAGGTGCTTGCGGGCTGATCCGAACGCCGGGAGAAGAGCGAGCTGCTGCTGCATGGTGGCAATGTCCGCATCCGTGAAACGGAAGGTCTTCAGATTCGCGAGCGCCCAGTAACCCTCACCGAACCCGGCTTGCGCGGCGAGCGAGCGGCGGTATGCCTCGATCGACCGGCTCTGCTCACCCGTCTCCCGCAGCAAATTGCCGAACAGCAACCATTGCGGCGCATCGTCAGGGCGGTCCGCGACCACCCGTTCCATTATCGCAATCGATTCCTCGATGCGGCCCACGAGGCGGATTATTTGCGATTTCAGAGTTAGGTAACTGGTGTTATTCGGCTCTGTGGCCAGCAGCCGCTCGATGAGCGGCAGTGCCTCGGCAATCCTTTGCTGCTCGTACAGCAGGCGCGCCAGGTCGTAGCGGGCCGCCGCGTACCCGGGCGCCAACTCGAGGCATTCTGTGAGGTGGTTTTTCGCCACCTGGCCGTCGCTGCGCCGGGTCGCGATATCGGCCAGCATGCGCAACGCCACCACATCGCGCGGGGTCTTGCGCAAATACTGCGCCACTACGGCCTCGGCGGCGCCCAGCCGGTTGTCGGAGAGCGCCACATAGGCATCGGCAAGCCCGGGCGGGTCGGTGGCCAGCCTGCTGTAGTTAAAATAAGCCGCATCGCCCTCGAGGGAATTGCCGGCAAGAAAGTGTTGAGCCGCGAGTTCCTGCCAGCCATCCGCCAGCGTGGCGTCGAGTTCGACCGCGCGCTGAAATGCCGCGCACGCCTCGGCGCCGCGGCCGCCGGCCGCGTAGCTGCGGCCGAGCTCGAGCTGCATGACGGGCGATGCAGGGTGTGCAGCGCTTAAGGCCTCGAGCACGCGGATTGCGGTCGCCGGATCACCGAGACGGCGGCACGCCGTCGCGAGCAGCAGGTTCGCCTCCTCATGGCCCGGGAAGGCCGCGACGATGTCGCTCGCGTGTCGCGCAGCCGCGGCCGGATCCGACTCGAGCAGCAAGGACGCACGCATGAGTTCGAGATCGGCCGAGGCATTCGATGTCAAGGATAATTCCTCAAGAAAATGGATCTGGGATCTAAACGAACCCGCCTGATGAAGTCAACGCGCTCTGGGCCGCTCTCGCCTAAAGGCCTGTGGGAAGGCTTTCAACGGCGAGCTGTTATACAATTCTGGCTCGTGAATACCGCAACGCCCGCGCCGCTCGACGACGCCACCATTATCCGCGCACTACAGGCCTCGAAGGCGGAAGCGGCCGCCGGCCGGATCGGGGAATCGGACCAATTGCTGGCCGGAGTCGCACAGCGCGCCCCGAATCACCCCGCAGTGCTCAATGAACTCGGGGTGCGGATGCTGGGGCGCGGCGCCCCGGAAAAGGCCCAGGTGCTGTTTGAGCGTGCCACCAGCGCGGATCCCAAGCACCCTGCCCTGTGGGCAAACCTCGCCTCCAGCCTCAAGGCGCTCGGCCGCCGCGCGGAGGAGCTCGAGGCGATCGAGAAGGCGCTGGCGCTGGAGCCGCGGCATGTGTCGGCGCTGCTGCAGAAGGGTGTTTACCTCGAGGAAGCCGGCGACCCGCGCAATGCCGCGCGCGCCTACCAAAATGTGCTCGCCGTTGTTCCGCCCGGGGCGGAAGTGCCTGCCAACATCAAGGAGGCTCTCGACCACGCGAAATCCATGGTGGACGCCGATCTTGCGGCCCTTGGCACGGCGCTCGAGGAGCCGCTCGCTCTAGTTCGCGGGCGTCATGGAGGCGGCCGTGCGCCGCGCGTCGAGCAATGCTTGGAAGTGCTGATGGGCAAGCGCCGGGTCTATCACTCGCAGCCGACCTGGATGTATTTCCCGGGCCTCCCGGCGATCGAATTTTTCGAACGCTCCGAGTTCCCCTGGCTCGACGCCCTCGAGGCCGCATCCAGCGAAATGCGCACCGAGCTGCTGCGGGTTATGGTCGCCGATCGCGACGGGCTGCAGCCCTACATCGATTTCCCGGCGGGCCTGCCGCTCGATCAGTTTCGCGAGCTGAACCGCTCGCGGCGCTGGAGCGCGTATTTTCTGTGGAATCAAAGCCAGGCGGTGCCCGGCCACATCGCCCGATGCCCGGCGACCGCACGGGCACTCGAGGCGGTGCCGCGCTGTTGGGTGGAGGGCCGGGCGCCGACCGCGTTCTTCTCGATCCTCGATGCCAATACCCGCATACCGGCGCACACCGGCATCACCAACACGCGCTGCACCGTACACCTACCGCTGGTGGTGCCGCCGAACTGCGGATTTCGGGTGGGCGCCACCACCCGCGAATGGGTCCCCGGCCAAGCGTGGGTCTTCGATGACACCATCGAACACGAGGCCTGGAACCTCTCGGATACGCCGCGCGCCATCCTGATTTTCGACATCTGGAATCCGCTCCTGAGCGCCGCCGAGTGCGACATGATCAAGACCGCCACCGAGATCTACCAACAGTACTACGCGCTGCCCCGGGACAACGCGCTGTGAGCGGCCTGCCTCGCGACATGCGCCTCGCGCACATGGCGTTATTGCTGTTCGGTGTTTCGCTGTCCGCGCGGTCGGCCACCGCACCCACGGCCGCCGACTTGGCACGCTGCGCCGCGATACCTAAGCCTGACGCCCGACTTGCCTGCTACGACAGTCTATCCGGCCCGGTAAATCCCACGCCGGCCACTGCGGTGGCGCCGCCAAGTGCCGGCGCAGTGGCGACAGAATCATCGACAACGCCCGCCGCGCCTGTCGTACTCGCGCCGGCCTCCGCATCTGCTCCAGCACCCTCGCCCGCGACAGCATCCACACCAGCATCAGTGCCCACGCCAGCGCCGCCCGCGGCAGCGGCCGCGGCCGCGGCGTTGAACGATCCGCGCAATTTCGGATTCAGCCCGGCCCAGCTGCACACGCCCGCGCAGGGACCGCAATCCATTCAGGCGCGAGTCGCGAATATCTCCAGGAACCGGGTCGGCACCGCCTACCTGGCGCTCGATAATGGGCAGACTTGGACGTACACGGACGAGGACATGCGTCTTGGTCCAGGTGACCTTGTCACCATCAAGCGCGCGATGCTCGGCGCGTTCCTGATGACCACGCCCTCGAAGCGCTCCTATCACGTGCAGCGTGTGCAATAGTCGTCGCGCAGGCTAGGTCCGATACCCCAGGCGTTCGACCCATACATTGAGCGTCGGGAAGATGGGCTCAAGCTGCGCGCCATAGTTCCTCCACTGTTCAATGCCGGATCGATCAAGCCCACGCGAAAGCTGCGCGGTGCTCGGAGTCGCGTGCTCCCGCCCCTGCACGCGGGCTGCGAAATCGCCCATCTCTGCGACCCACTCGAGCCCCAAGAATTTGCAGATTGCGCTGGTCTCTAGCGCAAGATCGGCTACCAGGGTCTCGTAACGTACCTCGCGCCAGTCGAGCCCCAACATCGGCCGCACCTGGTCGGCGAAGCGCATGACCGCGTCGTAAAACGCCGCCGCGCCCGGCAAGGTGAGCAGCTCGTACATCGCGGGATTCATCTTGAAACGGCGCCGGAAACAGCTGAGCACGACGTCGCGCGGATCGCGGCTGGCGAACAGCACCTTCGCACTCGGAAATAGCCGTGCGATCAGCGGCAGCTTCAGCGTGTTCAAAGGATGCTTATCGACAAACATCTTGCCGGCCACATCAATCCCGGACTTGCGGACGCCATCCCAATAGGCCGCGCGCAGCGGGCGCAGCTCGCTCTCGTTCGCCCGCGCCAGAGGCTCGAAGTTCAAGGGTTCGCGCATGAACTTGAGAACGGCATCGGTCAGAAGTTCATGCTCCTCGATGCTCGCGACCTGCGGATGCCCGTCGAGCACAACCTCCAGCAGCGTCGTACCGGAGCGCGGGAAGCCGAGCAGGAATATGTGTCCGAGCGCAGCGGCGGAATCCGCTTGCGCCGCCGGATTTTCCGCCGTGGGATTTCTCGTCATCTGCCCGCCGATGTTCTGCATCGCCGCGCTCAGCGCGCGCGAGTACGCGAGCATGCTCGTGCCGCTCGCAAAGCGGCGGTGAATCTGCCGCAGAGCTTCGTTGCAGGCCGAGTACGCATCGAACGCCTCGGCATACCGGCCGAGGGCATCGAGCACGTCCCCCAGTAGTCCGCTCGCGCGCGCCTTGTCGGAGGCGCCCGCACGTGAATCGAGAATCAGCTGCTGCAGCCGCGCCTCCGCGCGAGAGGCAGCGCCGCTCGCCAGCTCGGCGGCGGCGAGGCTCAAGACGGCATCGGGAAAGCCGGGAGCTAATTTAAGCGCCTGTTCGGCCCAGCTTCGTGCTTCGTCGTGCTCGCCGCGATGAGTGGCAATGGAGGCCAGCGCAGCCGTTGCGGCTAAATTACCGGGCTCCAGCTCCAATGCGCGCAGATGACTTTGTTTCGCGCGACCCAGCCAGCCTAAACTGATCAGCGCGTTGCCCTTATTGGCATGCGCGAACCCCAATTCAGGGTGCTTGGTCAGCAGTTCATCGACGTGATACAGAGCCTCGGCCGGCCGATCGAGGCGCTGCAGGCACAGAGCCAAGGCGTTGCGCGCGCCCACATCTCCGGGCGCGATGGCAACCGCCCGCTGCAGCAATCGCAGCGATTCCTCGAACTTGCCCTCTTGCTCCAGCCGCGTGGCCGCCACGTTGAGCAGCAGGGGATGCTCGAACCCGCTGGCAAGAGTCTGTTCGGCCAGTGCTCCGGCGCGTTGGAAATCGCGGTTCTCTGCATAGGTCAGGACCGTGCGGAGCGTTGCTAAGTCAGCCTCGAGATTGCGGGCCATCCCCACAAGCCTACCGGATTTCTCGCGGCACCGCAGATGTGGGAAAATCCGGGTGGGCGTAGCGCTCATAGAGGTAACCTTGACGGGAGTTCCTGAGGCGATGTTGCGCGAAGCAACGCAACTGCAGCGCCAGAACCGCGTCCCGGAGGCTATCGATGCTTACCAAGGCATACTGAAGCGCTGGCCGGGCCTGGCCGAGTGCTGGTTCAATCTGGCCGTGCTGCAGCGGCAGGCCCGCCGCCTCTCCGATGCCCTTGACTCCTACCAGAAGGCACTCGATGCGGGAGTCTCCCGTCCCGAGGAAGCCCATCTCAATCGAAGCGTGATATTCACCGATTACCTGGGGCAGCATGCGGCAGCGGAACGCGAGCTGAAGTCCGCGCTGTCGATCAATCCGGCCTTTACGCCGGCACTCCTCAACCTTGCCAACCTTTACGAGGACCTCGGGCGCCGCCCGGAGGCGCAGAGTACTTACGCGCGCATCCTCACACTCGACCCCCGCAGCTTCGAGGCACTGGCGCGTTTTGCGAACCTGCAGCAGCCGGCGGCTGCGGATCCCGCCTTGGTCGCGCAGCTCGAGCGTGCGCTCGGCGATCAAGCGGCGTCGGCTGCCGAGCGCGCGAGTCTCGGCTTTGCACTCGGCCGGATTCTCGATGCGTCGGGTCAGTACCCGGCTGCATTCGCGGCTGTCGGTGCGGCGAACCGGGCAAGCAGAGCAAGCGCCGCGCCGCATGTCGCGCGCTATGACCGTGCGCAGCAGCATGCTTTCGTGGACCGATTGATCGCCGGCGGCTCGCCGCGCTCAAGGAGCGCGAGCCCCATGCGGCCGCGCCCGATATTCATATGCGGCATGTTCCGCTCGGGCTCGACATTGACCGAACAGCTGCTCGCCGGACTGCCGGATGTCGCCGCCGGCGGCGAAATCGACTTTCTGCCGCGCCTCGCCGATAGTGAACTCGTGCCGTTTCCGGAATCGCTGGCAGCTTTGTCCGCGGAACGCCTGCAAGACATCGCCGAGCGCTATCGCGCGAAACTCAAGCGCGTGTCCGAGACGGCTGAATTCGTGATCGATAAGCGGCCCGATAATTTTCTATACATCGGGCTCATCAAAAGCCTGTTTCCGGAAGCCCGGATCGTACACACGACGCGCAATCCGCTCGACAATTGCCTGTCGATCTATTTCCTGCACCTTGATCAGCAAATGAGCTACGCCCTGGACCTGATGGATATCGGACACTATTTCCGCGAGTATCGCCGGCTCATGGCGCATTGGAAGAGCAAATACGCTCCGGATATCTTCGACTTCGACTACGATGCGCTGGTAAGCGACCCGCGGCCGACGCTTGAGCGGCTGTGCACCTTCCTTGGGCTGGAACCCTTGAGCGGCGTTGCGCAGGTTGCGCCCGCGGGGCTCGCCATCAAGACCGCGAGCCACTGGCAGGTAAGACAGCCGCTGTATCGCTCATCGTCGGGTCGCTCGCTACATTACGCCGATGAGCTCAAGGAATTGCACGACTATCTTGCCGATCTTCCATGAATGCCACACCGCCGATCGTAGTGCCGATTCTCGCGACGCCGTTTGGCGTCGTACCGCTTCCGGAGGCGGGCGCGCTCAACTCAGCTCTCGCCGCGCTGTTCGCGGCACGCATGGCCGCCGACGCATCGCCGCAAGCGAATCCGTTGTGTTACAGCAGCCGCGATGACCTGTTCGAGTGGCCGGAGGAGCCGCTGCGGCTGCTGGCCGCTGCGATATTTCGCGGTGTGTACTCGGTGGTCGAGAGCGTCAACGAATTCACCGGCGCGCAATTGCGCGAATTCAAACTGGAGGCGCGCGCTTGGTTCAGCATCGTCAAGCCGGACGGCTGCCTGCCGGCGATCAGCTACCCGAACACCGGTTGGTGCGCAATCTACTGTGTGGCCGCGCCGGCGGCCTCCTCGACTCGCGCCGACAGCGGGGTGCTGCGGCTTTACGAATCGCGATTCGGCACGATGTTCCATGATCCCACCCTCTCGGCGATGCGGATGCCGTACAAGCCGAACCACTGCAGCTGGCGGCCGGTGCCCGGGCAGCTGGCGGTTTTCCCGGCTTCGCTCACTCACGAAATCGCTTTGCTGCGCTCCGCCGGGGAACTCATGCTGGTCACAGTCCGCATTCGTTTCGCAGCCCCGGGGCAGCAGGGCATTCCTCGATGGTAAACGCGATCATCACGCTTAACCCGATGTTTGCGGTGCCGTTCGGCGAGGCGCGGCTGGCCCCTTGCGAGCGGCTGAACCACGAGCTGGAGACGCTGTTTCTTCAGCGCGAGAACGACGAGCACAGAAATCCCATTCCAAGCCACATTCCGCAGCAGGAGACCTTCGAAAGCCGCTTCAATTTATTCCTCTGGCCGGAGGCCTGTGTTCAGGAGTTGCGCACTTTCATGCTGGACGCGATTGTTCAAATGGTGCTCAAGACCACGACCTTAAGGCCCGAGGAGGTCTCCCGCCTCAAATTTCACAACCACACTTGGTTCCATGTGTCGCGGTACGCGGGCTCCTTCGTCGCCCACAACCACCCGCTGGCGTCCTGGTCCGCGGTGTACTGCGTGCGCGCCGGAGAGGCCGTGCCGGACCAGCCGAACAGCGGCGTACTGCGATTCCTCGATACGCGGCAAGGTGCCGGCGCCTACATCGACCCGGCCAACGCCCCAATGCACCGCGCGTATGCCTTGAGGCCGCTCGAATTCCATCTTAGCGCCGGGCAGCTGGTCATGTTTCCTTCCTATGTGTTCCATGAAGTCGCACCCTTTTACGGCCGGGATACCCGCATCACCGTCGCCACCAATTGCTGGTTCGCATGAGCGAGCCGGTTGACACCCGCAGCCGCGCCAAGCTCGCGCAGGCGCAGAGCCTGGACGCCCTCGGGCGCCTGGCGGAAGCCGCAGTCCTATACCGCGAAGTGCTGGCAAGTGAACCGCACAACGGCGAGGTGCTGCATTCTTTGGGCATCGCCACTGCAAGACTGGGCCGCCTGCAAGATGCCGCCGGCCTTATCGCTCACGCAGTGGAGATCCTTCCTCGCAACGCGGGCATGCAGGCCAATCTCGGCAACGTGCTCTGCGGACTTGGGCGCTACGCGGAGGCGATCGTGCACTATGACAGTGCCGTCGCGCTGCAGCCCGATCTCGCCGCCGCCTATCGCGGTCGCGGCAAGGCACTGTTGGCATTGGACCACCTTGATCCGGCGCTGGCGAACTTAGGAAAGGCAGTGCGGCTCGCGCCGAATGACCCGGAGGCGCATAACGATCTCGGTGTCGCCCTCGAGCGCGCCAACCGTCAATCGGATGCGCTGCATTTTTTCGAGAACGCGATTGCGCTGCAACCCGAAAACGCGCAAGCGCACCATAACCGCGGCCTCATCGAGATGGCGATGGGGCGGCATAAGGAGGCGCTCGCCAGCATCGACCGGGCGCTCGAGTTGCAACCGCAGCAACCGGCGCCGCACGCCAATCGCGGCCTGGTGTTGATCGCCCTCGGCCGGCCGGCCGAGGCTCTTGCCAGCTTGGATCGCGCGCTCGCGATCCAGCCTGGCGACGCGAACCACTACCATGCCCGCGGCATGGCGCTCGTGAATCTCGAACGTTACGCTGAGGCCCTCGCGAGCTTCGATCATGCGCTCAAGCTCGCGCCCGGCAGCGCCCCGACGCATCTCTGGCGCGGCAGGGCGTACGCCCAGCTTGGCCGGCTGGCCGAGGCCCTCGAGAGCCTCGACCGGGCGCTGGCGCTCAACCCTTTGGACTTTGAAGCCCATCTACAGCGCGGCATCGCGCTTGCGCGCCTCGAGCGCAACGAGGAATCCCTGGCGAGTTTCGAAGCGGCCGTGAGACTCGACAAGAGCTCCGCGGAAGCGCTCAACAACCGCGGCGCGGTGCTGGTGCGACTGTCGCGTCCGGCAGAGGCGCTCGAGGATTTCGTCAATGCCGTACGCTATAAACCCGATTTCGCGGACGCGTACACCAATCTCGGCAACACCCAGAAAGGTTTGGGGCGGTATCACGAGGCGCTGAATAGTTTCGATTGGGCGCTATCGTTGCGGCCGGATGATCCCATGGCCATCTGGAGCAAGGCCGTGCTCAAGCTGGCCATGGGGGCCTTCCGGGACGGCTGGCCCCTGTATGAAGCGCGCTTGCGACTCGACCCGAATCGACCGTCGCAGCATAGCGCCGACACGCGCTGGTCGGGGTCGGGGGGCTCGCTCAAGGGCAGAACGCTGCTCGTATACGCCGAGCAGGGACTCGGCGACACGCTGCAGTTTTGCCGTTACATCCTCCCGCTCGAGGCAATGGGCGCGAGGGTGGTTTTCGAAGTTCAGCCGGTGCTCAAGAAGCTGTTGGGCTCCCTCCCCATGCGCGGCGTACTGGTCGGGCGCGGCGAGCCGTTGCCGCCGTTCGACCTGCACAGTCCGCTCGGCAGCCTGCCGCTCGCTTTCCGCACCGAGATCGGCAGCATTCCGGCCGGCGCGCCCTACTTGACAGTCAGTCCGGCTGCGGTAAGCCGATGGCGGGAGCGGCTGGCCGCCCTGCCGGGACTCAAAGTAGGGCTCAACTGGCACGGCAACCCGGAAGCCGAGAAGCGAGCCGCGTTGCAGGCGCGTTCGTTTCCGCTTAGCGCAGCGGCGCCGCTGGCGCGGCTACCGAAGGTGAGCTTCGTATCGCTGCAAAAAGGGGCCGGCGCCGAACAGCTTGGTGAGGTCGGGTTTGGCGGCGAGATTACTCAACTGACTGATCCATCATTTATGGGGCCCGATGAGATCGCCGATGAAACCGCCGCAATCATGATGGGCCTCGACCTCGTCATCACGGCGGATACCGCGGTCGCGCATTTGGCCGGCGCGTTAGGGATACCCGTCTGGGTTGTTCTGCAGGCTGTGCCGGACTGGCGCTGGCTCATTGAGCGCTCCGACAGCCCCTGGTATCCGACCATGCGGCTCTTCCGCCAGCGAATCGCAATGGACTGGCCGGAAGTTTTCGAGCGCGTCGCGACCGAACTTGCTGCATTAAGCGCGCGCGACCAAGGCCGCGATGCTACTTGAGCGTGGGTCGTACTCTTCGGTTGAGACGGGTGATTGGATGCGGCGTTCCTGTTCCCGCTTTGCGACAAATTGATTACGAATTCGTCATGTGACTGCCTTGCGGGCAGCAGAAGACATGAGCTTAGACAATTGAGTAATAATGAGAGGGTTGGCCGGGTCTTTTACTAGAGCAGCAATACCGCTGCGTTGCAAATCTAATGAGGATTAAAAAATGCAGATCAATAAACTGTCGAGCGCGACAATGGCTGCCGCAGCCGCCATGTTGTTCACTTCCGGAATCAGCACTGCCACATTCGCGGCAGATGCGGCCACCATGCACTGCACGGGTGTGAATTCCTGCAAGGGAACTTCCGAGTGCAAGTCGGCAAAGAACAGCTGCAAGGGCCAGAACAGCTGCAAGGGTCAGGGTTTTGTGTCGATGACGAAGGCCGCATGCGCGGATGCCCAGGCAAAAGCCAAGGCCGCCGCTCCTGCGAAGTAAGCGACGCTGGAGTTGATAAGGGGGCCGGGCGCGCAATCGCCCGGCCCCGATTTCGATGAACATTTCCGGATTCGGTCTTGGCCTGCGAACGCCCCACTACGAGGCCATATTAAGCGAGCCTCATGCCATCGATTGGCTCGAAGTGATCACGGAAAATTATTTGGTTCCCGGCGGCAAGCCGCTGCACTACCTGGATCGAATACGCGAGCGCTACCCCATGGTCATGCATGGCGTTTCGCTCTCGATCGGCAGCACCGACCCGGTCGATTTCGAGTATCTGCGAATGGTGCGGGCGCTGGCCGCACGCATCGAACCACACTGGATTTCCGACCACCTGTGCTGGACGGGAGTCGGCGGACGGAATTTGCACGATTTACTGCCGCTACCCTACACCGAAGAGGCTCTGCGCTCCGTGGTGATGCGTGTCGGTCAAGTTCAAGATGCCTTGGGCCGGCAGATCTTGTTGGAAAATGTCTCGAGCTATCTCACTTTTCATGCCTCCGAAATGACCGAGTGGGAATTTTTGCGCGAGGTCGCATCGCGCGCCGATTGCAATATTCTGCTCGACATCAACAACATCTATGTGAGCAGCGTCAATCATGGCTTTGACGCGGTGAAATACCTGCAGTCCATGCCGAAGTCGCGGGTGCGCCAGTTTCACCTGGCGGGGCACAGCGATATGGGCGGCCACCTGATCGACACGCATGATCATCCCATTATTGCGCCGGTGTGGGATCTTTACGCGCAGGCCGTCGCGCAATTTGGCGTGGTGCCGACCATGATCGAACGCGACGACAATATTCCCGCGTTGAGCGAGCTGGTGGCGGAACTTGCCGTGGCGCGCGATCTCGCTGCGCGGCATACGCGGCAGGCGGCGTGATGCAGCTGCGCAAATTGCAGCACGACATGCAGCGCCACTTGCTGGGCGAGGACAGCGGCGTCATCTCGGGCATAGTCGATGCGCCTCCGCTGCCGGCGGCGGATCGATTGGCCATTTATCGCAATGCCTATCAGGTTCGGCTCATCGATGCGCTGGATGAGACCTACCCCATCCTGCACGCGCTGCTCGGAGACGAGATGTTCGTTGCATTGGGCGAAGCATTCGTGGCGGCGCACCCTTCCGTGCACCGCTCGATTCGCTGGTATGGACGCGAGCTCAATGAATTTCTGGCGCACCGCTCACCCTATGCGGAACAGCCCATTTTGGCGGAGGTCGCACTGCTCGAATGGACCCTGGCTGAAGTTTTCGATGCAATGGACGCCGAGCCCAAGTCACGCGCGGCGCTATCCGCCGTTGAACCGTCGGCGTGGGCCGCTCTGCGATTCGAGTTTCACCCATCGCTGCGGCGGCTTGAGTTCAAATGGAACACGGCGGCTGTTTGGAAAGCAATGAGCGCCGATGTGACCCCGCCCGCGCCCGAGCCCGGCGCCGCGCCGGTGCCCTGGCTGTTGTGGCGACGGAACCTACAGAATTATTTTCGGTCGATGACCGCCGTCGAGGCGGCTGCGCTCGATGCCGCGCGGCGCGGCCGAAATTTCGCGCAAGTTTGCGAAGATCTGCGCGCCTGGCTCCCCGACGATGAGATCCCACCCGCCGCCGCAACCCTGGCTGGGAATTGGGCGGACAGCGGGATCATTGTCGGCCTAGCCTAGGGGCGGTGGCGTTTCGAGCGGCGCTCCACCGCATGCGCGCACAGGACTCTCAAAGCAGGCTGCCGCCCTCGCCCATCATTTCCTTGCGCACCAAAGGAATCGGCGGTCCTCCGTACGACAGGAACTTGTCATGGAATTCATGCCAACGCCCCGTCTCGTCCGCGGACCCCGGCGCCGAACCCGCCGGCGCCGTCTTGGCCAGCCAGTCCGCCCGCAGTTTGCGGATCATGAGTTTGCCAAGCGTGTAATTCAGATACCCCGGGTCAAACGTGCCCCGCGCAGCCTGCTGACGCGCATTGCCGGGATCCTGGAAGGCTTGCTCCTTGAACATCTTTTCGGATTGCGCGACGGTCATGCCGTGTGTGTGCAGTCCGATGGTCGACAGCAGGCGCACGTCGCGCAGCAGCGCGTCGTTGATCTGGCCAATGTGCTTCTCAGGATCGCCCTTGCCCAAACCCATTTCATACATCATTTCTTCGCAGTAGTGGGCCCAGCCTTCCGCGAAGGCATATCCCACCCACAAAGCCTCGAGCTTAGATGGGTTCGCGTTCGCATGCAGGAACTGCAAGAAATGTCCCGGCCACACTTCGTGCACGGATGTAAACAACAGCGATGCCTCGCCGGGGATATAGGCGGCTTGCTCGGCCTTGCTCCATTTCGGATCCGGCGGTGCGATGTTATAGGTTGACGCCACGCCGTGATCGTAGGGTCCGGGGATTTGGATGAAGGCGGCGTTGGATCGATTGTAGGGCGGTGCCTCGGCAACCAATATTGCGTCGCTGCTCGGGATCGAAGCCACGTTGTTCTTGACGATGAAATCCTTGAGCATCGTCAACTGCATTCGCGCCTCCTCGACGGCGCCGGGTTTCGGTTTATTTTCGGCCATCTTCGCTACGCACTGCGACAGCGAGGCGTGCGGCGCGTAGGTATTGCATTCCGCTTTGAGCGCCGTGGTGTTGCGCTCGAGATCGGCGCGTCCCAGAGCTTCGATCTTATCGACCGGGATGTCCACTTGCTCGGTCTGCTTGAGCATTTGCGCGAACAAGTCCGCGCCTAAGACAAACTTATCATTGGCGTTCTTGCGTTCGGACACCAGATAGTCCTTAAGTGTGTTCATTGCCTGCGCCGCTGCCGTATCCGCGTCGGTCAGCTGCTTTTGCAGGTCTGGGTTGGTCACCGAGGCGAATGCCGCAGGCGCGTCTTTTGCATAGAAGTCGGCGAGGCCGCCGAATTGCGCGATGCCCAATTCGACGTAGGTTCTGGGCAAGGGCGACTTCAGGTTTTCCCTGATCTGGCTCGCGAGCTTCGGGACGGCGCGCGCGTACCGGGTGTAGGCCTTCATGCGTACCTCTAGCGGCGCATAATTTCGGCTGAAGTACATGTCCGGATCGAGTTGGCCTATGTAAAAGCCCGGATTGGTGAATGGAAATTTGGTCTTTTCGATCCAGAAGAGTTGCTTGTCGATCACCGCGAGCAAGTATTCACGATCGAAGCGCTCGCGCGGCTCCAAAGTCGCCGGATCGACGGCGGCGATTTGATCGTGCGCCTCGTGCAAGCGCGCGATTTCGCGTTTGATTCCGTGCGCGCTCAAGTCCGGGAGCTGACCGTCGAATTCGTGTCGACCGGACTGCGCTGCGAAAGCGGGTTGCGCAAGCATGTAGTCTTCGATAAAACCCTTGGTGAGTTTGTCCCACGCCAGGCTCGCAGGCGTTGGACCCTTTGCCCTGGGCGGCGGCGGCGCCTGATTGCAGGCGGTAACAGCGAACAGCAGGACCACCGATAAGGCGGCGGCCATGTTAAGCGACTTCCACATAGCAACTCCCCTTCTTGGTTTTGAGACTTTTCTTGTATTGAGCCCTTCTAAGTCTTTAGATCATCACTAACAGACCGGATCGATTCGCATCCTTCTACGATAAGGCCGCCAGGCGTGCCTAAAAATCGTACGCGCCGCCGCGTTCCAGGGCGCGCTTGTAGGCGTCGCGCGCATGGATGCGATCGAGCCAAGCCATCAATTTGGGGCGGCTGGAATTCAGACCGGCCCGCGAGACCGCAGCCTCCAATGGAAAGCTCATCTGCACATCGGCCGCCGTGAATTGTTCGCCGGCAAACCAGGCATGCGCGCCAAGCTCAGCCTCCATGTAGTCCAAATGCCGCTTCAAGTTCGGCGCGATAAAGGAATTTTGCACGGTGGCAGCAATTCTGCGGGCGATCGCGCTGACGGGCCAGGGCGTCGGATTGGCGGCGATCCTATCGAACACCAACTTCATCAGCAGCGGCGGCATGGCCGATCCTTCGGCATAGTGCAGCCAGTAGGTATAGCGAAGGCGCTGCGGGCTGCCAACCGGAGGCACCAAGCGGCCGCCGCCATATTTTTCAACCAGGTAATCAACGATCGCTCCCGATTCGGCCACCGTGGCGGCGCCATCAACGATCACCGGCGACTTTCCCAGGGGGTGCACCGCCAGCAGTGCCGGCGGAGCCAACATCGTTTTAGCGTCCCGCTCATAACGCTTGACCTCGTACGGCACGCCCAGTTCCTCGAGCAGCCACAGCACTCGCTGCGAGCGGGAGTTGTTGAGGTGGTGAACAACGACCATGCGCTAATTGTAGCTCACCTGACCGCTAGGAGCCTGTCTGAGGATTCCGCGTGAGCCGCGTTGGCTTGGCGAGGGAGCGGATGCAAGGCGCGCGGCGCAGGACGTAGTGAGCGCTACGACCAAGCCGCGCAACACCGCAGACGCCCCTCACCTAGCCAACCCTTCGGGAGCGGGCAGATTTCGCTTCATCCATCGTTGTCGCCTCCTTATTGGGTGTTACCCAACCACGTCGGCTCCGCCTCGGCTGAAGCGAAATCTGCCACGCTCGCGGCCGCGTGGAATCCTCAGACAGGCTCCTAGTGATCGTTCGGTGGGAACCACGCCGCCTTGACGCTGCGGAACTCCGGCATGGCTTCACAGCGCGCAGCGACCGCGCCCAATCCCGGATACGAAACCGCATCCCGGTTGATGGCTAACGCGTCGCTCAGGAAGGTATAAACGCAGGTCGAGGTGATGTCGGCCTGGGAAATTCGGTTGCCGATCAACCATTCGCCGGCGCGCACCTGGCACAACCGGTCGAGCTCGGCGAGCCCCGCATGCATTTGCGTATGACAGCGCTCCACCCACGGCCTGTAACGTTTCTCGGGCGGCCGAAACGCGGTCTCGTACACCTGAATCACACCCTTTTCCGCGGCTCCGGTAGCGATAGCGATGACTCGCAGCGCCTCGCGCCGAGACTCCCCGGAGCGCGGCAATAACACGCGCTCGGCTCCGGCCCGCTCGTCCAGAAAGTCCAGGATCGCCCCGGATTCGACCAGCGTATCGCCGTCGGTTTGCACCAATGCGGGCACGCGACCCAAGGGATTGAATTGGCGAATCAGCTCAAAGTCCTTGCCGACGGACCAGTTGCGGTGTTCGAACGGGACTCCAAGCAGATTCATGCTCACCGCGACCCGGCGCACGAATGGCGAATCGAACATGCCGATGAGAATCACGTCAGTGGCCTCCTTTCACCAGCAATCCCGCCGCGGCCAACTCTGCGGCGAGTTGCGCTTCGATACGCACAGCCTCGGCGCGCTTGATGTACTGCAAATGCAAAGAGGGCCCGGTCAGCACTTCGAGGCCCCGTTTCAACACGCTGCCCGCCGCGCGGATGCCCGCTTTGTGCTGATCGAAACGCTGCGCCGGACTGTACTTACTCATACCCACATACACGCCGTACGACCCACCCCGGTCGCTGAAATCGAGAAGCACCAAGTAGATGTTCGATCGCCCCTTGGCGGCGGAACGGAACCGCAGCGCGATCTCGTACAGTGCGGGCAACCAGTCGATGTAGCGCATCGGCAGCCATTCAGGAACGGAAGCCGCGGCGCATGCCCACAATTGTTCGAGCGCGCGTTCAATGTTAACGGACATTTCGCCGCGCATCCACAGTTCGTGAACGCAGTGAGCTCCCGCGACACCGTCTGAATCATCCAGCGCACATTGGAGGCGAGCGGCAATCTCGCCGTGGTTCAGGCCTTGCAGCGGGCGGCTGCCAGGCGGAGATTTGGCGATATCGGCATTGAATGTTCGCCCGCGCATCTTCGCATCATCAAGCAAATCCGCCTTTAAGCAGCGACTTCTTCATAAGAAAAATGCGGGGCGCCCGCCCGTTGCGACGCATGCTCAATGGTGATGGAGCAAATGTTGCCCTGTGCGTCAACGTCAAGAATGGTGCTGTCATCGAGATCGCGTGTCTCAGCGACCGGAGCGTCCCGAAATTCAATGAGCAAAGTGTCTGTGTCGGCAAAGTAGCGAACTTTCATGGGACAAACCTGCGATCAAAAAAGGCGTTATGGACGATCTGTCCGTCCGCCAACAGGATAACCCGAAGATACCGACTTTCCATCTCTGGTACGCAAACCCACCGCCGAATTCGACCATCGGGCTGACGATTCTCCCGTAAGGGCGCCCGAATGGCGCGTTCAATCCACAGTCCTGTATGAAGCACCGGTCCATCCGCAGCCGGATTGCATCGAAATACGCGGTTGTCTTCACGGACTACGGTGAGCATCTCCCGCTTTCCAGCGGATTTCGCCCGTGCAGGGGTCCAGCAGCCGCTGGACCCCGGGGATCAGACCCATCGTTCGCAGCAGTGCAAACGCACGAATCTGCGCGCCGGGAAATGCTTCATGCAGGCGAGTGGCCGCGGCCAACAGGGTTCGCCCTTTTGTAACCACATCGTCAATGAGCACAACGTTCTCGGGTGTGATGGGCGGGCGTTCCATCAAGAAGGATTCGTAGTGTAGGGCGACGGTTGGGCGCGCGCCCGGAGCTGAGGTTGCGGACTTGCGCACTGCGCAAATACGATGCAAGCCACGCCACGCCATGATGCCCACGCCTTCGCGCACGAGAGCATCGGCAAGGGCTGCTGCCACCCATGTGCCTGCGGCGGACTTGGGAGCGCTGCCGGGCACCGGCACTAAAATGTCGGTACTTCGAAAAAATCCGGACAGCCGCGACGATTCTTCGGCCTGCTGGTGGACACGCAGCGCGTACTTGACCAAGAACTGCGCGTCTCCTGCTTTCAACAACGCGCACAGCAGCCGCGAGCGTTCGCAAACGGCGCCTGCTCCGGCGGGCGAGTAAACGTAGCAAGAGGCGTATGCGATCTTGTGGATCATTTACCGAGCGAGATCGTCATCCTTGACGCGCTCCATCGAATCGCGAGGCGCCGATTCAGCGCGGCCCTGGCGCATTTGCAGCCAGCTCTCACGGGCCTGCCGGCGAATCTCCTCGAGGCTTTGCGGTTTTGCGGGAAGCGCATCACGAGCCGCCGATCGTTGCAGGCGCGCCTCGACTCTCGCCTCATACTCTTCGCGCAGGCGCTCTGCCAATACGCTCCGATATCCCCGGCGTTCCATTTCCAAGGCTATCCGCGGAATATGCGGCTGCGGCTCGCGATCGATTCCCTGCGCTTGCAGCGTGCGATGATCGATGCGAACGTCCAGGTGCGCTTCGCGCAACACCTCGTTGGTCGCCAACGCCCACCGCTGGCGCACATGCAGCAGCTCGTCGATCGCGGGCCCCAACCCGATTTCTCGACGCCTGGCATCGCTCCATTCCAACGTGGTTTTGGCACCCAGACCCTGGGTGGTCACCTCACGAGTGGTGGCGAGCAGGTGGGCGTGGAAATTGCGCGGATCGCTGCCTGGAAAATCGCGCGGCGCGTGAATGGCGCAATCGACGGCGAACCGGTATCGATCCGCAAGCTCCCGTGAAAATTCTGTGACCAGGCCAAGTCGCTGATCAGGCGACAGTTCCACCGGCAAGGCGACCAGGTACTCGCGTGCGACTCGCGCATTTGAGCGCGTCTCGGCGCCTTCCGCCGTGTTCCACAAATTGGCGCGATCTCTTGCCCAGCTCACTTCGTCAGAAGTGAACTGGCTCGGCAGAATGATTTCCTTATGCATGACATCCCGGCGATCGGAGTGATCGTAAGTCTTGCCGCTGCGTTCATCCCGGATGCGCTCGCCGGCGCGGTACGCAGCTACACTCACGGCGCTGCTGCCGTTGGCGCGTCCAAAGGTCTTTAGATTCAGGAAATAGACGGCCACTTGTTTAGGCCTTGCGCATGAAGCGGAAGAATTCAGGCTCGAGCGCGCAGCCCGCCGCCACCGCTTCGAATGGCTCGTCTATTTGCAAGAGCAGAATATTTCCCGCTTCCGCCTCGCTGCACGGCATGAAGGCGCCATCCGTCTCACAGTGCAGTTCGTAATCGTCCAGCAACGTGTCGCAGTGCTCGCAGTGATTCGCCCAGTAGGCGTTTGACGTCGCTCTGCTGTGTGCCACACGAAACGCGGGAGACAACTGGAATAGTCGGCGCTGCACGCTTTCCGGCAGGTGAGCTACATAAAACAGAAATGCGTTGGCGCCCGCGAGCTGCCACGTGTTCAATTCTTCTGCCGTTTCGGTGTCCAGCGCTTCGTGATCTTCCGGCACCAGCAGCGCTAGAACGCGAGTCGTCCGGCCGCAGTGCCGGCAGCGGGTATCGGCGCGGGCGATGCAGTAATTGGCTGATCGATAATTCGGATCAGAACACAGCAGCGCGGCCATGCGGCCTCCGTCCATGAGTGAACGCGACCTTCAGCCAAACCGCAGAAGAAGCGCTTTTGAGGTAGCCGCACAAATCCGGCAATTGCTCGAGCTCGGACGGCATGACAGCGGTTTCCGTCACATGATGATCGGTGATGCTGTGCGAACGACGCGCGCTGCGCGGAAAAAAGGCGCTGTCGCGATCTTTGCCGCGAGAAATCTGGCGCCTGAGAATTTCGCGCTCGCCGATCAACCGCGAGGCAAATTGCGACGTTCCGCCGTTTTCACTGCCCGAGCAACGCAGAATCAATGTGTTGGCGCAGTTTTCCACGATGGTCTGCGCCTCGCCCTGGCCGTACGTGCTGGAGACCTGTGCGATCGACTGAAAGCCCAGAATGCAGCGCGCGCCAAATTTTCGCAGCCGCGCGAGGGCGTCCTTCAATCCGTCAATTTGCCCGAGCGCATCCAATTCATCGATGACGAACCAGAGCGGCCGATTATCGCTTCCGCCGCACTCCTCCCGCCCTTCATCCTGGTTCATGGCCTCGAAAATGGCGAGACGCATCCACGCAGCGATCATCGAGCGCAGCGCCGCGATTTGACCCGCCCTGTAAGGAATGAACAGCATGCCCGGGCGGGTACGTGTTCTCACCCACTCGCGCACGGAGAATGCCGTCGCTCGTTGCCGCTGGATGTACTCGAGCGCCGCTATTGCCGATCCAGTCACTGACCGTATCGAGCCGAACATGCGGGCGTTGTCAGGGTCGAGAAAGGGTTGCGCCGGCGTGCCTGCGACAATGGGCCGCAGCTCGTCCGCCGATGCCACCGTCAGCAAGCGCCACAGTTCCGCGACATCGCGCCTTCCTGACGTATGACAGCGGCGCACCACCGCGGCGAGGAAGGTGCGCGCATAGCCGCGCCACTCGCGGGCTGCGGGGTCTTCGCAATTTGGGATGAGCCCGCTCGCCAATTGCTCCACGTCGTAACTGCTATGAATCTCAGCGAACAAGTCCCACTTGACCGAATCCGGCTCAAATGGATTGAGCACGATGTCGCCGCGGTAGCGGTCGTAGAAATGCGCCAAGTAGCCGGCGTCGGGATCCGCGAATACGGCTCTGTCGCCGCGCGCAATGGCGCAGCCAAGGAGCTCGCGAATTGCGGTCGACTTGCCGGTGCCCGTTGTTCCGATGAGCTTGAAGTGCTTGGTTTCATCGGCGGCGGGGATGGCGATACCGGCGACGGTGAGCAAGTCAGATACCGCTTTCTTGCGCCGGGCGCTGCGGCGCTGCAGCGACGCACCGTCGGCCAGCAAAACCCCGCGCTTGTGCGTCTCGGGTGCTTGGCGCCGCCAAATCCTCGAGCAGCCGCCGACGAAGAGCACCAGCGCGACAGCCAGCCACACCGCGTTGCGGTTTTGCAGTCCTTCGACGATGAGCGGTAAATGCATGAATTCAGTAGCCATCGATCACGTAGTACTCGCCCCTCTCGCCATAGGTGGGCGCCTTGCGGTTCACGCGAACACACAGGCGCCTGGTGTCGCCGCAGTGCCGCCAATCGATGCGTCCTCCCAGCTGTTCCAGCTTCGATACGTTCAAGCTCAGCTCGTCGCGCCGCGCACGAAGCGTCGACACTTCAGCCGCCGAAGGCAGCACCCAGCTCGCAACTCCGAGCGGCGCCAGCGCGCAGATCAACGCGAACGTGAAGCTCCACAAGACTCCGCGCAGGCTGGCGCCGCGTCTCACCTTCTGCAACGCGCGAGTTGCGCGAGCGGTTTCTGCGGTCAACATCTGCAGCTCCTCGACCAGCGTGCGCCGTATTTCATCTCGTACCACGCTGTCCAAGTCCTGGGTGTGCGCGCGCAATTTGTCGAGCTGGCTTTCGGCGAGCCGTTGATGCGCTTGCGCACTCTCCATAAGAAGACCGAATTTCATGGTTGCATCGTCGACTGCTGCGGCACGATCAGTCATGATCCCTCTCCCAGAGCTTTTGTATGCGCCGGCCGCCGTGCGCACATTCGACCTCGCTGTTGGCGGCTCGACGCTGCTGCCATGCACTGACCGCATCGAGACGCACGCGTTGCCAGGCCGGGTTCGAAGCGTATTTCAGATAGCCAGTGAGGTCGGGAAGCTGCTCGACCTGCGAGGCAAGAACGGCGGATTCCACACTAAGATGCTGATTGTGCGTGATGGAACCCAGCACTTCCGTGACACGGCGGCTCTTTGACACCGTGGTCCGCAATACCTCGCGTTCACCGATGAGCTGCGATGCAAATCGCGCCGTACCGCCTCCCTCGCTGGCCGAACAACGCAGAATCAGGGTGTTACCGCAGTTTTCCACTATCGTGTGTGCATCGCCATGACCATAGGTGCTCGAGACTTGGGCGATCGATTGAAAGCCCAGAATGCAGCGCGCGCCGAATTTACGCAGCCGCGCGAGGGCGTCCTTCAATCCGTCAATTTGGCCCAGCGCATCCAATTCATCGATGACGAACCAGAGCGGCCGATCATCGTTTCCGCCGCGCTCGTGCCGCCCTTCATCCTGGTTCATGGCCTCGAAAATGGCGAGACGCATCCAGCCCGAAATTGTCGAGCGCAAAGCCGCGATCTGGCCGGCTTTGTATGGAATGAACAAAACGCCGGGAGTCTTCTCATTGACCCACCGGCGTATCGAGAACCCTGAGGCTTTCTGTTGCGCGATGTAGTCGAGCGCCCCAACCGCCGAGCTCGTCACCGATCGGATCGAATCGAACATCCGCGCGTTATGTTCGTCCAAGAACGGCTGCGCCGGCGTGCCCCGCACCAGAGTGCGCAGTTCATTTGTGTCCGCCGCCATCAGCAACCGGTAAAGCTCCCCCATATCGGCGATTCCCGCTTCATGCGCTTGCCGTGTGACCGACGTGAAGAATGTCCGGGCATATTCGCGCCAACTTCGATCCGGGCCATCGTGATCCGGGATTAGCGAGCGCGCCAATTGTTCGACGTCATAAGCGCTGCTGATCTCCGCAAATAAATCCCACTTGACCGAACGCTCGTCGAATGGATTAAGAACGATGTCGCCGCGGTCTTTCTGATAAAAGCTCTGCAAATAACCGCCGTCCGGATCCGCGATCACCGCCCGGTCTCCGCGCGCGAGCGCCCGAGTCATGATTTCTTGAATCGCGGTGCTCTTTCCCGTGCCGGTGGTGCCAATCAACTTAAAGTGCTTGGTCTCATCCTGCGCAGGGACCGCAAGACCCGCCAGGGTCAGGCCCGAGCCCCGCGCCCCCTGGTTGGCGCGCTGGCTCATGGGCGGCAATCGCTCGGCGACAATGGAGCCGCGTTGATGAGTCTTATCCACCGAGTTGCCTCGCGCGAGCACGTGGCCGCCGGCAAACCCAAGTACGGCGCTGATGCCGGCAGAGACCGTCAGTTGAACGGGACCATGAGAGGCAAAGCCCAGCATGGCGATGCAGGAACTCGACGCCGCGGCGGCGGCCGCCGCGGCCGCCGTCAATGGCAACGCGGCGATCGGGGACAGCAGGTAGTGACGCAAATTCGCGCGCGCGCGTATCAATCCGGCGATCATTGGGGCGTGAACCGCAGTGTACGCCATGGCGATTCCCGACCATCCCTGCAATGCGCCGCCCATCATCGCCGCTTGCGCTCCGGGTCGTACCAGATTTCTTTGATGAACCGTTCATGGCGCTCGACTCCGAATTGGATGACGACGTCGATCAGCAGGTACAAGAGGCTCTTGATGTCGCTGCGTGCAAGCTCGCGGCCGCTTGGATTCTGCTTCACCAGCAGTACCAATTGTTCGAAGGCCAACTCGGCGCTGGTTGCGTGCACGCTGGTGATGGATCCTGGATGGCCGGAGTTGACGTTGCGCAGATAGTCGAAAGCCTCATCCGCACGCAACTCCGCGAGCAATATCCGGTCAGGTTTCATCCTTAGGCATGACTCCAGCAGCTGCTTAGGGCTAACGCGCGCCACGCCTTGATCGTCTTTGGAATAGAACAGGCGCACATGATTTGGATGACGGTCCAGCACCAACTCTGGCGCATCTTCGATGGTGACGAGTCTCTCGTCGCTTGGAATTTCGCGAATCAGCGCCTTGGTCCAAGTGGTCTTGCCGGATCCGGTCGGCCCCGACACCACGATGTTTTTACGGCTGCGCACGGCAAG
>Ga0210394_10001269_pt1 | contig 41700 bp, 25 predicted proteins | sample IncBWC12MmetaG_FD_160121 | JGI IMG/M metagenome (GOLD analysis project Ga0210394, IMG submission 160121) | Forest soil microbial communities from Barre Woods Harvard Forest LTER site, Petersham, Massachusetts, United States - Inc-BW-C-12-M | ecosystem: Environmental > Terrestrial > Soil >...
CACGACGAAAGCCCGGCTCGCCGAAATCGGCGGCTTTGAGGCCATCGTCGATCTGCACTCGGATGACTACGAGTTGGGCCGCCGCATCGCCTCGCTCGGCTATCGGATCGAGCTTCTGCGCGAGCCGGTCTGGATGGCGTTTCCTTCTGAGACGCTCGGGAACTATCTCCGCCATGAATTGCGCTGGGCGATCGGCATCCGCAACATCCGCCCCGGCGGGCATTTCGGCATGCTGTTCACGCACGGACTCCCGTGGGCCATTGCCGCCGCCTCTGTGGCGCCATCGGCGGCGGTCGGCGCCTCCTATCTTAGCGCCTACTTCATCTTGCGTTTTGCGATGGGCTGGACCGTGGGCGTGTGGGGATTGCGCGACCCGGTGCTGCGCCGCCGGCTCTGGCTCCTGCCGTTGCGCGATTTCCTCTCATTTTTCGTCTGGCTCGCCAGCTTCGGAATGAATCGCATCGAATGGCGAGGAAACGCGTTCACTTTGCAGAAGGGCCGGATGATACCGGTTTCACCGAGGACAGGGCGCAGCTGAAGGATGCAAACACATGAAGCCTTTCAAGAAGAAGCAGGCGCAATGTTGGGTGCAAGACAGCGCGTGCAGTTGCGGCATTCCCGGGGGTTGCGCGGCGCAATCAACTTACACTTGCGGGCGATTGTTACAACCTGTCACGCTGTGAAGCACATCTGTCACACTCAATTCACAATAATTAACAAACTGAAAACCACATTGTAATCTGCGCCGCTCATATTCCGTTGGCCGGTTGTGCCCCCAAACTTTCTCCCGGCATACGGAGGCAGGAATTCCATGAAGCACGTGTGTGCGAAGTCGTTGAGGTATAGCCGAATCGCTTTGACGTCTCTTGTGATGTTTCAATTGAGCCTGGGCGGAATGCTCGCGGTCCCCGCGCGAGCCGACGAAGACGCCCCGCAAACCACCACTCCCATCAAGCATGTGATCATCATCGTGGGTGAGAACCGAAGCTTCGATCACGTTTTTGCGACGTACGTGCCCAAGGAGGGCCAGAGCGTCGACAACCTTCTCTCGAAGGGCATCGTGAAGGCGGATGGCACACCCGGCCCGCACTATTCGCGGGCGCATCAGTTCTCCGCGGACGTGACCGGGACGACCACTTTTCAGATGGCCCCACACCACAAGGATCTGTACGATCCAATGCCGGTGCCGCTGAACGGCGGCCCGACCGACGCTTGCGCCACCAATGGTATCTGCACGCACGACGAAGCAACTTCTTCCGAAGACGGCCTTTCCACCAGCCCAGTCGACTACTACCAATTCTTGCTGACCGGCGGGACCGGCCTGTCTGGAAAGGTTCCGGACACGCGGATCAACGGCGTTCACAGCACTCCGCCGTATTTCACGCTGCCCCCGGGTCCGTTCCAACTTTCGAATGGCTCCACGTTTACGTGGGATTCCTACGCCGCCAGCCCTGTCCACCGCTTCTACCAGATGTGGCAGCAGGAGGATTGCAGCGCGTCTCATGCAACCGAGGAGAATCCCAGCGGCTGTCGCGCAGACCTCTTCCCCTGGGTCGAGGTGACGATCGGCGCGGGAAATAACGGCGTAGCCCAGCCTTCGAACTTCAGCACTGATTATTCCCCGACCGCGAAGACCACCGGCGAGGGTTCCACCTCGATGGGCTTCTACAACGTCCAGCAGGGCGACATGCCGTACTTCAAAGAGCTCGCCGACACCTACTCCATGAGCGACAACTATCACCAGCCGGTGATGGGCGGCACGGGTGCGAACAGCATCATGCTCGGTTTTGCCGATGCCCTTTATTTCGAAGATGCGGACGGAAACGCCGCCACGCCCCCACACAACCAACTCGTGTTTGGGGGCACGGTGGATGCGGGTGTCGTCGATGAAATCGAGAATCCAGCCTCGCAGCCCGGTACGAACAACTGGTGGATTCAAGACGGCTACGGCGCTGGCTCATTTGGGTTTGGTCCTTCGTCAGGCGGTGGCACCTACACGAACTGCTCCGATACCTCACAGCCCGGAGTCGAGCCCATCGTGAAATATCTACGATCGCTCAAGCCCGCCATCAACCCGAATTGCGACGAAGGCCACTACTACCTCCTGAACAACTACAACCCTGGCTTCTTTGGTGACGGGTCGAATGCGTACACCGATATGAACGCGAACAATACCCCGTTCACGATTCCTCCCACGAACCAGAAGAGCATCGCGGATCTGCTCCTAGCGAAGCACATCTCATGGAAGTACTACGGCGACCAGTGGACGCCATATCTCACCGACAAGTACCAGATCAACTACGGCGCGGTGGGCGCGAGCAGCGATCAGTACTGCAACATCTGCAACCCGTTCCAGTACGAAACCGAGATCATGAAGAACGACAACGTTCGCACGGAGCACCTGGTGGACACGACCGAACTGTACTCGGATATCGAGCACGGCACGCTGCCGGAAGTTTCGTGGGTCAAGCCGAGCGGCTGGGTCGACGGCCATCCGGCTTCCTCGAAGTTCGACCTGTTCGAGGGCTTCGCGCGCAAGGTAATCCAAATGGTGCAGGCCAACAAGGAACTGTGGGCGAGCACCGCGATCTTCATCACGGTGGATGAGGGCGGAGGCTACTACGATTCCGGCTACGTCCAGCCGCTTGACTACTTCGGTGACGGCACGAGGATCCCGCTGCTGGTCGTGTCACCTTACGCCACGGGCGGCAAGGTCTCTCACGTCTACTCCGATCACGCCTCGACTATTAAGTTCATCGAGAAGAACTGGGGACTCGGCACCATCTCGCACCGCAGCCGCGACAACTACCCCAATCCGAAAGTGGATGCGGACAACCCGTACGCTCCGACGAACAGCCCGGCGCTCGGCGATCTGACGGACCTATTCCATTTCGGCGAGTAAATGTGAGAGCTTTTCGCCTCGCTACGCTTGGTTAGTGCGAGGTTGAAAGCAGGAATGAAAACAGCGGCGCCGGCTCAGGAGTATTCCTGGCCGGTTCCGCTGTTTTTTAATTGAAGCAAAGAATTCGCCTTTCTCTGTGTTCTCTGTGCCCTCCGTGGTGAACGGTTTTTCACCGGGGCGAAGCAAAATCTTTTACCACAGGGGGCGCAGAGGACACGATAAGAAACGCGCTGGATGGTTTATCGCGCCATGTAGATAAACTTCGCGGAAACGGCCCCTGCGAGAACCAGCGCGGACAAAATCAACCAGTTATAATCCGCGCCGTACGTCGCCGTCGGAAAGTGATTGCTGATCATCAGGAAAATCAGCGGGACCGTCATGTAGGTGTTGTGGATGGTGCGGCCCTTGGCGCGTTCGGCGAGCTTTTGATCGATGGGCTTGCCGACGCGGATCGCCTCGAGCATCTTGCGCGTGGCAGGCAGGATCCCCATCCAGACGTTGGCGGCCATGATGGTGCCAAAGAGCGCGCCGATATGAATGTACGCCGCGCGCCCGCTGATCAAGTGCGTCAGTCCATACGCGAGCGCGACGACGAGCAGATAACAAATCGCTCCGGCGAGAACGGGCATTCGTCCGAGCGGCGACCTGTAGAGGACCTCGTAGACGGCGAAGCCTACAACGAGCGTGCCGAGGCCGATCGCGACTCCCGTTCCCATGCCGATGCTTGACACGCTGTCATCGAGCAAAAGCCCGCCGGAGTAGTACAGCAGGCCCAGGAGCAGGAAGCCTGAAATCCACGTGATCAGGGCCTCCCAGCGAAACCAGTAGAATTTCGACGGCACGGCCCTGGGAGACGACTGCTTCTCGACGAGCGAAAAACTCCCGCTGTGCACGAGCCAAACCTGGGGCAGCCTGCCGGAGTTCCGCGCGGCTTCTTCATCGAGGGCCATGCGCCCTTCGAGCTTCGTGAAGTAGTACGTTTGCCCGATCCAGAAAATCCCGGCGAGCACGTGAATCCAACGCAGAACGAGATTGGTCCATTCGCTGACGACTGGCGGCATGAAGCTGGGCTCCCCAGGAATTGCGCGCGTCGGCACCGCGCGAAACGCCGGCAAAAGATGGTACTGGCCGAAACTCCGTAGCTCAAGAACAAAACTCTGATGGACATCATCACTGGAGCGTTGTCGAGCGGTTGACGAGGGGACATTTCCTGTCTAAAGTAGGAACGCTGGGTCGTGAGACCGGGACCAATCCTCGGTTCGCCACGGCCCATTTCTTGCGTCTCCCCGGCTGGGAGGTCGTACAATCGGCAGTACATCAGACTCTGACTCTGATTATCCTGGTTCGAGTCCAGGCCTCCCAGCCAAACTAGCAAAGGCGCGATAAATCGCTAAACCCGTCAAGTGTGTTTCAAGCAGGCGCCTATTCCTAGTCTCTGGCCGCTAGATTCCCAGGAAATTGTTCTGAAGTTTTAGGTAGCCGTGTTCCGTTGCCCAGAGATTCAGAGGGATCGTTGCGAGTTCGTCCACCACTGGCACGGCGTGCCCATCCTTAGTTAGATCAACGGTTTTGATATAGCTGTGGCAAGCGTCGCAGGCTTCGACGCGCACGTGGCTGAACTCTTTCGCGGAATAAACGGGGAGCCTGTGTACGTCCTCTTCTCCGCACGCGGGGCATACAATCCGCCGATAGGGCCACTCCGTCCCGCACAAAGAGCAGATGAGCGAGCGTTTCCCGCCGTCGCCTTCCGGCCGCAACGCGCCCACCTGAGGCTTGCCGCCGCAGAGCGGGCAGACGGAGGGCGTGCCGCTTGGCGCCGTCCATTCCGTGTGATCCGCAAGATATTCGGCGTACGGCTGCAAGAAGATCCATGAAAGCAGGGCTTCGGCCGGTGCGAGATTCACCGGCGGCCCCAGACCTGCCTCCCAGAAGTTCGCCAGTTTCTCCTGCCATTGGCTGCCGGACTGCACGCCAAGTTCGCGCGCGGAGCGCGAAAGAGGTGACGGAGCGATTTGCTCGACGAGCGAAAGGAATGGAGAGAATCGCGGAAGAAGCAGAAAGGGGTCGAATTCCTGGCGAAGAGCGCCGGGCGCCCGGGCTACCTTTGAATGGCCGCAGGCGTCTTCGATCTCGATGTACAGAGATTTCTGAAATCGCGCCAGGCGTTCGTAGAATTGCAGGCCCTCCGACGCAAAAGGATGAACCGCGGCCAATTCGCCGGCACGCCGAATGCGGACATCCCATTTTCCGTTTTTCATTTCCTCGCCGCAGCATCTCGCAGCAAGTGCTCATACCAGATGCGATGGTACCTTTTCGCCCAGCTGACTGAGACGTCGCCGCGAATGACCGAGCCGAAGGCGCCGCGCTCCATCGCTGTTCCCATGTAAACGTGAATGATGAACAGTCCAATCGTGAGCAGCGCGGCCGCCGGATGGACGATCACCGCGAAATAGCGCAGGTAACGAAGGTTCCAGGGAACCAGATGGGTGAACCAAAGGATCAGGCCGGAGAGAAGCAAGAGGATTCCGCACCAGAAAAATCCCCAGAACAGGAGTTTCTGTCCGGCGTTGAACCGGTCGGCGGAGGGAACCTGCTCGTCTTCGTTCCGAACGTAATGGGGAACCGCGTGCCAGAACGCCTTGTCCGATTCCGTTTCGCCCATCTGCTTGCCCCACATTTGATACATCATCAGAGTCCCGACCACGAAGATCAGGCCCGCCCAGGGGTGCAGTTCGCGGGAAACGGTAGCGCCGCCGAAGATCACGGCGATCCAGAATAGCCAGGGTGACCAGAACGCCAGTCCCGTCAGCATGAGATAGATGTACGAAACGGCCGCCACCCAGTGGACTAGCCGCTCGTGAAACGTGTAACGTAGGACCCGCCCGTTCGGAAGAATCGGCGTGGCGCTCATGGCTTGTTTCCTCCTTGCGGCACGCCACCTTGACGGAGCGCCCCGCCCGGTGTGGGAGTTTCTTCGTCGGGCGGAACGATTTTCGGTCCGAAGCGCAGGTAATGAACGAAGACGCCGACCAGGCCGCCAATGATGGCCAGATTCCCCAGCCACTTCAGCGGGGTCTTCCACAGTTTGACAGTCCACGGAATTTGTGGATTCTTCGGCAGCCCGCCGTAGGCTTCCGGATTGGTGGCGTCGTGAAGAACGTAAATGACGTGCGTCCCACCCACTCCCGCGGGGTCGTACACTCCGGCATTGGCAAAGCCGGAATGGTCGCGAAGCTGAGTGGCGCGCGTTTCGCCGAGCTCTTTCATTTCCAACTTGGTGCCGAAGTGCAAGCAACCCGTGGGACAGGACTTTATGCACGCGGGCTCGAGGCCCTGCGTGACGCGGTCCACGCACAATGTACACTTGAAAACTTTACGCGCCGTGGGGCTGAACTTCGGAATGTTGAAGGGGCAGCCACTCATGCAATAGCCGCAGCCAATGCACTTGTCTTGTTGGAAGTCCACAATACCGTTGGCGTACTGAATGATGGCGCCATCGGCCGGGCACGCGACCAGGCATCCGGGCTCCTCGCAATGCATGCACTGGTCCTTGCGCATCAGGAGCTGCAAGGTTCCGTCTTCACGCTCGTGCTCATTAAATTTGATCAGGTTCCAGTAGTTCCATGCCGTTTCGGGCATGGTCTGGTAGGTGTTGTTAAAAGTGGTTTCGCTAAAGGTGTAACCGTTCCATTCCAGGCAAGCCACTTCACATGCTTTGCAGCCGATGCAAGTGGTCGTATCGACCAACTTGCAGACCTGAAACTCGCGGTTCAACCCGGCACCAGGAACGGTCCCGGCATGTCCCGAAATCCGGACTATTTCTGTTGACGCCTGGCTCATCGTCCGCTCCCTACGCCTTCTCGATTTTCACTAAGAATCCCTTGGATTCAGGGGTGTGGGCGTTCGGATCGGTCACGGCGGGCGTCAGCAAATTCGCCGGAGTCCGCGCGTTTCTACCTTCATCCTCGTCTATACCGCGGAAGCCTTGATGAATCGGCAACCCGATCTGATAGACCTTCTTGCCGTCGATCATCATCGGCCTCAGTCGTCGAGTGACAAACGCCTTGGCTATGTAAGTCCCTCGCGCGCTAATGACCTTGATCTTGTCCGCCCCGCGAATTCCTTTTTCGTCCGCCAACTCGACCGGAATTTCCACGAACGGTTCCGGGATCAGCTGGACGTTCATTGGATTGTTTTTCGTCCAGTAATGATACTGCTCAGTCAACCGGTACGTGGTGCAGACGATGCTGTACTCCTCTGGCGTTCCAAACTTGTCATACGGCGAATTAAACTTCTTCACCAAGGGATTATTCGACTGATTAGGGTGCAGGGGATTCTTGATTGGGCTTTCAATCGGTTCGTAGTGCTCCGGGAACGGCCCGTCCGCCAGGACTCCGATCGGAGCGAACAATCGTCCCACGCCTTCCGGGTTCATGATGAAGGGACCCATGTGGTCTTTGGGATTCGAGTCAGGTTTGAAGTCGGGCACGTCATTGCCTACCCATTTCCCCGCCGCCTCGAGCCACCAAACCTGGGGGCGCTCTGCATCCCAGGGCTTTCCTTCAGGGTCGCACGATGCACGGTTGTAAAGAACGCGCCGATTCGCCGGCCACGACCACGAGAAATTTGGAAAAATTCCCAGGTCCGATGGGTCCTCTGTGCCTCGCCTTTGGATCTGAGCTCCCGCCTCCGTCCAGCTACCGGAATAGATCCAGTTCCCGCAGCTGGTCGTCCCATCGTCTTTCAGCCACGCAAATCCGGGCAGCTGCTGCCCAGCTTTGATTACTTGTCCCGTCGTTTCATCCTTCAGGTCCGCGATCGCTTTTCCGTTGATTTCCATGGCCAGTTGGCTAAGTGGCGGGTGAGCCGGGTCAGCATACGCCCAGGTAAGATTCAGAATTGCGTCGGGGAATTTCCCGCCCTCTTTCTTGTACAGATCCCGAACGCGCAGGAAGATTTCCGCAAGGATGTCTTGGTCGAGCCGCGCGTCTCCCGGAGGCGGAACCGCGGCATATTTCCACGTCACCCAGCGCGCCGAATTCGTCATGCTCCCGTCTTTTTCGGCAAAGCCGGCGCACGGCAGGCGATATACCGTGGTCTTGATGTTCCTCATTTCTTCTTCGGTGATGCCTGGCGCGCGCCAGAATTCGCTGGTCTCATCCTGGTAGATTTCCCCCACGACCAGCCAGTCGGCCTTCTTGAGCGCATTGATATTCTTGTTCGTGTCCGGTCCGACCATCACGCCATTCATTCCGAAGGCGATCATGCCCTTGACCTTGCCGTTGTACATGTCGTCCCAGATGTGGGTCCAGGAGTAATCGCGGTCGACCTTCGGCAGATAGTGGAAGGCGAAGTCGTTCTGCTTCGTGGCTGCTGCGCCATAGAGCGACTTCAGGAACGAAACGAAGAATTTCGGTGTGTTCGAGTAGTAGTTCCACGAATCCCATGTAGCAGGCTTCGACGCGGTCGGTGTGACGCGCTTCAGATACGCCGCCAAATCGGCGTCGGCGGGAACAGGAGTTTTCAGGTACCCGGGTATGCTGTCGTATAGCCCGGCCATGTCCGTGGCGCCCTGAATATTCGAATGACCCCGCAGCGCATTCACGCCGCCACCGGCACGCCCGACATTTCCCATCAGGAGCTGTAACATCGCCGCCGTGCGGATGATTTGAGTCCCGAAGCTATGCTGCGTCCAGCCGACGGCATAAATAATCGTGGCCGCCTTCTTCATGTCTCCATCCTTGCGAACGGACGTGAAAAGGTCGGCAGCGCGAAGAAACTGGTCCCTCGGAATGCCGGTAATCCGCTCGACCATCTCCGGCGTGTAACGCGAATACTGCTGTTTCAGTAGTTGGAACACGCAGTTCGGATGTTGGAGCGTCACGTCGTACGCGACATTGGGAGGAAGAGAGGGTGGGGGCACTGGTCCTTCTGGCTTGCCAGGCGTCAGTTCAGATGCATTGCCGCTGGGGCCTGTGCCTGCCTGATAATTCCAAGTAGACTTGTCGGCGTAAGTCCCGGCCGCAGAATCGAACCCGGAGTACAGTCCGTCCTCGGGCAGTTTGAACCCTTCCTTGACGACGAACGCGGCGTTTGTATAGTTCACCAGATAATCGTGCGCGATCCGGTTATTTTCGATCGCGTAGCGGATCACCCCGCCAAGGAAGGCAATGTCCGTGCCGGCGCGAATTTGTAAGAAAAGGTCGGCGGTGGAAGATGTGCGGGTGAATCGCGGGTCTACGGAAATTAGTTTGGCGTTGCGGTTGCGCTTGGCCTCCATCGCCCACTTGAATCCGCAGGGATGGTTCTCAGCCGGATTTCCGCCCATGATCAACATCATGTCGGTGTTCTTGATGTCGATCCAGCCATTGGTCATCGCCCCGCGTCCGAATGTAGGTCCCAAACTTGAGACCGTGGGGCCGTGTCAAACACGAGCCTGGTTTTCCAGGTAGCAGACCCCCAGGCTGCGCATGGTCTTGACGACCAGATAATTGAACTCGTTTGTGTCGGTGCAGCCGCCGATGAACGAAAGGCCTTCGCATCGGTTCACGGTGTGCCCGCTTGCGTCCTTCTCCACGAACGTATCGTCGCGTGTCTTCTTGGTCCAGCGCGCAATCTCGTTCAGCGCGCTATCCCAGGAGATGTCCTCCCACTGCGTCGCACCCGGGCGCCGGACTTGCGGTTTGGTGAGGCGCCGCGGGTTCAGCATGTCCTGTTCGAGCGAAGAGCCCTTGGGGCAAAGAGTTCCGCGATTGGTGGGGTGATCGGGATCGCCTTCGACGTGGATCACCTGAGGAGTGACATTCTTGGCCTTGTCGCCGAGCGTGTATATGATGACGCCGCAACCTACTGCGCAATAAGGACATGTCGATCGCGTTTCGGTCGCGCGTGCGATCTTCAGCTCGCGAAGCTGCGCGTATGCGGGCTTCAGGTCAAATCCAAAAACAGTAGCTGCCGCGCCACCAAGGGTTGCAATTTTGAGGAAATCCCTACGGCCGGTTTCCATCGGTGGAACCTCCACGGATGAGATCCTGATGCAGGCCCATGTGCCTCAAACCACGAATGCCGCGGGCGGCTGGAGACAATACTCCGCGCCTCACACTACAAAAAGTGAGATGCAAGAAACGGGAAATCGGCTCCATCGATTTTCAGAGTAAATTCAAGATTCATGCAAGGCGAAGGATCGCAAAGAATGGAGACAGGGCTCGTGGCATGAGGTTTGTCTGCGTACCCAGGCTTGATGCCCTCGAACATGAAGGACTCCTGCCGAGATTTCCGCCGCCACTCGCGCCGATCATACGTACTCACAGATCGCATGTCAACCGGACCTCGGTGCGAAGTAAGGCGCAACGAGAATCGCATCAGTTGAGTGCGGACGTGAGTTCTTTTGAAGTGATTTCATATTTGAAGTTGTCAGGGTCGAGGCTGTCGAGGCGACCGTCTGCAGTTTCCGCTTGTGGGTACATCAAAAAGCCCAAGGGCTTGCCGTCGGATCCGGGCAGAACGACATCGTGCGCGAAGTTATAGGCCATCCAATTCATTTCCCAGGAACCGAATAGCCGCGCTCGGGCTTTCTTCACCATGTCGTCGTCCAGCGAACGGTGGCCCGGCGGTTCTTCGAGAACGACCTTTCGAACGTCCGCGGGATCGACGGGGACCCATCCATGGGCGTTGAGGTACACCTCAGCGCGGCAATGCTGCGCCTTCGAAACGTTTTCCGACGAGGCGCCGAGGCTCTTGTATCCCAGTTCTGATTTGGCGACACGAATGCCGTAGACGTCACGGGCGGGGAGTCCCGAGGCCCGCGCCAAGCCGACGTAGAGCGCGTTGAGATCGGCGCACTTTCCGCCCAGATCCCTTGACTCGAGCATGAAGCGGATATCGCCAATGCCGCAGCCGCGTGTTTTCGGATCGCGGAATGTGTTCTCGACGATCCATTCGTAGATCGCGCGCGCTTTTTCGACGTCGGTCGTCGCGCCACCGGTTACCTCGGCTGCCGTTTCCTTCACGATGCCACCGGTCGGCAAGAGCCTGGTCGGCCGCAGATAATGATCGAGTTCGGTACGATTCACTTTCGGCGCCTTGACGGGCGCGGAGAGATCGACAGCAATATTTTTCGTCGCGACGCGGCTCTTGAGCGTAAGGGCGGGCTTCACGCCGGCCGGAAATTCCGCGGTGACAACTCCGAGTGCATCGGCCTTGCTTTCGACGAGCTTCGCGGTGCCCCCTTCGGCGGCAAATTTATTCGCGAGCGTCCTCTGGAAAGGCGTCACGCTTGTGAGCGGCACCGGCAGCCATATGCGCGTCGCGCCCGAAGGCTTCAGAACCTCAACGCGCGTGGTCACTTCAAACGTGCGCCAACCGCCTGGCAATGCCTCCTCAGCAAACAAGCGCGCTGTCTCCGGGAAGGCTAGTCCCGCGGATAGGATGGTTGTGGATCGCAAGAAATCACGCCGATTCATAGAGCCACCTTTCTGTTCGTCGAAGTGAGAACTCGTGACCTTAGATGACTTCCGAGCGACGGTGGTGCAAACGATCTGCCGGAGTCCTTCTCCCGAACGCCAGGGCCAGATGGTGCACGCCTGTTTGGGCGTCAAGGCTTTTCGCGAGCGGCCCCTCTACCTTGTTCCATTTCCAGAGGCTCGCAAGTCTCGGGAAAGAGAGCGTTTATCGTCTTGCCGTACCGTGACTCCATCGCGGTCAAGCCGTTCCAGCAAGGGGACGATGACGCGCCGGCTGCTGCCGAGCGTCTGCCGCAACTCGCTCACCGTGGCTGGACCGTGTTCCCGAAGGTACTGGCGGATCAATTCGGTCGCCCGCCTTACGCTGTCCGCGGTCATCAGCACTTCCATGTTGATTTCCACGGCCTCGCCGGTCGCAATTAGAAACCGCAACGCCTGCTGCGAAACAGGGTCGGGCGCGAGTTCCTTGCGCGACGGAGGATCAAATGGTTTAGCCGCCAGAGTGGAACGCAGCTTCGCGCCACACTCTTGAAGCTGCACCGGCAATGCAGGGCGATGCATCGTTCTGCGAATCGCGGTGCCTACACGAACAAAATCTCCCGCGCACAAATCTCCGGCGAATGCGTCGAAGAGATCCCCGTCGGGCAATTCGACATTGAGAATCCTCCGCAGATCCGTGAGCGGTACGCCTATCTGTTCTGGATGCGCTCCGTGGTGCTTGTCGATTGCGTCGACTGCAAGGCCGCGCCACAGCCGCCATTTGGCGGCGTCAAAAACATATTCTCCGCGGATCATTATTTTGCCCTCCGCGGCCGCCCGCGTGACTGCGCCGGAAATGGCTTCAGCGCTGAATCGCGACTTCAATAACAATTGTGAGCGTCGCGCCCCGCCGTCTCGCGCGATTTGTGAGGCGACAAAGTTCGAGACTTCCTCGGGTGATTTTCCGCGCTCACCGAGGAATCGTAGCCGGGCTTCACTTCGGAACGATTGCCGGCTGGCGTCCGGATCGAGGACGACCCCGCCCGCCAGCGTGTTTTGTTCGGCCCAGTCGCGCACAATGAAACGGTCGCCGGCGAAAACGAACGATGGTTTCTCCAGCCGCAGCTGCGCGAGGGCGCGCTCTCCGGCCGCCAAGTCCTTGCCATGGCAGAACGCCACGTGTGCGGCGACATTGCAGCTCCCGTGATGAATACGCACACGCGAGCCCTCTTTCAGCGGACGAGCCGCTCTCGGCGAGATTTCCAACTGAACATCAATAATTGTGCTAGGCCCGCCAAACGCTTCCAGCGTCACGGTATCGCCGCGATGAACGTCCCCCAGCGCGCTTAGGTCTGGAAGATTAAGGGCGGTCCGCGTGCCGGGGCCGCTCACATCAACCTCCCGATTGTGGGACTGAATTGTGCGAATGCGCGCTTTCTTTCCCGAAGGCTGGATCACCACAGCTTGGCCGCGGCGAAGTGTGCCGCCCGTCAGTGTGCCTGTGACGATTGTGCCGATGCCTTGTAATTTAAAGACCCGGTCAACCGGTAAACGTGGTTTGCCAATGTCCTCCGGCTGCCTCGTAACCGAAAGCACGCTCGTGAGAGCAGCTTTCAAATGGTCAAGACCACGGCCGGTGACGACGGAGTTCGGGATAATCGGCGCGTCAGCAAAAGGCGTATTCCGCAATTTTTCCCAGATGTTCGCGCTGACACTCGGTTCGTCCAGCGCCAGATCAATTTTGGTTAGCGCGACCACCGCGCGGCTGACCCCGAGGTAGCTCAGGATTTGCAGGTGCTCTTCGGTCTGCGGCATCCATCCGTCGTCGGCTGCGATCACGAACAGCGCCAGATCGATTGAGCCAACGCCCGCGACCATGTTCTTCACGAAGTCTTCGTGGCCGGGCACGTCTACAATTCCGAGCAGGAAGGATGAATTTGCTGGCGCGGCGGCGGGGAGTTCCAGGTGCGCGAAGCCGAGGTCGATGGTGATGCCTCGCGCTTTCTCATCCGGCAGGCGGTCGGGATCTGTGCCGGTCAGTGCTTTGACCAGCGCACTCTTGCCGTGATCCACGTGACCTGCAGTGGCGGCGATGAAATGTTCCGGCTTTGCCATCGGAAGCCCTTGCGTACCGCCGCGATTCGTGAAGAGTTTCGCGCTACTTGCTTCATATTGCGGCGCTGAGCGCCGCGACGATTTCAGCATCCTGACCTGCAAACACGGTTCGCAGGTCGAGCTTGAGCCGGCCTCGTTCAATGTACCCGACAATGGGCGGCGTATGCGAACGCAGCCGTGCAGCCAATTCCTGCAGCTTGAGTTCGTGGTGAGTTATTTCCAGCGTTGTGGATTGCACACTAGAGCGGGGCAGCGCGCCGCCTCCGATCTGTGCGCGGCCCGTGCCTATTTCCGCCGTAAGCGGCAATCCATTGAGCGCCGCGATGATTTTCCCCGCGCGTCCCCGCAGTTCGTCGTTCGTTGTGCGCAGCATGGCAAGCAGGGGAATCTCACAGTTGTTCGGTGCGTTGGGAGGCACGTTTGTAGTCGGAGGGCCGCTCGCATTACGCAAATAAATTTCCACCGTTGCCTCGAGCGCAGCCAGAATCAATTTGTCACAGCGCAGCGCACGAAACAGCGGCTCGCGCTTGAGCGCTGCGACCAACTTCGCTTTCCCTGCAATAATCCCGGCTTGCGGTCCGCCGAACAACTTGTCGCCACTGAAGCAGACCAGATCCACTCCGTTTCGCAACACTTCCGCGGGCGTCGGCTCGTGTTCCAGGCCAGGAACGGTTTCCGTTTGAATCATCGCGCCACTGCCCAGGTCTTCGACGAACGAAATTCGCTTGTCGCGCGCCAGCTTCGCGATGGCCTCCGTGGATGGAGAGTCCACAAAACCATCCATAAAGAAGTTGCTGCGATGCACTTTCAGAATCAGCGCGGTTTCACGAGTGATGGCGCGACCGAAATCGGTGAGAGAAGTCTTGTTGGTTGTGCCGACCTCGCGCAGTTGCGCGCCGCTCGCCTCCAGAATTTCCGGAATGCGGAATCCACCGCCGATCTGGACGAGTTCTCCCCGCGAAATTACGACCTGATTTCTGCGCAGCTGATCCCGGTGACGCGTACGTCCGGCCGCTCTCGTGGCGACCAGGGCTTCACGTTCGCAGAAATGGTGGAGAAGCAGGACCAGCGCGCTCGCATTATTGTTCACCACTGTCGCGGCTTCCGCGCCGCACAAGCGCGCGAGATTCTGTTCCAGGTACGCAGCGCGGCCGCCACGCCCTCCCTCGGCGAGTCCGTATTCAAGATTGTTGTATTGCAACGCGATTCGGGATACTGCTTCCATGACGGCAGGCCCCAGCGGCGCACGGCCGAAGTTCGTGTGAATCAGAATGCCGGTGCCATTGATTACGGGCTGTATGCGGGAGGCGCGCAGGATTTTCAGCGCGGAATGCAAGCGCGAGAGAATGTCTTCAAACTCGGGAATCGTTCGCTGTTTGCGAAGCGCAGCCAGTTCTCGCCGGATGGTGGCCACGACGGCAAGATGAGGCAATCCCGTATCGCCCAGTGCCTGCGCGAGTTTGTCGACAGAAGGGATGCCGCGCAGTCCGGTCTGTTTCATGAGATCACTCTGATCTTCGGCTTGCGGGAAGGCACGATCTGACCAATCACGGCGGCGCAAGGAGTGTAATCGCGCTTCAGTCGCTTCATTGCCGCATCCAGATTTCGCCGCGGGACGCTCAGCAGGAGGCCGCCGCTCGTCTGAGCATCCGTCAACACTGTTTTTTGAGCCGGACTGGCGCCGTTCCATTCCGTGAATTCGTTCGCGAACTCGAGATTGTCGCGGCTACCGCCAGGGATACAATCCGTCGCGATGAGCTGAAAAACTTCCTGGCTGATCACGGGCACAGCGTCAGCAGCAATCTCGGCGCCGACACCGCTGGCGCGACACATCGCGCCCAGATGCCCGAGCAAGCCAAACCCGGTCACATCAGTCGCAGCTTTGAGAAGCCCTCTCTCGGCTAGTTCCGGTCCTACGCTGTTGAGCTTTGTCATAACTGCGATAACCCTTCGTTCCAGCAAACGGTTGGTTAGCCCACGCTTGATCCCAGTGGTGATGATACCTGTGCCCAGTGGTTTCGTCAGGATCAGTACGTCGCCCGAGCGAGCTTTCGAGTTCGTCAGCACGTGCCGCGGCGAAACCATGCCTGTGACGGCAAGGCCGTAGATTGGTTCCGGGTTTCGAATTGTATGGCCACCGATCAAAACACACTTTGCCTCCTTGATCTTCGCAGCGCCTCCGCGAAGGATCAGATTGATGGTGCGCGGCGGCACCATATCCGTAGGTATTCCCATCAGGTTAAGCGCCGTTAGCGGGCGGCCTCCCATGGCATAAACGTCGGACAGGGCATTTGCAGCCGCGATCTGCCCGTAGGCAAACGGATCGTCGACGATCGGCGTGAAGAAATCAGTCGTTTGCACCAGTGCGCGATTCCGGTCAATGCGATACACCCCTGCGTCATCACCGGTGGCAGCGCCAACCAGGAGATTGCGGCTCTTCAGGATCGGTAGCTGACGCAGAACCTGCATCAGAGCCTGCTGGCTAAGTTTTGCCGCTCAACCCGCACAGGAGGACAGTGCAGTCAGCTTGCGAATTCGCTCGCGTGACATACGCAATCACCTCCGTTCGCAGGGTTGAGAGATGAAACTCCCAGGTTCAGGACAAATTGGCGGAGAGGGTAGGAATCGAACCTACCCCCCGACACGGAGTGTCGGGGCAACGGTTTTGAAGACCGCGACGACCACCAGGCACGCATCACTCTCCGGGAAAACCGCTGGATGGAATGGTGAAACGGCGCACATCGAATTTCGTGGGGACGGAATTCAACACATTGACTTGACGGCTTTGAGAATTGCGTCGAAGTCGGGGAAATCGCCAGTTCGGAGCTTGGAATAAAGTGTCTTCCCATTCACGACGACCTCAAATGCGCCCCGGCCCGCAGGCATCAGGCTGAGCGATTTGATATTCTCTTTCAGAGCCAGAAGCTTCTCCGCCAGACCGACGGCTCTGGGCTCGTAATTTCAAACAGCGCAATACCTGATGATGATTTCCAGGCTCATTGAGTGCTCACATTGAACATCGTTTTGATCATTCGACGGACCGGTAATATACACCTGACCGCCCCCCGATAGAATACTCCAAGCCCCTGACTCCCCCATCATAGCTGAATGCAGCGGGAGACTCTGGGTGCGCAAGCTGCTGCTGCGCTCTTGGTCCTTGGTTCTTATATCGCCGCCAATCGAGTCGCTCTGGCACTGTAACTGCCACTGTAACTGCCAGTGCCTGGCATCTCCCTGGCCTATTTCAACTGGGTCAGAGGTCCCACATCTGGCACATCTTGGAGGACCTATCTTTACTTATGTGGCAGTCTTTTGTTCTGGCGGCCGATCGTTCCACGACGCCCGGGCCACACACAACGACATGTGTGGTCCATGCCCATGTATCTTTTCCTCGCCACGGTGCCTTGCGATGTACTTTCCGCATTCTTGGTGCTTTGTGGCCATGTCGTGTACCCCGGTTATCTATTCAAAGGTCACCTTTCCGGCATGGCGGCTCTGCAGGATCAGAAGTATACGGGGGCGATGGTGTGGGTTAACGGCGCCGAGTCAGCGATATTTGGATTCTTGAGTCCGAACGCGGGAGCGCCCGATGCAGATGGGACAGCTTGATCGGCTACCTGTCAAGTCCGAGCGTCGGTCTCTGGGCATGGGCAACACAACGAGAAGGACTGCGCGGCGGGAGTCCTACCGCATTTCATCCTAAGACATCGGCCGATTTTTGATGTTTCAGATTTCCCACTGGGGACGGTGCGTTCATCAAATTCCAGGAAACTCCGCCAGTGTCGAGGAGGGAGGGCACGCATGCCTTCGACCGGATGCTTACTCTGAACTGCTGGAGGACAATAGCAGACCCAGAATCTTGGTCACGATTCCAGAGCGGCTCGTAACTCCCATTCTGATCGTAGCCGTACGCAAGAACACCTTCACCGTATTCGCGCTGATGCCCATCTGCTCGGCCATTTCCTTGTTGCTTAACCCCCGGAGCAACAGCGCCACGGCTTGCTGCTCTCGCTCCGTAAGCTGGAATTGCCGAGAGAGTTGGGCCATGGCGAGAGTCTCGGAGATCCTTCGCTCCAGCACAAGCAGGGTTGCAGAACCATTGAAGTCTTTGCCATTGCTGTTCAGAGGAAATGCACGGCAGAAGTAGGTTCGGCGTCCGGACTTCAATTTCATCGTCAGATATTCGCCGTGTCCGTTTGTCCGAGGGCCTCCGGCATTCGAAAGACCAGGGCGAAGCTTCTTGTGGAACAGGTCGACGACGCTCTGAGGTGACAGTTCCGGATAGGTCAAAATTGCAATCGCCTCATTATTGGCGAAAAGAGGCTTTAGAGAGGCGTCCGTCACAAGAAAACCCAATACCGGTCTCCAGGATGGAGCTCCGCCATCGTTGTCCGTTAAGCGGAATTTGTGCGAATTCAGTTCCGGTGCGTACATGACGCTCCCTTGTCCGATCGGTTCGGGTTGAAGTAAAAGGCCGGGCACCCGGGCGGTTGCCAGGATGTCCGGCCTGCATGGGCGGTTCAGTTTGCGTTGAAAATGGAACTGCTCTGACTGGCCGTCGTAGCTCCAGAGACATTTATCGTGACATGCGCCGCCGCAGTGCGCGCGGCACTACCGTTCGGGTTGTATGTTACTACAATCGTGCACGCGCTCCCTGAGGCGACCGTCAACCCCGACACGCACGTTCCGCCCGTAACTGTGAAGCTGCTCCCTGCAGGGCCGTTCGTCGTTACCGCTACCGTGGGTGTCGCGGTCACAGTAAGAGGGCCGGGACTCGGCGAACTGGCATTGTTTGTGAGCGTGATCGTCGCGCTGTGCGCCGTCGTCGCTCCTGTAACGAGCGATTGGGACGGAGCCGAGAAGCTCACGGTGGCTACAGTCGTTGAGCCGGTTAATGCAACGGTCTGAGCTGCCGCGCCCGACGAGGTCACGCTTAGATTTGCGCTCTTGGCGCCCGGCGCGGTCGTGGAGTTGTGTAAACCCGGCGCAAAGGTCACGTTTACCGTGCAGCTTGCTCCCGCGGCCAGCGCGACCGGGCTCGCCGGGCAATTATTTGTTTGCGCGAAAACCAGCGGGTTGGGGCCGGTGAAGGATATACCCGTCAGCAGTACGGGCAGCGGACCCGCGTTCTTGAGGGTCACGGGCTGAGACGCGCTCGCAGTAAGGTCTGGCTGGTTGACAAAGCTCAACGAATTCGCGGAGAGACCAAAAGCCGGGCCTATCACCGTGAAAGCTACTGCGCTCGTGGTTCCTCCCGGAGTGGTAACGCTAACGTTCCTATTCCCTGCGGGCGCCGTCGGACCGATCGTGAACGTGGTCGTTATTGTCGAGCCGCCATTCGCCACCGTCATAGGCCCAACGGTAATCAGAGATCCAAACCCGTTCACAGAGGCGCACATCAAACCACTGCCAGTTAGAGTCACGGGAACAACCGTGCCTTGCACTCCTGACATAGCACTGATCGCGGTCAGGGTCGGAGTTGGCGCGGCCACCGTGAACGTTACGGTGCGAGCGCCTAGCGGAGTGACAACGTTAATGGTGTGAGTGCCAAGCATGGTTCCGCACGCAAGGTTGAGCGTCGCGGTAACGGTCGTGTTGTTAACCACGGCGAAGTTCGTAACCGTGATGTTGGGTTGGCCCGGGGCGCTCATCGACGCGGCATCTCCAAGGTTCGTACCGGCCAGAGTCACATTCATCGAAGTACCCGGCTGGCCGATGGCTGGAGTGATTCCTGTCAGGCTCGCTATGGGCGCAGCGCCCTGGAATTCCACCGCGCCAACGTCAAACGCGTTGGGGTTGGTGGGATCCGGGCGCTGATTCCCGTAAAAGTCCGTGCTGGTCCCCGCCCGCAGCTGCGCGACCGGAACATAATCGATGGCTGGCGAGCTCGACGCCAACGCGTAATTTCCAAGGACCGTGTTGGAAACCGGGTTCAACATCGATAGCGGGCCCCAGCGCAGATTCACCCAGTTGTTGCCTTCGTCGACCGTCGCCACTGGAGTCAGGTTGAAGATTGGGTTTGGAACGGTCGCGTCCGAAATGCCCGGCGGTACCGCCCAGCCGGAGGCCCCAAATTCCGGCGGGGTCCGCGCACCATCACAATATTGACTGACGAGATTCGGGTCAGCCGAACTGTTATTGGCCGCATAGCCCGTCGTGTTCGTGAGCACCGACCAGGTCGGATTTAGTGTGACTCCAGAAGCGTGATTGGTTGGCCCGGTGTCGCCACGCACGCCGATATCCCAGTAGCTCGCGGCAGTACAGGCGCCAGTGCCGCCCGTGATGGTTAGACCTGTGCCATGCGCTGTAGAAGCCCCAGCTTGGGGTTGGCTCGGCGCCAAAGTCGTCGCAAACGCGTTGTACAACGAGACGACATTTTGCTGATATTGGGTGCTCAGCGCGCCGACGCCGATGTAGTAGGCGCTGTTTTCCCAAAATATATCGTTCGCCAATCGTGGGTACGAAACCGTTCGGCAGGTTCCGTTCGTGGCGGTGCCGCCGCTTGCGGTTGCGTAGTGACCGTTCGGGCAGGTAATCGTCGCGGGCAGTGCGGCGCTCAAGACCGCGCTGTTTTGGATGCTGACGAGTCCGGACACCTGAGGCGCCGATGACGTGCCGCAGTTTGAGCTGCACGTGGGGCCCGCCGAGCTGGCGAGGGGCGCTCCAAGGGTGTTAAAGAGTATGCCCGCCGACGCCGTCGTGGAATTGGAAACAATCGTGTTGTTCACGATGTCCACATTCAGGGCATCCTGAAGCGAAATTCCCGCGCCGTCCCAGCCGGCCACGTTGTCCGCAATGATGTTGTTCGTCACGTTCACCGAATACCACTGGCTCGGAGTTGCCGGGAATCGAGTGATCTCCGTGCCGTTTACATTCTGAAGGCGCAGACCTCCGCCGCTTCCGCTTTCCGCGGCGTTGCCCATGATCAGGTTGGCGTTGATCACAAGTCCTGGACCAATTCCATCGCCGAGACCCGGAGCGCAATCGACGTCCGTCACACTCCCGCACTCGGGCTGTGCCGCCGTTGAGCCATCCGGGAATGTATTCATCACGATGAGTCCGCCACCGTTGGCCGGTATGGATGGGTTGAGGCTCTGATTAAACAGGATGGAGTTGTGTTCGATGTCGCCGTCGAAGCTGAAACCGAGGTGGGCGACTCCTCCACCGTCACCCGCGCTGAGATTCCCACAGATCCAGTTGTAGTTGAATTTGTAGTAGTCAGCGCCGGTACAGAACGTGACGCCACCCGCCGCTGCCGGAGTTGCCGAGAACGCCTCATCTCCAATGGAGGAATTCCGCGTTACGGCGTTGTTATGCACGCTTACATGCAAGTCGTAGCAGAAGGGCAGTTCCTGGCCGGCAGCAAAACCTGGTGGCGAAACCACCTGGTCGTAACCATACGGAGTCGCGGCGGTTTTGACCACCGCTCCGGGGACGCAGGTCCACGGTTGCTGGTCGAATCCCGCTAGCACTCCGCCGTTGTATCCGACCGGATCACCGTTGTTGCCGGTAATCAGCGCGTCCGCGGCTTCGGCTTGTCCGACCGTAATTCCTCCGGTCATGGTGCCCGTGTTGTTATAAATGCGGTTGTTGGCGATCTCTAGGTTGTGAGCCCAGGCATGAATGAAGATGCCGCCGCCACCCTGCGAGCTATTGGTAATCCCGAGGCCGTCGATCAAGGACGGATTGCATTGGAAATTGCTCGGGAAGGGGTTGGTCGGATTTGTGGAGGAAGTCACGCAATCATTCGCGCTCAGCTCCACGGTGGGCACGGGCATCTGGCCCTCGTGCGCAACGAAGGATCCCAGGGGTGTATCGCAGTTGCAGGCGCCAAACACTTCGACTCCCGGAGGATAGCGCACACCTTTGGCGAGGACCGTAATCGCGGCCCCTTCGTACGCGCCCATCAGCGATGGCTCCTGCAGCAACTCGGCGAGATTGCCGTTGACCAGCGTATCCCAGCCAACTACCGACTCGAGCGGCAGGCGATCGATCTGCGGATTGTTCGGCGTCGCGTCGAAGGCCGTCCAACCTCCGCATGCATACGTCCCAGTCGGATCGAAGAGATTCAGAGGCTCAGGAGCCTGGCCGGGGATGGGGTTTGGAACGAGGTTGCCGGGTGTGCTATAGGGCCGTCCGTTGACTGCCAACCCAAACATGCAGTTGACCTTCGCACGCCAGGGATCGAGTTTGCCCGCCGGATGAGGGTTCGCGTTGATGATACTCGAGGCCGCTCCGACTCCCTGCAGTCGAACCGGCTTCCACATGATGAGTAGTTCGTCGTGCGCAGCCTGCGTATGCGAAACGGTAGCTGTTGCGACGCCCGTGCAGCCTACGGCTGCGACGACGCCCGTCAAGTTCGTACACGTCGGATCGATCACGATCAAATCGCCGGGATTCGCGTTGTCGATCGCCGACTGGATCGAGCCTGAGGCGGGGACGTGAGTGGGAGCCTTGCCGCCCACCGTGACCGTAACCGCATCGATCGACTGCAGACCGTTGCCGGCAGTGATGACCAGCTCACCGCAGTTCGCGGTCGAACCGCCGTACTGCGCCTGCTGCTGAACGGCGCACGGCGAAATTCCGGCGGGCACGGTCACCACAATCTGAGTATCCAACCAGCTGGTGATTCCCGCGGCGACGCCGCCGATCGTCACTTTCGAAAGGGTGTTGCACGTCGCATTGGCGGCTGCCGGAGCTGTGCACTGAGCTCCAAAACCATAGTGCCTCTTGATGGTTTTTTCGTTGAACGGCGCCGTGGTTGCCGAGGGACCCGAGTAGGCGTAGTTCGCCACCAGCTGATCGCCCAAGGATGTGATCGTGAGCGTGTGGCCCACCGCACTCACCCAAGGTCCAACGCCGTCGCCGTCCACTTCGCTGACGGCCGGAGTACCATCCGGGTAGTCGCAGTCCACATTGTTGTAGCCCGCGCCCGCGAAGGCGGAGGTTGGCACGACGGGCGTGTCGAGATATTGCGTCGTCCCCGGCATGAACGGCAGTTCGTAGCAGAACTGGCTGTAGCCCTGCGTGAACAGCGGATCCGTGATCATTTGTCCCACGTTGTTCGGATCGGGAATCGGGCCCGGGTCGTTCATGCAAACGACCATCATCGTCGGGGAGTATCCCGTCGGGTTCGGCGGGTTCACTTCCCAAGTCGAATACGTCATGCCGTCGTAGGCGCCCCACTGATCCGCATACACACGCGACACTTCATTGCCGGTCCAGTCCTTGATCGAAATGGGCAGATCGGGAGGAGCGAACTTCTCGCCGAACTGCGGAGAGAACGGATCGAACTCCGACGTGTAGTCATCGGTGATGCCGCCCGTAAATTTCGAGGCGATGTGCGTCGAGGTGTAGATGAAGAACTTGGCGATGGCACCCACCTGATCGGTGAGTATGACTTCCTTGCGATCGCACAGATTGCGCGTGGCTCCGGCGAACGGTGAAACCTGGTGCGTCTGCGGATACAGACTGATGTAGTCGGGCACGATGCGCGCTTCGCCCACGCACTGCCAGACGGGCTCAGGCACGAATCCCGGAACGATTCCGTTTTGCGTGCCGGCGCCGAGAGCCTGCGTCGGGTTCTGCGCGTTGTTCGCGTTGTAGCCGACTCCGACGGATGTGTTCGCGTCCGCGACGGAGGCCTGGTCGGGAATAATGAAGATGTTGCCGAGGCCGCCGAACTCCTGCGTCACCGGTGCGATGAAATTGTCGCCGATGAGAATGTTCTTGTCCTCTTCCTTCACAAGTTCAAAGCCAGGGGGCAGAACGACTTCGACGACATATTTGCCTGTCGAAATGGTGCCGTCCGGATTCTTCTGGCCGGCCGAGGGCAGCATCGGAAGGCCGTAGTACAAATCCGTTGTCGGAACGAACGTATTCGCGATGCAGATCTTGCAATTCGTGCCGGTAGGTTTTCCGGTCGTGGCATTCGTCGACGTTACACTTGGAAACTGATACATGCCGTCGTACGGCGCCGGCTGAATCTGATTCCAGTTGTGCATGCCGTCATAACATTTGTACTGGGAGTTGCTGGGCAGCGTCGTTGGGGTTGCGCTCGGATTGTACGGCCCGTTCGGTGGATGCTGCTTGTTGTACAGGTCGAGATAGTTCGGCTGGCTGTACAGTGAGAAGTAGAACAGATCCGGGATCACCCCCGTGTTGGCGCCCTGGCCCGGGCAGTTCATATTGGGCGTTATGCCGTCGGCGCGGAAGCCTTGGGCGAAGTTGTCCCAACTGCTGGTTTGCGTGGTGTCCACCAGCTTCAGGGTCGGGGTGACGCCGTCGGTAGCAAAGCCTTCCTGGTACAAGTTGATCGTGACGTTAGGAACGAGCGGCTCCCACTGTGTCTGCACGAGCATCATCGGGTCATCGAACGGGCGCGTCGAGGCGTAGATCACGTGGCCGTGAATGCCGCCATTCTCACCTGCGAGATAAGGTTCCTTCCCAAATTCGAGGAAATTGCCCTGCCCGGGGAAGCCCTGCCAGCCCTCAACACCCACCCAAGGCGGATCGATTCGGCCGGTCGACAGCTTGGTGGTGCAGGTCGTAGCTCCGGCCGTTGTCGAACAGGCGCTTGGCGAGTCGCTCGTGCCGGGGCCATTTTGAATGGATTTGCCCGTGCAATCGGCTGTCGCGCAATAGACGGCGCCCGGAATCCGCAGGTTTGTGGGCACCGAAACTTGCTCCACGGTGTTGGCAAGATACTTGCCAATCGTCGAGGTCCCGCATGGCGGATAACCGGTGCCGGAGACTGTACCGCCGCAGCTGGTCAATGTGCCGTCCGCCGGCCCGCCCGCGTCGTAGACGACGTGCGTGCCGGTGTTCTTGTACCGCGTCACGTCGGTCTCCACCGTATACCAGCTAAACAGCGGGAATGTCTCGTTGAAGTTGGCGGAGCCGGTGAAGTCCGTGACAAGCAGGTTTTCCAAACTGCCATCGCGCAGGCGAACCGCGACGTTAGCGAACGGAATTCCAGGTGCATTCGCACCTGGAGAAATTCCCGTCTTGTCGTCGTCGACGAATGTTTTTGTGTAGAGATTCGTTTGCCACTGCGTCGCCGCGATGTCGCCGATGTTGCAGAAAGTCGTGGTCGAACCGGTTCCCGGGCACACACTCGTCGTGCTGCCCAATCTCACCGGCGTCGAGAGGCCATCAACGAGCTGGTCATTCCACTGGTCAAACGACGTGATTCTCCAGTCGCCCGCGGGCAGGCCGGTCAAAGTGAAAGTGCCGTCGGCGTTGCACTTGGTGAACGCGAAGTCCTCACCGTCCGGGTCACCGAAGCTTATGTAGCACTGAGTCCAGTAGTAGGCATCGTGCGAGCCGCTGCCATAGAGGCGCTCGTCGGGTGACCGGCTCAGCCGCTCGCCGACGATCCGGCCCGTGAGCGTGTTGTTACAAGTATTTGGCGGAAGAGGCAGGCTCGGGTCCGCGCCGGCGCAGACGCCCGCGTGGCGGGCATTGATAATCGCGGGATTCGCAAAGCCGACGCTGACGTGGTATCCGGCCGGTCCAAACTCCTGGAAATAGCTGGGCTCGCCGATTCGGGTGAAAACGTCGTGTGCCTTCTGGCCGTCTAGCGTATTGGTCTGGAGCCATTCTTCGCCCCGCGCAATGCGATCGGCGCCGGGTGTCACAACCGCGCCCCAACGTCCAGGCATGAGGTTGGCAACGACGGCCTGGCCGGCAAGGGGTGAAAGCGTGACTCCGTCGGATTCATATTTTGGGCATGTGACGATCGTCCCACTAATACCAGTCTGATTCGGGTCAGGAATCATTTGACTGGGATTGGCCGGATTTGGAATGGTGCCGATCCGTGAGTTTTTCGAAATCGGACAAGCGTCAAGCAACGTGCCCGGATCGATCTGACCCGCCAGACTGTTCGACAGCGGCTGGTTGAACATGTCGTAGGTCATCTGCCCGGTAAAATCACCGTTACCCGCCATCGAGTCCCACAGGTGAACCTGGAAGCCGCCGAGTCCGGGCTCCTGCGGAGCCAGGACGTCGATTCCGCCGCCGGCGTCCTGCTCGCCGTTCAGCGGGAAGTCATCTTCAAAGACGAATACCGAAAGCTTGGCCGGCGGGTACGGCGAGGGTTGCGTCAGCACCGTAACCGTTGTTTGCCCGGTGGCGATTGCGGCGCCGCCCATGCCGTGGCCACAAGTGAGCGCACCCATGGCATTTCCGCTTACCGTCCGGTTGCAATTCGCAGGGTCAGTGTAGGAGGTGCCGCCGGCAAATGGGTTAGCCGCGTCGCCGGGCAGGACTGAGATGTAGTAACGCTTGGTGGGGTCAAGGTAAACCGAGCTCGGCCACACCGGTGCGGATCCCTTGCCCGTACAGCTCGTTGCGGTCGAGCCAGGCGGGCAGGCCGGGTCAGGCCGGCACGCTCCGTCGCCGACGTCGCAGACTGCGGGGATGTGCTGACCGAATGTCGTTGACGTGGGATTGCTGTCGTACATAGTCTGCCCGCCTTCGCAAGACAGTGGGCCAGTGCAACCCTGCGCTACGTAGGGCATGTAGCTCGTGTGGAAATTGACGCCGAGGGTCGGCACGATATTCGTGCCGTTGTTCTGCAATTTGGTCGGATCGATATAGAACGTTCGATCTTCTTCGATGATCCAGCGATAGTCGGTAATCTGGGTCGTCTTGTCGTAGCCATCCAGAACGGTGACGGCCAGACTGCTGGCCGTCGGGAAATTGACGGTCACCGTCGCGGGGGAACTGAGCGTCCCTTGCGAATTCATCGCCTCGTACTGAAACGTGTAGGCGCCTGGGGCGCTGGCGGTTGCGACGAACCCGCCTTCGGAATCTGCCGTGACTACGGTCAATCCAGTCGAGGCTGAGCCTGCGACCACAATAGCTTTCAACGGGAAGCCCGCTGCGTCGGTATCTGGGCCGCCGTTGCTCGTGTCGTAGGCGGAACCGAGCACGCCGGGACTCTTGATCGCCAGATAGTTCGCGACGCTCGAGTTGTAGCTGCGATTGAATACGGTAATGCCGGCCGAACTTTCGGCCGCGGTGCCCGTAATCGTGACCGTCGCGCACGGTCCCGGGGTTGGCGGCGCCGTCACGGCCTGGCAAGCCGTCGCGCCGTTCGCGATGTATACGAAACTGTCTGTAGACGTCGCGGACCAGGTTGTGGGAGGAACGTAGGTGAACGTGCCGTATGTGTTTAACGCCAGCGTGCCGGCGGGTGCCGTGAATACTTTCACGCCGTAGACGTTCACGTCGTTTGCGATCACGCCTTTTGCGACGTCCGCCACCGCAAGGGTGTTGCCGGGCACGGCCGTATACGAATCCGCATTGGCCTGTGCGCTCGCCAGCGCCGGTGCAGATGGGAGCGACGCTCCATTCACATTGAGGTAGGCCAGCATCCCGGCGTCGCGGTCGATCGCATTGCCGGAAAGGCTCAGCTCGCGGTCGTAGACGGGAATCGCCACATTCGCGCAGCTTGTCGCCGGCGACACCACCACGCAAGGAGCCGGCACGTTGACCATGACGTCAAACGTTTTGCCCGCCGCCATGAACACTTCGTTCTGCACGCGGGGAAGTCCCGGCAAAGGATTGCCATCTTCCGCGATGATGGAAAAGCCTGTCGGTGGTACTGCCGGCGCTGTGGCTGTTCCTATTTGCGATCCGACGATAGCCGGAACGTGCATGCGCGAACCTGCATTGACTAAACGCACCAAGAGATTCTTTGGGGCCGCCATCGTTGAGGGCAGCGTAATGTTCGGTAACGTGGAGAACAATGAGGCCGCGGCGGCGGTCCGGTTGAACGCGACGCCGTTGATCAAGTAATAGAGCGGTGTATAGTTGACAGCCGGTGGATAGCACTGGTGATACGTTGCGGAACTGGAATTGCCGCAACCGCCCGGCAGGCCGGACCAGACCATCGTCTCGCCGAAGCCCGTCGTGTGAACGGCCGCATTGACGGAATTGTTCTGAATGGGGTCAATTTCACTCAGCAGCACGGGTACTTCCGCGTCGTATGACACACCGGGATAGGCAGTACCGGCGGCCGTCTCCGTAGTTGTGGTCACGGCGCCGACAGCGGTTGAGGAAGATGCCGGCGTAGTGGTAACTACGACGATTCCGAATAGGCCCATGGATCCCTGGATCGAGGGGTGCGTGCCAGATTCAATCAGGTACGTGCCCGGCCGAGGGGTTGTCCATGTCAGTGCTGTCGTCACTCCTGCCAATACTTCCGTCGAAAAGGATCGCACGCGCTCCGGTTGTACGGGCGGCGTAAAAGTAGTGGTGGTGCCCACGGTGGACCACGTCACTACTTGCGAAGGATGCGTCGGGCTCGGGTCCTTCGTTGCCGATGTGCCTAGCCCGCCTCCCAACTGGCCTACGATCACCAACGAGGTTGGGACGGTGTTCGTGCTGCCGCTTGGGGTTGTGAACGAGAGATTATTGGTAAGGTTAATCGTCAGGCTTTGTCCCGTGGGAACCGTGATGATGACAGGTGACCAACTGCCAGCCGATACTGAAGGATTCAAAGGTGCGCAATTCGCATTCGCCGCGACGCATGTGTATCCCCACATGGGCACTTGCGAACCGTCTGGCAAGGTTGCCGTACTTGGGCCAGCCGTCAAACCCACCGTGGTCTGTGCGACGGCCGCGACGGCGGCGACGAGAAGGAGCCCAATGACCTGAGCCGCAACTTTGAGGGTAGCCTTCAGAGCATGAATTCGCATTGGTTTGTCCTCATCCCTTGTGGTCAATTGGATTCGTCAATCACAAATTCTCGGGAGTCGACCAGCATCATCATCAGCATTCCGCCGGGGAAGACGTTGTTTGTCGTAATTTCACGTTCATTGTGGGAGTGCCACATGAACGCATAGCCGCGCTCGCTCGCGGGGTTGTCCTGCACGTTGGAAGGCTGCAGCGGGGAGCAATTTGGCGTCGGGTTATTCGATGGGTTGGAAGGCGGATTCGTAAAGATCGTCTGGCCGGTGGCGCATCCTCCAGACCCGGTCATATTGGGGTCTCCGGCAGTAGGACGAAGCGTTGAAGAAGAGCGCAGGGTTGCATCCGGACCCAGGTAAGGAGTTCCGCCATACCAGGGACCGTTCGTGAAAATATTCGGATTGGGTAACGTCGCGGGCCCGCCACTGGCGACGTCGCCGAAAGGCATCGCTTCTAGTGGCTTATCGTGATCCTGGCACCACTCGTAATAGTTCACGGCAGTGGGGTCGCCGGTGTTGTACCCGTTGACATCGGGAGTGCACGGCAGAACGGCCAGGGCGTCAAAATTGTCGGCACCGCCATGGTGAGCATACGGGTCCCAGTTCAATCCCCTGCCTGTCCAATAGAAAATTCCATCGAACGCTTGTCCCGGAGTCGTATCCGTGTTGAACATCAAGAGACCGGTGAGACCAACCCCATCTGGAGTGAGAAGCATGTTCCCGTCGCGCGCGAGGATGCGCACGTGGTTCCCGTGCTCGTGAAAAGGATGTTGCCAGCGGCCTTGACCAATCGTTCGAATCAGGACCTGCTCGCCCGGGTGCATGTGAGGATCGCCGTTGTACGGCTGATGTGGGTATTCCGGCGCGTAGTTGGCGTCCATGTCATCTGGCATGGAACGGCCATTGATCAGGAAATACGCCGGGTGATAGGGTTCCGTCGGGACCAGCAGGCTGCATCCCGGCGCCAGGTAGACACAGCCTTGGGTCGCCGAGACCTGCTCCAAAGCTTGCCTGTGGATGTTGCCGTCCATCTCCGCCCATTGGAAGAGGTATTCACGGTCGTAGCACGATTTCGGATGGTCATAGGCGGCCCCTACCCCGCCAGCGGCGTTCGCCAGGCGAAAATCCGACTCACCCCAATGCGCTTCTGCTTTCACGTTGGAAGCCGCCAACCCGGTTGAGCAATTTGCGGGAATAGTGGCCGGCAAGACGATCAATGCCCCGTACAGGCCCATTTCAATCTGCAGGTCGCCTTGCGTTCCGCTGTAGTAGGCGTGAGTGCCCGGCCTTGACGCGGTGAACGTGTAAGTCACGCTACAACCGGGGGCCACCTCGACTGCGAGAAGGCCTTGGGGAGCCGGCGTTGCAGCCACGCACGTCGCTGGTTGCGTTGCCGTCGCACTACCAGCAACCTGAAAATCCGGAAACAGAATCGACGTGTTTCCCGCGGACGCCGGCAGCCCGTTCAAGAGTGTGACGGTAACGGCCTGCCCCTCGGTGACGATCAGCGTGGGACCGGGAACTTGCATCGACGGACAGGTCGCGTTGGGAATCGCCTTTGGCTGATACCCTGCCGGCGCACCGATACACCCATATCCCCATGAGTAGACCGCGGTCCCGTCCGGCTGGTTGAGAAAGGCGGTCTGGGCGGTCAAGTTAAAGACCGGCCCGGTGATCCCCGGAGCGGAAGCCCTAGTCGCGACGGTCAGCACCAACATCATCACTGGGGCGAGAAGCAGTCGTGAGAGCGAAATTGATTTTTTCATTTCCGTCGAGATCATGTCCCTCTCCTAGTTGCAACCGCCACTTGCGATGGTGGCGGCCGCGCAGATGTGAACCTCGGTCATGAGCCCGCCGAAATTTTCTTGATCGTTTGAAAGGTGGTCAAGGTTTGGAGTAAAGAGATAGTAAATCTCCCCTGCCGCGTAGGCCGTTCCGTCCGATTTTGGAACGCTGGCATCGAGGATTGCGTCGAGCGACTCCCCGCCGCCCAGCGTGATCGAGTTGGTGTAATACTCGAGATTGTTCCCTTCTTGATCGCGCAAGAGCTTGGCGTTGAATCCGACGACGTGCATGGGGATCCCGAGCGAAGCCAACGTTTGATACTCGGAGACATCCAGGTCCGCGATACGGAGAAGCGCTTTTCCGCCCACCGGAATCTTGATAATCGACGACAGCGGCTGCGAATAGTGCACGCGGCCATCCGATGACTGCGTTGCAAGTGGGCCCGGCTGGACTGTATCGGGGTAGCTGCGGCCGCTTAGAAGGAAAAACTTGTCTTTCATGTCCACAAAGGCTTCCGGATTGAAGGTCATGCCGACGAAATGGAAGTTGGGATCAAAGCCGTGAATTTGAAGGGCGTACTCCGTATCGTAAGCGGTCGATCCATCACCGTCGTTGTAAACGTACTTTTGGGGATTTCCGAACTTGTCGGTACCCTGCGCCGCCCCGGTGTTGACTGCTGGGGTGTACTCGCTGCATAGAATATCGACGGCTGGATTGCACACAGTGCGCAAATCCTTGGTGGCCCCGAGCCCGTTTTGCTGCTGGAGCGCGGCATAGAGACTTGTGCCGACGGGAACTCGATTCTGCCGGGGACGAACAAAGAGCTGTCCGACCATGCCCATCTGCAAGTGCTCGGGAGGCGTGATGTGGCAGTGCCAGAAATACGTGCCAGCATCGGGTGCGAGGTAGTAATACGTGAAGCTGCCTCCGATGTTGATGGCGACCGAAGCGTCCGGCACGCCGTCATACACAGAGGAAGCGTTCGGATAACCGTGGAAGTGGATGGTGTGCTGTTCGAACAAGTCCGGGCGCATGATCATGCCGACGTTGGTGAGGGTGAGAAACATTTCGTCGTCCTCATCAAACGCGACGAGCGGCGCCGGAATGTTTCCGTTCATCACTCCGACATCCATGATTTGGCGCGGATCGACGTGCCCGTCGATTCCACTCGCGGGCAGATTAGGGCACGGAAGTTGCGCCGCGGGCGTTCCGGCAGGCGCGGCGTTGTTGGCCGAAACGCAGTCCATGTCCGGCACGATTCCGACCGCCCCGTTCCAGTTGAATGGGCCAAGAGTCCCGGGAACGTACGAAGAGCCGTTGTCGCTCGCACCGTCCGTCGTAGCCGGATCGCCCGGCATCAAAGTGCCGGCATAGGGCGAATTGAAGACGTTCGGGAATTCCGTGCCGGGGAGACCCGCCGCGATGTCCGCGAGGCCGGAAAGTGGGCCGAAGGAGAACATGAACGTCTGAATGCCATTGGCCATCGTTGAATAGCCGTCACCGCCGGAAACCTGCTGGCACTTGATCGCGCCATTCGCGGTTCCGGAGTTAGGCACCAGGTACCCATTCGGACCGACCGAGAAAATTGTCGGCCCGTTGTAAGCCGGCTCCGAATTGTTGACGCCCAAGTTCCCGGGGTCCGGGTGTGTAATGGTGCTGGTGGGGCATTGGACCCTGAACGACTGCGCCGCAGCAGGAAATGCCGAGATCAGAAGCAGCACCGACAGGATGCCGCTGGCGCTCAAAATCCGAATGGACATACGTCCTCCCTCGCTCGCCGCGCGGTCCACGAGCGGTGTTACTTCTCCATATTCGTTTTTACTTCTCCGAGAACACGTGCGGGGACCCAGGGGACCTTGTTTGGCCGGAGTTCCGTTGAACGTTCCATCCAATCCAACCAAATTGATCGGAGGAAGCGCGCAACGTGAACTGAACTACGGAGGGGAGCTTATATGTACACCTAAAGTATTAAGCAAGTAACAAAAACAAATTGAGAGTACTATACGTTCTGAGCAATATTGACATTGCCAACGAAATGTTCCGTCGTTACCCTCCCTTTGTAGGGCCACTCCAAGTGAATTCGATGTCTGTTGAGGCCTTTGCAGCCGGGTGACGAGGGTTGGCGAACCACCCCGAGATCTGCGTTCTTGCTCACAGCAAGGGGTTAGCACGCCTTATTGCTCCGTGCGCGTAGTCTGAAGGAGTAATCGGTTCGAGTGCGCATTCGGACTACTACTTTGGCCTAGCCCAATGGATTACTTCGCTGAGTTAGGACATCTCGGTAATTGACCTCGGTCTCGAATGGTGGTCAACTCCCGCCCGCGTTCGGGCCCTTCCCGCGTCCGTTGCACTTTCCCGACCCGCAAGGTGCGAAGGCGCAATTGCAATACGGTGATTCGTGGTTCTGGTGGGGTGCAGCCCAGCGGTGCCCTGCCTCTCGGTAACAACGATGCCAACGGCCTCAAGACGAAATCGAAAGTTCAGGCGGCTGAAAGGGTCAGCTGGCTGATTCCGATCAACCGGACTGAATAGTTGTCCCCGAGAACGAATTCAAGACATGCAACGGAGCGAGAAGAGGAGAAGAAAATGAAGAGTGCAAAAAATATTGCCAAAGGACTGCTGATCTTCGTGTGCTTGGTTTTGCCGTTGCGCGCATCGGCTCAAAACGCGCAGCCATTTCCGCCCGTATTTAACGTTCCCGACATAGTCAACCCCAATGAAAGTGAATTGCAACGGGAGACCCACTTTCTGACGTTTCTCGGGAGCTTTGTCCCGCAGAATGCCACTGATGGAAGGGCGTACTACGCCGCAATTGACCCGAACAACACAAAGCCAACCTTCCAGCAGTGGCTGGTAAACGCGGGGTTCATCAGCAGCACATCCGAGTGGAACCCTTACGGACCACAAAAATTCGCCTGCAACCTTCCGGGATGCGATTACCCTGCCGGGACGCATGGTTTCGGTATCATTAATACCGATGCGCATGTGATCGTGTTGAACGCCGCGGACCTGGGTTTTGTGCGCAACCAGTTTATTCGCTGCTCCCCAAGTTGCACGGCGCCGAATCCGAAGATCTACACCTATCTGGAGAATTACCCGGTCGCTCCATTCACAGCGGGCGGCTCGAATTTTGAACAGTTTGTTCCTCCAACCCTTGTCACCTCTGCGTACCCCTTGCAATCGGAAGCCACCGCGGCGATCAATTCCGCCCTCAACCGGCCCTTGGGTGTGGCCCCCTTCAACCCTGCGGTTTCTCTCGATCCGACAAAGGCCCAACTTTGCGCGCCCACCAGTGCGGGATGCCTCGAGCGAATTGCCGATGTCGCCTTTGAATGGGCGGCCCCGGCCACGAATCCGAATTCAACGAGCCGGTTCGGGCAGTTGTATGCCTACCAGTTCGAAGTTGATTCAAATACTGCTTCTCCTACGTACGGCACGATTACTGAGACGGTAAATTTCGCGCCTGAGTTCGTTGGCAGCGGCAAGGTCACGGATCAGAAGACTGGCCAGCTTGTCCTAATTGCTCCCGGCGACAAATTTGCGCCCAACCTGGATTTCATCGGAGGCAAGCAGCACCCCGATGTCTGCCTCACCTGCCATGGCGGCCAGCCGCAGAAGCTGACCAGCACCGGCCAGTTTCCGCATGGGGGGAACATCAATGGATTCAGGTTCCTGCCGCTCGATAACAACAACCTTCTGTTCACTTCGGACAGTGGACCCGAACCCACCTCCCGCGCCAGTCAAGAGGCCGCGATTAAAGTCTATAACCAAGAAGTGCTGCTCACGGTTCCAACCTACACGGAAGGTGACGGCACGGGCGCAACGCGCCAGGCTCACCTCCGGACACTCATTACCGGCTGGTACTCAAGTGGGACGTCGAACTACTCGGACGATAAGAGCATGAGCGGCACGACCCAAAAGACGGGCTGGATTCCGCCCGGCTGGCGCGAGGCCTCAAACGGCGGCACCGCGCCCGCGGGTGCGGAGAAGATCTACACGAATGTCCTTGCACCGTCTTGCCGCTCCTGCCACTTTAACCGCGAGGTCTCGTTGGACTTCGGGACATATGCCAATTTCCACCAAGACTCCGACCTCAAAGAATTGGCACTGATGCCCCAATGCAAGCAGAATAGCCCCACCGCCACCGACCTACCCGACAAGGGCGGACGGTACATGCCCCTTGCGCACCTGACCTTCGAGAGAATCTGGCAGACGCAGGGCGGACCTATCCAATTAGGCACTGTCACACTCGACCACGAGCTCGATCGCCTGGCCCGAGACTTCGGATACCCCGCCGGAGTGTCAGGTTATTGTGCAACGAACCCATAACGCGTAGCTCTGCGACGACGGGGCTTGATGAAAGCCCCGTTGTCTGCAGTGTCGAACCGGGCTACGACGAACGCTAGGGGCAGGCATAAACCTTTGCTATTAGAACCGGCATAACCGTGGCCACTTTTTGAGATGAGTTCTGGAGTGATGAGTGGCAAAGAATCCAGCCGGAAGAATCCGGCCGAGTGCGGGATTCAGTTGCAGTTCAACCACAAGCATGGCACAATCCGCGAAAATTGAGTTGAAGTCCGAGACTATTCTCCCAGGCGACAGGCTGTCGTCTCTTGAACTGAACTTCCAGGAGGTCGCGATGGAAAATAAGGTTAAACCTGTTGTCGGAGCAGCAGCTGGAGCGAAGCACGATTCCGATCGCGTTGCTGAAACGAGAGAGGAATGGGTAGCCCCGAATTTGAGGAAGGTTGACATTGCGGAAATCACTGCAAACGGGGTCAACGTGACGCCTGACGGGGTATTCAGTTCATGAACTGACAGAGAGGTTGATTCAGGAAATGAAGTCAGCATGGCGCTGGCGTTCCAAGAGCATGGTTGTGCCGCCAAGGCTCGTTACGCTTTTCTGAATGGGCTCGACGCAGAGCCTGCTCCATGCGGTCGCTTTTGGATTTGCCCGAAGGACAAACGAGCTCCAGGTGTTCCGGGCCGATAGGAGCAAGGATGTCGCTGAACGCGTATCGGGCCTACGGACTTGCCATTCACACGGCACTCGTTTGTCCTGAGCTTCTACCGGATCCGAATCCCATTACTGATCCTGATGTGACAATCACTTTGCTTCCTCACAGCGCGGGCTCCCTCTGTCATTTGCCGGATCGATGTTGCGAGGTGCAGCCAGGATGTTCTCAACTGGATGTGCCCGGTGTGGCCCACTATCAGGTTGAGGAAGGACAGCGCATCCTGGTTGAGCCACGGGCTAGTGCGTCACTGGAGAAGGTTCGCCTGTTTCTTTTTGGTTCTGCCATGGGTGCCCTGCTGTATCAGCGCGGATTGTTGCCGCTCCACGGCAGCGCCGTCATGACGCAGTGGGGCGGCATGATCTTTGTCGGCCCACAGGGATCGGGAAAGTCCACGCTGGCGGCCGAGTTCCATCGTCGTGGATATCAGCTGTTGAGCGATGACGTGTGCGCCGTCGAGAGCACGCCACAGGGTCTCCGGATTTTGCCCGCGTTGAATCAGCTCCGCCTGTGCGCGGACGCATATGAGCAGCTTGGAGCGTCACCTGAAGCATATTTTGATGTCGACAAGTTCGCGGTGCCCATGGGCGAGAAATATTGTTCCCAGCCGACGCCGTTAGCGGCGATACACGTTCTCTCCGACAGTAGCGCGGAGCATCCGCGCTTCGAGGTTGTGCGCGGCCTCGATCGAGTGCGTTGCCTGTTCGAGAACCTTTATCGACCCCACTTCTTGCAGGGCCAGCGAACACAAAACGATCTGGTGTGCTTGGCGGGGCGGATTGCCCAGCTCGCGACGTTCGCGACGGTCAGCCGGAGGCGCGACACGACGGTCACCGCGGACCTGGTTAGATTTCTCGAGTTCACTTGGACCGAGTGCTTTGGAACAAGTTTGAACGAGAGAGAAGAGCTCCATGCGCCACTTCACACCTGAAGACCGGCTATCTCGAACCAGTGGCCTGCTTTCCACGGAACTCGACGAGGAAACGGTTCTGATGAGCATCGACGCCGGCGCCTACTACGGTTTGGCAGGAGTGGCTCGGAGAATCTGGGAAAAACTGGAAAATCCAACCAGCTTTTCTGAGCTAGTCGATTGTTTGCAGCGAGAATACCGCGTTTCACGCGAGACTTGCGTCTCGGACGTGCAAAAGTTCCTCGCCGAAATCGAACGGGAAGGCCTGCTGCGTGTGGAATAAACTGAAACGCTACCGGCAACTGCCCGGATCGCGGCGCCTGCTGCTGTGGGAAGCGCTATTCGCGCTGGCCCTGGCGCGCTTCGCCTTGATCGTTCTTCCTTTCAGAAGGATTGCCGCTTGGTTGGGTATCCCCGCGACAGAAAACTCTCTCAAGGCAACGGCGGAGCAACTCGAGGTCGCGACACACATCGGCTCGGCAGTCGGCTGCCTCGCGCGCAGGGTTCCGTGGGATTCGCGCTGCCTGGCCCAAGCGCTGGCGGCCGCGTGGATGTTGCGCCGCCGAGGTCTTGAGTCCACCTTAGGTTTCGGCGCCGATCTCGGGAACTCCCGCGAAATCGTCGCGCACGCATGGTTGCGTTTTGGCCCGTACCTCGTGACCGGTGGATCCGGTCACGAGCGATTCAAAATATTCACCAAGCTCTTGCGGAAAGAGTCATGAGCGGCATCTATGGGATTTACCGGTTCGATGGAGCTCCCGTCGATATCGATTGGCTGAGCCGAATGCGTGCGGCGATGGAGTTCTACGGCCCGGACGGAGGCGGCAGCGCAGCCGAAGGGTCGTTCGCGATTGGCCATCTTCTGCACAAAGTCGCACCGGAAGATGCTTACGAACGGCAGCCAGTCGAGGGATGCAGGGGCCCGGTCGTCTCTGCGGCGCGGCTCGACAATCGCGACGAGTTGCTGGCGCTCTTTCAAGTCTCGCCGGGCGCCGCAACGACCACCCCGGATGGACATCTGGTTAGTATGGCTTTCGACCGCTGGGGCGAAGAAGTCGCTGCTCACCTTCAGGGCGATTGGGCGCTGGCGGGCTTGGATCGCTGCGCACGCAAGCTGTTATTGGCAAGAGATGTATTCGGAAACGGGAATCTCTACTTTCATCAAGGCAAAGGCTTCATCGCGTTTGCCTCCAGCCTGAAGGCGCTGCTCGCGGTTCCCGGCGTCGCGAAACAGCCCGATCTCTTGCGTCTCGCCGAAGTGTTAGTCAGTTGGCAGCACAACGCGGAACTGACCGCGTATTCGGGCTTCCAACGGATGATTTGGGCGCACTCCCTCTCTGTGGGACCGGACGGGCAGACTAGGCGCTGGCGTTACTGGTCTCCCGAAGGGCACAAACCGATTCGTTATCGGCGGGACGAACGGTATGAGGAGGAATTTCTAGAGAATTACACGAGGGCGGTTAAAAGCTGCCTGCGGACAAATGGGTCTGTAGCATTGACGCTATCGAGCGGCCGCGATTCCGGATCGGTAGCGGTGATTGCTGCTGCACTTCTTGCCGGCAGAGGCGGGGAACTCACAGCCTACACCGCGATCCCGTGCCTGGCCCCAGATGGCGCATCGAAGACGAGGATTGGAAACGAGTGGGATCGCGCGCATCAAACCGCGCAGATGGCGGGAACCAATGTTCGCCACGTCGCGATCGACGCCGCGGGATATGGTGTCCTCGAAGGAATCGAGTATCTCCTCGCTATTCATGACGGACCCAGCCACGCCGCTAGCAACCACTATTGGCTTCAGGCAATCGCAGATACGGCTGCTCGTCATGGGACCGGAGTGTTGTTAACCGGACAGATGGGCAATGCGACGGTTTCCTGGTCCGGGAACGGATCCGCACTGCTGGCGCTTCGTCAGAGGCAGCCAGGCGTGGCTTGGCGGCTGTTCCGGCATAGCGACCCGACCCTCTGGCTCACTTTCAAACAGCAAGTGCTCAAGCCCGCGCTCGTTCCAGCTCTTCGCTCGGCGCGACGGTTGCGATCTGGTCGTATGCACTCCTGGCAGGCCTATTCCGCCCTGAATCAACGGATGGCTTCGGCCCTGCAACTGGATGAGCGCATGCGAGCAGCGGGACACGATTCTACATTCACCCCTTCGCGGCTCGAAGATCAACGCCCCAAGCTTCTGAAACCTAACGGGGGCATAGGAGCCGGTCTCTGGTCAGAAATCGGCGCCACGCATGCGATTTCGGTTCGAGATCCGACCTCGAATCTCGCCTTGCTGGAAAGTTTGCTGAGGGTTCCCGACGATCAGTTTCGCCGCGGTGGGCGGAGTAGTTACCTCCTTACGCGGACATTTCGCGGTCGACTGCCCGAGGTCGTGCTCGAGGGGCGCCGAAAAGGACTTCAGGCGGCGGATCTTGGTCATCGCATTGTGAGGGAACTGCCGGCCATGCAGGAGTGTCTTGGTGGGTTGGAGGCGCATCCGGCCGCGAAGGAGTTACTTGATATCGGTCTGATGCGGACATGCTTGAACAATCTCGTGGCGAAAGTCGATCCCGAAACCACTCAAAATGCTGGCACAATCCTTCTCCGAGGATTGGGAGTGGGGTTGTTCCTGAGCCGTTTTGCGTAGCGGTGAAAACTGCAGTCACGTCCCTTCGCCGCCAGTGTTGGCGCGGCTCAACGAAAGTCGCGGGTAGCCAAAAAGACTTTAGGCGTCCGGGAGATGAGCTACGCCTCAGAGCGAGTGGCTCCGGAAGGCCAGCCCCGCTTTTCAATTGATGATCGCGACTTCCTGGATCGCTCCCGATTCGCATCGAGATATTCAGGATTGCGCGGTGCAGCGAGCCTGCGACGCCCGCCCGAACTGGACAGAATACCTAGACCCGGCGAGAAGGGGGTGCCTTGTGCTTCCGCGAAGCACCCCTGTTAGTTCAATTCTACGGAAATTGAGGAAGGGAGGAACCAGCCATTCGTTACGAAAGCCCGTACGCGTGGGTGGTGATGTGCAAGAATCAAAAATTTCACCGTCGTCAGAATATTTTCGTCGGGTACAAGATTGTGCTCGGCGAAACCGACCCCTCGCGTGTGGGAAAGCGTTCGAAAAATCCGCGCGCGAAAAATCCAGGCGGCAATTCGGGACAGAGGCTATCCGGGCCCCCTGCTCCCAGTGCCTGCACGACCCTCGTAAATCCATTTTCAGTTAATGAGCATTGAAGTTACGTACACCTGCGTAGCATAATCCCCGCCACGCGGCGGCACCGCGATCTATGGGCGCTCTCAGCATCGCCTTCGACATCACAATCGTAGGGGCTCTGGCGGCCTCCTGGGTGGTTCTCATCATCGACCTTTTCTTTCTCGACAAAGAGCAAAGTCTCCGAGAAAAGCTGAAATCGGCGGTGCAGGATTTTCAACCTGCCGTGCTTGGAGTCTTGTTGTTCGGCGTCGTCTTCTTTCTCGGATCGGCGGTCTCCCGCATTGCGCAGGATTTTTTCAATGACGACGACATTTGGGTCCAACTGCGTCTGCCTGGGCATCTTGTGACCGAGGACAACATTAGAGTCGATGCCTATTGCAACTCCAGCGCCGAAGGCGTAGTCGCACTCAGCCTACTAAAAGCTCCGGTCACGAAGGAGCAAGTCGAGGGGTTTTGCAACGAGTACCGCGTCAAGCTGTCCGGCGTCGCAGGACCACGTCTGGATATTCAGGATCTCTTTCACATACAGGAGAGCGCGGTGCTCCTGGACGGCGAGGATAAAACCGAGAGACTCCGCCAGTACCATGATCAGATCACGGTCCTTCGCGGTGCCGCGTTTAACGGTTTCGTCGCGTTCGCGTTGTGCCTGTTTGGCTGCTCCGCCAAGTATCGCAACACAGTGGGCTGGGCCGCACCTTCCCTTTTCCTGCTTGCCGCGATTGTGGCCTTCATTTCTCATATTGGCAGCCGGCAGCTGGAACCCCCCTTCATGGAATCGACGTTGATCGTTCTCGGCGTCGCGGGCCTCTATATTCTGAAGAGAGGCGTCAGCCGAAGCTACGGCATCGCTCTCCTAGTATCGTTCCTCGCCACATCGATGGCGTTCCTGGGCTGGTGGTGGACTGAGGCTTTGTACGATCAGCAGGTCATCTATTCTTTCTTCGCCCAAATCAACAATCTCGCGAGGTAGTACGCGAGTCGCCATAACCGATGCCGGCTGGGGCGACCGAGGGCCCGACCGACCGAATGCTCGCGCCAGCCGGCACAATAGAAAATGAGGAAGCGGCAGAAACTCGCTGAGGCCGAAGCTCCGCGGATTCCTGCCGCTACGATGTCGCGCCCTGCCAAAACCAAAAGCTAGTTGGAAGACGTCATCGTGCCCATGGGCATAGCCATATCGTTCTTGATGACGGCGCCGCCCTTCATCACGAACTTCACGCGCTGCATTTCGGAAATGTCCTGCAGCGGATCGCCTGCAACCGCGATTATGTCGGCGAATTTGCCCTTGTCGATGGTTCCGAGCTTGTCCGACATGCGGATGATTTCGGCGTTCACCGTGGTGGCCATCCGCAGCGTGTAGACGGGGCTTGCTCCCCATTTCACGAAGACCGGGAACATTTCGCCCTGCACGCCGTGCGAACAGTTGCATTCGCTGTTGTAGACGCGGCCTGGCGGCGGCGCGGAGCCGCTGCCCCAGCCGAGAATCACGCCGGCGGCCAGCATCTTCTTCCAGGTAACTTCGACGAGGCGCCAGCGGCTGTACGGAGCCCACTGCTTCAGATCGTCGGGCTCATCCTGGCGATGGTCGAGGATCGTGGTGGTGATGGGCAAGTGCTTCTGCACGATTTCGCGAATGTCGTCGTCGGTCGCGGCCGTGGCGTGCTGGATGTTATCGAGGCCGAGATCGATGGCCATCTTCAGTCCTTCGCCGCCGTAGGTGTGCGAGGCGACCCACATGCCGCGCCGATGCGCTTCGTCAATGACGGCCGCCAGCTCTTCGCGTGTCGGAAGCGGCTGGTTGTACATCTTGCCGTCCTTGTCGAAGTAGAAGGGACCAGTCGTGTGAATCTTCACGTGCTCCGCGCCGTACTTGGCGAGTTCACGCACGGCGTTGCGAAATTGGTCTGGTCCGCTTACCTCGATGTCCGGCTCCTTCGGTGAGTACATGAGCGGGAAAGGCGTATTCTCGGGCATCGTGATGTTGATGATGGGGCCGGCGGTGATGATGCGAGGCCCCTTCACGAGACCGGCCTGAATGGCTTTCTTCAGTTCCACGTCGGCAAACCCGCCGCCGTGCGAGCCCATGGCGACGAGCGTCGTGTAGCCCGCGTTCAGGCTGGACGTGGCGCTGAACAGCGCGACCATCATCTGGTGCTGCAGGTTGCCCTGGGCGTCCGTCAGGTGCACGTGGCCGTCAATCAATCCGGGAAGTACGGTGGAGTGGCTGAGGTCGATGACCTTCGCGCCCGCTGGAATCGTCACTTTGTCCGCCGGGCCGACGTCCGTGATTTTGTCACCGGTGATGAGCACGACCTGGTTCGTCAGATTCGTGCCCGACTTCGGGTCGAACATTTTGCCCGCGCGGACTGCAGTCACCTGCCCCTGCGCGGATGCTGTCACTGCCGCCGCGAGGATCAAGAGCATGAATCCCAGGGCAAATCTCATTTGTTTCATAGATCCTCCATTGCACCACTGCTGGTATGGCTGCTGTAACCCGTCCCGGTTGTACCGGGACGGGGTTTATTCCGTCTGCGCGCTGCGAAGATCCCCGCGTCTAAAGACGCGGGCTACAATGACGCGGGTTACAAAAGAATCGAGCTAGAGCCGTCTACTTCCCGTAGACCAACAGGCGGAACGATCCGG
>Ga0210394_10001270_pt1 | contig 41635 bp, 35 predicted proteins | sample IncBWC12MmetaG_FD_160121 | JGI IMG/M metagenome (GOLD analysis project Ga0210394, IMG submission 160121) | Forest soil microbial communities from Barre Woods Harvard Forest LTER site, Petersham, Massachusetts, United States - Inc-BW-C-12-M | ecosystem: Environmental > Terrestrial > Soil >...
TGGGGCCGGCAGCCGCGATCATTCTGAACGCGGGCAACCCCCCGTAGCGGGCGCTCAACAGCTTCATGAAGGCGAACCATCTTCCCAGGTACACCCGATCCCACGGCATCGGAAGTTTGGCGCTGGTGCCCTTGCCCGGTCCGTACTGAATCTCGAACAGATCCGTCTGCACCCCTTCGAGCGCCCACGGCGGTGAGAAGAAACCGGGGAACATGATCAGATGTACCCATTTCTTTGCCGCGGCCGCGGCCGCGAACAGCGCATCGAGCTGCGACCAATCCGGCTTGTTCTCGCTCGCCTCAATGTCGCTCCAATTTACCTGCACCGCCACGCCGCTCATGGAGGGATTGCTCAACAGCTGCAGTTTCATCGACCGATAGTTCCTTTCTCCCGAAGGCAGGAGCACGACCGGTCCGTTCGGCAACGCATTGCCGCCCAGTGCGCACTGAACCGTCTCGAGCCCGGCCCGAGCAGGCAGCGCACAGCATAGGCAAATCCCTATCAGAACAAAGGCTGCGCAGCGCAGACGGTAAATCCACATGCCGGTGACCTCCGAGGGCCTATTCTACTCTGCGCGTATCGCGCTTGCACGCCGCTTGAAATGACTGCTGATGGCCGCGTCCCGCCATTCGCGTCGACGCAAGTCGGCTGGAGTAGCCCCGCCAAAGCACTCGTCGACTGCAGATTCGTACCGGAATGTCGGCTTGTAGGAAGTGATCCCCGCGCGTGGCATCGAAACTGGACCGATTACGGGGTGTCCGGAGCAATCGCTATCATCGTACCTCATCGGCTGTCACGAAAATGTCACGGTAGTCGCGGCAAATGGTGAGGAATTGCGAATAAAAGGTGAATAAAGAAGAGAAGTTGACTCGTCCCGTTTCATCGCAACTCGCTGATCCTCCTCGGAAAACTCCCGCTCCGGCAAATCGTGATTACGTTACTCAAGTGGTTGTTAACCGAAGAGTGCTGGTTCCGATCTGGCCGAGCCAGCTCTCTAGTTTCCTTTTGGCGCCTCAGGCGAGACCGGCAGCAAGTGAAAACGGCCCCGATTTCCTTCGAGCGTCCGGGCCGCCTGTGTTTTCAGGTGAATTTTCCTTATTTTCTGTAGCCCGATTAGTAGCCCAATTAGCAGAGGGTTTTGCACTGTGAAGAGACGTCGATTCAACGGCTTAGGTGAGATGAAGGCGTGCTTGCAAAGCAGGTGCTCTCTTAGCTGAGCACACGGCCGCGGATGGTTCCTGCACAACGAGCTGTTACTCGCAGGATGGATTAGGCTCGGTCACCTCCCTCACCACTTCGGGGGGAGCGCTAGACAGATGAAGCGAAAATTCGTCACCAATTCGTCACAGAAACTCGGTCATTTAGGGGCATTTTTGGCATAGTCAGAACCGGAAAAGCAAGACAAGCAAAGGGATTTAGCTTTCTGACCACACAATTGACACGCTGGAGCTCTGCGGTTCGAGCCCGCACGGGCCTACCATCCATCTCACAGATTCTACTCAGCAGCGGTCCGTACCTCGTCGCCCGATTGGTGTAACTCGTCGCCATTGTCACCAATCGCGAAAGGTTTTCGACCGCCAACCGTAGATGAGCCGGAATGGGTATCGGAGCATGATTGTGGTAGCGCTCACCGCCGACGTCTGTGAAGAGTTTCTCTTCCGCGGTTTCGTGACGTGGTATTTCCTGGAGTTCTGGCCCGGCTCGCGGATCGGTCTGGTTCTAGCGGTGATCAGTGCGATCCCCTTCGGGTTCGCGCACATTTACTTCGGCGTATGGCAGGTGTGGATGAGCGCCGTCGACGGCGTGTTTTTCGCGGCCGTCGTGCTAGCGGCCGGCTCCCTGCTGCCGGCGATGATCATGCACGCAGTCATGGATTTGAACTCCTTCGATCTCGGCCACCGCGCTCTGCGCAAGACGGACGAAGCGGGAGATAATCCGGCCATCTCGGGGTTGTCATAAATTCGCCGCGCTGTTCGCGACGTCTTCACCCAAATTGCACGAACGCGTGCGCCGCAAGCGCGTCGCAGTTCAGCTGCCGTTCCGATCGTGATCTTCCTGATCGCTCGGGTGATAATCCCCGCCTATAACGATCATCTCCGGCTCCTTTCTCCCGAGCCTTTGGCCATCAACAAACCAAGTCTGCTCGAGTCTAAGGAGCCGGCGCTGTTATGCAATCATGTCGTTCTGGAAAGTCTCGACACGTCCGGTTCGTACGCTCGTATTACATCCCGGATTTGACGTAACCATCTTCCGCAGTGACCAGGCCCGTGTTCGGCATTTCGGTCTTCACTTTCACTGGCTCAAGAGTCGGCTTCTTTTCACCCTTGGCAAGAAAAATGAGCTGATATTGGTGCTTTAGGTTGTTGCTTACATCCTGCAAATACGGAGTAATGTCAACCGGAGCGCCGAATGCAAGGTAGTAGGTCTCTCCGCCGGTCTTTTCAGCCATCAGATCCAGACCAGTCTGTGCCAGATCCGTGCGGAACCGCCCACGGCTGGCGCGGCCCACTCCAGGCGCATAAATGGAATAGACGATAAAGCCTCCTCGTTGCGCTTGTTCGAAAGCGGCGTCGAGGTACGGGTTAGTGAATGGATCATTCGAAAATCCGCCGCCGAGAGGATCGATTCCGCTGGTAATCATCAAGATTTCGCGGCGATCTTTGGTCTCCGGCCATTTCTTCATCAGATCCGAAAGCGCCAGGTACGGGCTCGTGTAAGCCGCTCCAAACCCGAGCGGCAAGCGAAGTGATTTTTCGGCCAGGGTGCGGTCGGTCGTCAGGTTTTGGGCCGTGAAGACCGTGCCGTTCCGAATATATCCGATGCCGATAGCAGTGCTGGCCGGCTGCTCCTCGATGAATTTGTCAATGCTTCTGTACTGCAAGGCGAGGCTGGCCCTGGAAGTGTCATCGATCAAAATGTAGAGCTGCAGTCCGGCGCGGTCTCCCTGCAGCGGCACCCAGCTTGCCACCATATCCCGCTTGCCTTTCTGATATACCTTCACGTCATCCGCCGCCACCGCCGGAACTTGTGCGCCGTGGTGCGGCTTCACCGTCACTACCATGTGCACGGGTACGTCGGTTGAGGAGTTTGCCTGCTGAGCCGAGGCCGGTGCAGGTCCGAAGACTACCCCGAGAAATAGGCCAAACAGCGCGCCACGCGTTATTGAGGATTTTCTTATCAGGTTGCCCATCTTGAAGTTTCGCATTCGTTTCATCCCTTCTCTCGGAATCCGAGAGTTTCGGCTGGCGTTGGCGTCGCTCTTGTTGCGGCATTGATTTCGCCATTCGCCTAACCGCATTTCTCGCCCCATTAATAAGACGTCGCGGTGGCAGCGCCGGGTACGCTCCGAATCGTCTCTAACTGCCAGATTTCACGCCACTTGCCAAAATCGCATTTTCGCGCGCACAGTGTGCCAACGTATTCAGCCGATCTGCAGCACAATCGCAGGAGAGTTGATAAGATAGCCGAAGAACTCCACGCCGCCGCCATGCTTGCTGTCAGCGACAATCTTGCGCAGTGCTTCAGCGCTCTGCGCGAGCATAAGCTACGCGCTTCGCTCACAGCTCTGGGCCTGACGATGGGCGTGGCCACGCTCATCACCGTCATGACCATCGTGCAGGGCGCCAACCAGTATGTGGAACAGAAGATCGCAAACTTAGGCACCAACGTATTCCAAATCGCGCGTACGCCGTTCGCGGTGACGGACTTCACCATCATCATCAAAGCGCTGAAGTACAGAAAAATCGAAGTGGAAGACATGGCCGCAATTGCCGCCGAATGCACTGCTTGTGAACAAGTCGGGGGCAGTGCCAGCGCCAGCGTTCACGCACGATCCGGCGACAAAGAGCTGCAGGACGTAAATCTCTACGGCAATTCGCCGAACATGGCGGAAATTGACTCGCGTTCGGTCGAGTCCGGCCGCTACTTCACTGCGTCTGAAGCCGAGCACAAGGTCAATGTTTGTCTGATTGGAGACACGCTGGTGCGGGAATTATTTCTCGGCGTGGATCCCATCGGAGGATCCGTTCGCATCGGCAACGATGAATTCCTCGTGATTGGGGTCATGGAAAAGATCGGTAGTGTTCTCGGCCAGGATCAGGACGACTTCGTCATCATTCCGCTGCCGGTTTTCCTTCGTGTGCAGGGAATGCACTCCAGCATCACGATCAACGTCAAGACCAGCGCACAGAACTTCGAGATGGCGCAGGACCAGGCCCATTTGATTCTGCGTTCGCGGCGCCATCTGCTCGGCAATCGGGAAGATGATTTTTTCATCGGGACCAAAGAAAGCTACATGGCCCTGTGGCGCAGCATCAGTTCGGCGTTCTTTGCGGTGTTCATTATGGTGAGTGCGATTTCAGTGATCATCGGCGGCATCGTGATCATGAACGTGATGCTGGTGAGCGTCACTCTGCGGCGGCGAGAAATCGGCGTCCGCCGGGCCGTGGGCGCGACCAAGCAGGATATCCTGCGGCAGTTCATCGTGGAAAGTGTGATGCAATGCATTGTGGGAGGCCTCGCCGGCGTGACTCTGGGATTTCTGGTCGCCCTGGCACTGCGGACCTACACGCCGTTCCCTGCTTCCGTTCGAACCTGGGTGGCGGTAATGGGTGTGTTCCTTAGTTCCGCGGTCGGGCTTTTCTTTGGAATCTATCCGGCACTGCGCGCATCACAGCTGGATCCAGTAGTGGCCTTGAGGTCCGACTGATGGCGCTCATGACGCTCGCCCAGGCCCGGGAAAATTTTTTGGCCGCAATGGACACGTTGCGTTCGTCCAAAGTGCGCTCGGCGCTTACGGTACTTGGCATCGTCATCGGTGTGTCGTCGGTGATCTCCATGGCAGCAATCATTCAAGGACTGAATAAGTTCGTGCAGGACAAGGTGGAGGCGCTCGGCTCGCGCACGTACTTTCTAACAAGATTTCCGCCGGCGATGGACCCGTCACGCATGCCGGAACGCATTCGCACGCGCCGATACATTGAATACAGCTATGCCGACTACATCCGCCAGGCCGCTCCCGATGTGCAGATCGTCACTACCATCGGCACGCGCGGCTTTTTCTTCGGAGATAGTAACCTGATCACCAGCGGAGATCACAGCGTCGAGAAAGTAATCGTGCGCGGCGCCGAGCCGGAGTACACGGAGGCGATTCCGCTGTTCGCCATCGAGCGCGGCCGCTTCATCAGCAACTATGACGAAGAGCACGCTCGCCCCGTCGTGGTGCTGGGTGCCGCCATTAGCGAATCGCTCTTCCCCGAAACGGACGCGCTGGGCAAGACGGTGCGCATCAATGGCGGCTTGTACGAAGTCATCGGCGTTTTCGAGCACGACCAGGGATTGTTCCTCGGTCCGGGTGTGGACATCTTCGCCATCATCCCGCTGAGCAACTTCAAAAAGGAATATCCGGGATCCCGAGAATTGGTAATGGCATTCACCGTTCCCAAGAACGCAAATATCGAAGTGGCGCAAGGCGAAGTGATTCAGGCGATGCGCCGCCTGCGCCACGTTCCCGCGGAAAAGGAGAATGATTTCGAGCTGAGCTCGCCAGACTTTCTGAGCAATCTGTGGAATCAGCTCACCGGCGCGCTGGTGATCCTCACGACGGTGATCAGCTCCATCGGTTTGCTGGTGGGCGGCATCGGCGTGATGAACATCATGCTCATCTCCGTGACGGAACGCACGCAGGAAATTGGCGTGCGCAAGGCTATCGGCGCCCGCCGCGCGGATATACGTTTGCAGTTCCTGCTGGAAGCCGTGGTCCTCACCCTGGTCGGCGGCACAATCGGAATCTTGATCGGCGCCGGAGTATCTCTATTGGTGCGCACGCTGGTGCCTTCGATTCCTGCGACGCTTTCGTATCTGTGGGTGGCGATTGGTTTCGCAATCTCCGTCGGGGTGGGCGTGTTCTTCGGCTACTATCCGGCAAGCATGGCAGCCAACCTCGATCCCATCGATTGCCTGAGGTACGAGTGACCGGCAGCTCGCCGGTGCTGGACGAAGCTTCTCACGAAGAAAAGGATAGACTAATTTTGGACGACACGGAGAACCATCTGAGTTCCCTTAGCGAGGCGAATATTTTCGCCGGCGGACTTCAGGACGGGAAACTGCGAACCGGTTTCCGTTGTCAAAACGGCCAGGCTGAGCCCCGCTATGCCGTAAACGCCTGAATCCTCCGGTCGAAGCAACCCTTCGGAAAGAGGTCCCCCGATGTCACCGCCGGCAGTGGCTGCCGTAATCTCGGTGGCCACCATCCCACGACCGTCTTGAAGTTCATTTTTCTCTTTTAACCGCGGCGCAATCGCGAGTGCCTGTATGACGAAAGAAATTTGCGCCTGTTCGCCGCTCTTCATCGAGACTGATTTGAACGAAATTGCGATCCTGGACTCCGGTTTGTGGGCCGAGGACGTATCGAGTGCCACGACATGTCCGATCACGCGAGCGCCTGCTTTCAAGACGACTTTGTGATTCTGAGATACGTCCCGCGTAACTTCAGCTTCGACAGGGTCGCCAGGCTTGCAAGTACCTGAATCTATGTTGGTAAGCAATTTCGCGACAACCGTGGTGCCAGCCGCGAGGATCGCCGGTTTCGCGGCGACGCCTGCGACGGCTGCCGCCTGGCGGGCTGCAGCCAAATGGTTACGGGCCGTTAGCGCGGGTGCGATCGTAGCCGACAACGCCAGCGCCAGCGCCAGCGCTAGCCCGATCGGTCGGCCGAAATGGGTCATTGCTGCTTCCGTTTTCGCCGGTATGGTTGTCTCATTCAGGTGCTTGCGTGGCACTCGGCGTGTGCTGCTCGACAGAATCGCGAACGAAAATATAGCACGGTTGCAAGAGTGCCAACGCCAAATTCCATACTGCCTGGTTAACTTGTTGGGTCAGTAAACGCGACACACGCGAAATCGTCTCCAACCCTCCTCCGGTCCGGCTCCAGAAGGTCCGGACACATACTCATCCTGATTCCGGACAGACAAGAACACGATCGGAAGCAACTCAATGCGCGGCTCGAGGTTCGAATTGGAAAGCGACTGACTGCCGGAGCGCGTGCTATTTTTTTGCGACGACTTCCAGCACTGACGCGGCGACGTAATTTACTTGCTCGGCGGTCATGCCCGGAAAAATCGGCAGGCTCAGGGCGCGTTCGCAGGCGCGTTCGGCATTTGGAAATGTTCCGGCGGGATAGCCGAGCGAGGAGTATGCGGGCTGCAAGTGGATCGGCTTGGGGTAATGCACGGCGGTGTCAACGCCGCGCGCGGCAAGTTGCGCGATAACGGAGTTGCGGTTGTTCACGTAAATCACGAACTGGTGGTACACGCATTCATCGCGCGCATCGTCGCACGGCATCTCCAAGCGCGCGCCTTCGAGCAGGCGGCGGTACTCCTTGGCAATTTCGCGGCGTTTTTGCGTCCAGGCGTGCAGGCGGCGCAGCTTGATGCGCAGCACGGCACCCTGAAATCCCTGCATGCGGTAATTGTATCCGGGGAATTCGTGGTCGTAGCGCGCGGTCTGCCCGTGGGAACGCGCCGCGCGCGCGAATTTCGCAATCGCGTCATCGTTCGTCGTAAGCGCGCCTCCTTCTCCGTAGGCACCCAAATTTTTCGTGGGATAGAAACTGAATGCAGCCGCCAGGCCGAGCGAGCCGACCCGCTGAGCGCGATAGCGCGCGGCGTGAGCCTGCGCGGCGTCTTCCAGGATGCGAAGGTGGTGTCGTGTGGCAATTTCGCGGATGGGGTCCATATCCGCAGGACGGCCGTAGAGATGCACCGGCAATATGACGCGCGTGCATGGCGTGATGGACCGCTCGATGAGCCGCGGATCCAGATTCGCCGTGGCGGGGTCAATGTCAACAAACACCGGGCGCGCTCCGCAATAGGTGATAGCTTCCGCGGTCGCGAGAAAAGAATTCGGCGTGGTGATGACGTCGTCGCCGGACTGCACTCCGAGCGCCAACAGGCCCAGATGCAGCGCGGCCGTCCCACTGCTTAGCGCTACGCAGTGCTTCACGCCGCAGAAATCGGCGAACTCGCGCTCGAAATCCTCGACTTCCTCGCCCTGCACGAACGACGAATTCCGGCAGACGCGGTCGAGCGCCGGAAGAATTTCATCGCGCAATTCCGCGTATTCGGATTTTAGGTCCAGTAAGGGAACTTTCATCGCGGTGTCTTTCGCACCCATGGAAAAACTCTACGCCAGCGCATGCTGTACCACAAGCCTGCCGAGACATTCGCTCGCTCCGATGGGCGCGAGCGTGGCGGTAACTTTCCTACGACGCAGCGCCCAGGCAGAAATCAGGAACTAAATCCTCGGGCCCTCGTAAACGAACTTGCTCCCCGAGGGGACAGGGTTGCGGGCCTTAGGTGGAGGCCGTTGAGCTCGAGCGAAAGGCGCAGAATGAGATTCGGCAATCGCCGTTCATTATTGAGAAAGCATTTACCACCGGACACCTTTCTGGAAGTTCAGCCGTGATGAAACGACAGGACTTATAGCTGAACCAGTCTGGTCGCCCGCTTGCAACGTTAACAAACGCAGGGATGATCTACCGCAGGCCTTCCCGGGCAAATGGTTGGGTTATGGGAGCTTTCAATGAAATATAGAATTTCTGCGGCGCTGGCATTTGTTTTCTTTTTGCTGCTTTCGGTTGGCACGGTTAGGGCCGATGGTACAGGGCTACTTGCTTACACTTTGACTGGCCCTGTGGATGCCACCTTTGAGCTGCCGGTAACCTTTACCGTTAGCACCGGCAATTACGACCTAGGGGCAGGTTTCTACGTAACCCCTATCGACTTGACGATCGATGGGTCAGCGGTTCCCGGCGACCAACTGATTTTCTATAGTTCGAGCATGGATGGCGCCTTTGGAGACGCCGACGGCCTTTTTAGTTTGACCGGGCCACAACTCTATACCGGTCCTGAAAGCGATCCTACGATGTCTGACTTTCACGGCAACAAAGCACTTTTCGATTATATTACCGGGGATGGTGGCTACACACTGAGCGTGAAGTCCGTGCCAACACCCGAACCCACTTCCATGTTGTTGCTGGGTACAGGTCTATTGTCGCTTTTCTTGAAGCGTCGACAGAAAGCGACGAGCTAACCGAATTTCATCGATTCGAATGGCAGGCAGCCAAGCCACCGCGTCATGGCTGCCGCTTTTTCGACCCCCCGTTTCGCCTTCTCCAGAATATTTCGTTAACGCATTTCTATTCCCCAACACTCAAATATGTGTCAGCGTGCCGGTAACCTTTGTGCGGCGTAGCGCCCAGGCAAACACCACGAAAGACAACGGAATCAGGATCGCGGCAAAAAGCAGCAAGGCCGCAAGCGACGGCCACAGCTCATGCCACCCCGCGCCAGAGAGCAATGCCGCGCGCATTCCCTCCAGAGAGTACGTGACGGGAATCAATCGCGCCAAAAATCGCAGCGGACCCGGCAGCACGCTGATGGGATACATCATCCCACCGACCAGGCCGGAAACCCCCAGCACGAGCCACTTCGCGGGATTTCCACGTTTAAAGAGAATCGAATAGCCGGCCGATATAATTCCCAGCCCTGCAAAGGCGAGAATGGAGGCGAGGAGAATTGCCGCGGCTCCCGGCCAATTCGCCGCCTGCGGCGAGAAATCGAAAAGCAATGCGCCCCACGCAAGATAGACGCAGGTGCGCAGCGCCAGAGCCGTGAACGGATACACCGCCGACCCCGCCAGGATCACCGGAAGCGGAGTCTGCGTCACCAGCAACGCTTCGAGCGTGCGATTCTGCCGCGCTTCCTCGATGCTGGAATCGAAAGCGGTGAGCGACACGCTGAGATAATCGAAAAACGCGAAGCCCACCAGCGCAAACGCAAAATAATTGCTGCCGTCGGGCAGCGCGCGAGTAAGCTCCGGACTCTCCACGAAGCGTGACAGATAGTAAAAGGTGGCGACGCCGAAAAGAGCTTCGAGCGTTTCCAGCAACAGCGCTCCACGATATCCGCGCGCAATCGCAAAATCGCGCGCGAAGAAGGCGGCAATCTTCCGCAGCGTGCGCCCGAGATTCATGGCTGCGCCTCGGCAGGCGCGGGGCGTGCCAGACGCGCGATGGCATCGTCGAGATTCGCTGCACGGGCCGCTGCGCACAGCCCGCGTGGGGAATCAAAAGCTGTCACGCGTCCTGCCTCGAGCAAGAGCACGCGGTCGGCTATTTCCGCGACCTCGCTCAACGTGTGCGACGCGAAAAGCAGTGTTGTGCCGTGCTGGCGCACCAAATCGTCCTTTAGCAGACGCCGGAAATCTGCGGCTGCCAGCGGATCGAGGCTGCGGGTGGGTTCATCGAGCAGCAACACAGCGGGCTGATGGAGCATTGCGCGCGCGAGTCCCACGCGATGGGTCATCCCCGTGGAAAGAGTGCGCACCTGGCGATCCAGTTCCGCAGTGATGCCCATGCGTTCGGCGGTGAGCGTGATGCGCGCGCGCGCTTCTGCGCGAGACATGTTGTTCATGGCCGCGAAGAAACTGAGATTTTCCCGGGCGGTGAGACGAATGTAGAAACCCTCGTCGCCGCCAGTGTGGTAGCCAAATTGACGCCGCGCGCGCGAGGGATGGCGCTCGACGTCGCAATCGGAAATCGCCGCGCGACCGTGCGTGGGAAGGATCAGTGTGGCGAGAATGCGCAGCAGCGTGGACTTTCCCGCGCCATTCTGCCCTACGATTGCTACCGCTTCACCGGGCTGGACCGAAAAGGAAATCCCGGCGAGAGCGCGCTCTGTAGGGCGCGTGACGGGATCGAGCAGCGCACGCCACCCTGATCGTGCAGGAGGAAAATATTTTTCAAGTGCTTCGACGCAAATGGCAGGCGAAGGCATCTCGGTCGTTATAACCGAATCACCAGGATGAATCCAGTTCCGTCATTGCTGTTCGAGGCGAGTGACAGTAGAATAGGGGAGGTCGATTCGGTAACGCAGGGCGTGTGTGCCGAATCGGTCGTTCGCCGGCGAACTGGCTGGCGGAAGAATTGCCCCAGCCCGATACCACGGGAGCGGCCGCAATGGACGCACCTATCTCCTTACATACGATTGTTGTGGCTGCACCTGAACAAGTCTCGTGTCCTCTCGGTGAGGAATCGGCGATTTTGAATCTGAAGAACAGCGTGTACTACGGGATGAATCCGGTCGGCGCGCGTGTTTGGGACCTGCTGAAGCAACCGAAGAGCGTCACGGAGCTGCGCAACGTCTTGCTCGAAGAATATGAAGTGGATGAAGTGCGTTGCGGCAACGATCTGCTAGCCCTGCTGGAAACCCTGCGGAGCGAGGGACTGATCGAAATTCGTGGCGCGGCGGCCAGTGCGTGACGAGCGCGACTTTGTGCCGGCAAGCGGGTTCGAAATGACACGGCACGCTTTATGGACACGGGCGGGTTTCATGCCGCTGAGGCAATCATGATGGAACGCTGGCAAAAGTTCTGGCGGCTTAGCGGTTACGAGCGCGGCATCGTACTGGAAGCGGCCGGCGGACTTCTGGCCACCTGGCTGGGTTTGCGGCTAGCGGGCTTTCGCCGTTGGAAGAGTGTGCTGGCATGGCTGGTACCCTCCGTGAACACGGCCGCACGGAAGCAAACAGCATCGCAAAGAAAGTCCGCGGAATTGATCGCGCGAATGGAAGGAGCGGCGGCACGCAATGTTTTCTTCGGCACGAATTGCCTGGAGCAGTCGCTGGTCCTGTGGTGGCTGCTGCGGCGGCGCGGAATTTCGGCGGAGTTGCGCATCGGGGCGCGCAAGGAATTCGAGCGCTTCGAAGCGCATGCGTGGGTGGAATTGGATTCCGCGGTGTTGAATGATCGAAACGCGGAGCACCTGCACTTCATTCCATTCGACGGTCCGATCTCGCCCCTGGAGGCGCGAACCGAGTGAGCGGTATCGTGGGCATCTACGATCGCAGTGGCGCGCCGGTGGACCGCGGCCTGTTGCAGGCGCTCGCTCATTTTCTTTCTCAGCGTGGGCCGGATGGACGCGAAACGTGGTCGGGCGGCGCGATTGGCCTGGGCCACACCATGCTCCGCACCACACGCGAGGCGCAAATTGAGCGCCAGCCGGCGAGTCTCGACGGCCAGCTGTGGGTCACCGCGGATGCGCGCATCGATTGCCGCGAGGAATTGGAAAAGAAGCTCGAGCAGCAGGGCCGCGGCGCCGCCGGGCGCTCGGCAACCGATTCCGACCTGATTTTGCGCGCGTATGCGGCCTGGGGCGCGGAGTGCGCGCAACATTTGCGCGGGGATTTCGCGTTCGCGATCTGGGACGCACGCAAGAGATTGCTGTTTTGCGCGCGCGATCATTTCGGGGTAAAGCCCTTCTACTATTCCGAGCTGGGAGAGCTTTTTCTGTTCAGCAACACGCTCGATTGTTTGCGCCAGCATCCCAGCATCTCCGAAGAACTGAACGATGCGGCGATCGGCGATTTTTTGCTCTTCGGGTTGAACTGCGACGTCGCTACCACCACTTTCCGCGACATCCGGCGCCTGCCCGCGGCTCATGCCATGACCATCAGTTCCGAAGCACTGCGCATCCAGCGCTATTGGTCAGCACCCACGGAAGGTCGTATCCGCTACAAGCGTGCCGAAGATTACGTGGAACATTTTCAAATTCTACTGCAAGCGGCCGTGTCGGACCGCACGCGCGTGGATCGCGCCGGGATTCTGCTCAGCGGCGGCTTGGATTCCGCAACAATAGCGACAACGGCGCGCGAGCTTGCCGGCGCAACGCTGGATCTGCGTGCCTACACCGTGGTCGATGCGTCATCGATTCCAGATCACGACGCCGAACATGCGCGCATAGTGGCCGAATTCCTGAAGATCCCGCTGCAGTGCATTACCATGGCTCACCTGCAACCATTCGAGCGCTGGGACGGCCCCGAATTGAGCTCGCCTGAACCTGTTGACGATCCTTTTTTTGCGGGCCTGTTCGACCAGTTCCGGACGATCGCCGCCGATTGCCGAGTGGTGCTTTCAGGCGAAGGCCCGGATAACCTAATGCACTTCGAGATGTGGCCGTTTACGCGCGACTTGGTGCGAAATCAGGAATGGGGCAGCCTATTCCGGGAAATTTCCCGCTATCTCTGGCTGCGGCCCTCGGTTTTCCCCGGTATAAAACGCCGCGTGCAGGGCCTTTTCGGGAAAGATCCCACCGCGCCGGTATATCCGCGCTGGCTCGCGCCGGACTTTGCGCGCCGTTTGAACCTGAAAGATCGAGCGAGGGAATGGAGCGAGCTTCCGGCCGCGCGCCCACATCCCGTCCTACCCAAGGCTCACGCATCGCTCTCGTTGCCCCATTGGTCTGCCATGTTCGAACACGAAAATCCCGGAGTAACACGTTGCCCCGTTGAGGTACGGCATCCCTTTTTGGATTTGCGGGTCGTGAATTTCCTTCTGGCGCTCCCACCGTTTCCTCTATTTTTCGAGAAGCAGCTTTTGCGTGAGGTAGTGGCGGGTCGACTACCTGAAAGTGTACGCACGCGCCGCAAGACGCCTCTTGCAGGTAGTCCTTTGGTGAAGCATTTGAGACAAACGGATACCGGATGGATGGATCAGGTAGCATGGGACGCGGAGATGGACTCCTACGTCAACCGATCGGCCCGTCCGACGTTTCGAAATGAAGCGAACTCGGAGCTTGCTCATTCCGCTCTTCGCCCGCTTTGCCTTAACTTTTGGTTGCAGTCAGCGCGTAAGGTCCGGTATAACTTGCGTGCGGAGGTCCGCAATGCTTAAGCCCGTTAAACGGGATAATAAGAAGCCGTATTCATCTCCAATTATAACCGTGTACGGTACGGTTCGAGAGTTGACCCAGAAGGTCGGGCTACGGAGCAGGACCGACGGAGGACGATTCCCGCGCTCGAAGACGCACGTTTAGCGGCGCAAAGATCCAGCACGGTGCCGCAAGTGCTCGCAAACGCCATCGCGCGGAGCTTTTGTTATCGATATGGCATCGCGGCTGGTCTGGTAATACCGGGAGGTTTGGCGGACGGCCGCTCCAGCCTGCCAATGGAATTTGTTCGTTGACCGCATTGAATTTCACTTACGCCGTTTTCGGCCTCTTGCTTCGTTCCAATCTTTCTATCCCTCAGTTGAGTCCGGTGTGTCCTGAAGGCGCGCTGTCCTCGCTTGATTCATCGAGCGATCCCGCCGTTTCGATTTACTTGAATGTGTCGCCACAAACAAATGCGCTAATTCCACGCGGTCCCGAAGAGTTGAGCTACGCCAATTCGTACAAGGATGAGACGGGCAACCCGACTCTGAGAATTTGGAAGGCTCCGGGCTCCCGTTATTTGCGGCTCGCCTATTTCGATGGATCGCAATTCTGGCTGGATCGCGAGGGCACGGAAGTCTGGGCGACGTGGCCGAGCACGTTAACGATCGAAGACATGGCAACTTATTTGTTGGGACCAGTTCTCGGGTTGCTGTTGCGTTTGCGGGGCGTCACGTGCCTCCATGCCAGTGCGGTGGCGTTTGGCGAAACCGCCGTGGCATTCGTGGGTTCCGAGGGCGCGGGAAAATCCACGACGGCGGCAGCGCTGGCTCGTCGCGGCCATGCGATCTTGTCTGATGACGTGGTCGCACTTGCCGAGCATAACGGATCGTTCTTTGTTCATCCCGCGTATCCCTATTTGTGTCTGTGGCCGGAGTCCGTGGAATCACTCTACGGTTCTGCGGAAGCTCTGCCCAGGTTCAGCGCGAACTACGAAAAGCGCTGCCTCTCACTGGAAAAACAGGAATTGCAATTCGCCGCACAAGCCTTGCCGCTGGCTGCGATTTATATTCTCGGCGAACGTCGCGGCGAGCCCGCCCCACTGCTGGAAGAACTCACTCCGCAGAAGGCCTTCCTCGCTCTGGTGGCCAATACGTTCGCGACGAACACCCTTGATAGCAGCATGCGGGCGAAGGAATTTGAAACCCTGGGGCGCCTCGCTCCCGACGTTTCGATTCGCACGCTTCACGCGCATCACGATGCGGGCCGGCTACCTGATCTTTGCGATCTGCTCGGCAAGGAAGCGCAGAAAATGCATGCGCCGAAGCAGACGCGCGCGTAAAACGCGTGCTATCGCTCCCTGTTATGTTCCGTTGCCAGACATTAGCTCTTTGAATACCGTGTAGTGGAATAGTTGTCCATCCTGTCGTGCCTCGCCCAACTCAGCTGTGCTACCATCCTCGTTCAAATGGCGTGTCCGTCCCTCACGATTCGGCGCCTTCGCCATACGCGGTGGGTAATCGTTTGTTCGCGAAATGAGGATTTCCTAACTCCCATCGACTCGGCCGCCGCTACCACCTCTTTTGGCTGATTTAAGATTATTGCGGAAAGAATGAACTGAGGAGAAACTCCATGCAGACGAAATCCCCGCTAGTACGAATCGGAATGATGGCTGGCGCGTCGTTGGCCATCCTTGCTTTGTTCGTGTCGGCACACATGCAGCGTCACGCGCCTTCATCCGGGCCTATTGCGAGCAATCATTCAGTGGCCTCCGCGCAGCCTGCGACCCAACTCAGCGTCGCGCAGAAGGAAAATATTGCGAACGGGTACGGCAAGCTGCCGCTGGCTTTCGAAGCCAACCAAGGCCAGACGGCTCCCGAAGTTCGTTACCTCGCGCACGGCCAGAGCTATCAATTGTTCCTGACGAATCAGGAAGCAGTGCTCACCCTGCGTCAACCGGCAACCTCCGGCGCGAAATCATCGAAAGGCGTGTCACCTGTTGCAGCGCGCGTGCACCGGAAGTCGAATGCCGCACTGAAAACCTCGGTTCTGCGCATGCACTTCGACGGCGCGAATCCGGCTGCGGAAATCGCCGGAACGAAACAGCTGCCCGGAAAGACGAGCTATTTCATCGGCAACGATCCGAAAAAATGGCACACGGACATTCCTTCCTACGAAGCGGTGCGCTACCGGGGAGTTTATCCCGGTGTGGATGTGCTCTTCTACGGCCGCCAGCAACGCCTGGAATATGACTTCATCGTCGCGCCGGGTGCGGACCCCAAGGCCATCGCGCTGGGTATCTCGGGCGCGCGCAAGCTGGAAATAAATTCGCAAGGCGATGTGCTGATGAGCGTGGCAGGCGGCAAAGTCGCGCTGCAGAAGCCGATCGTCTATCAGGAAGTAAACGGCCAGCGGCGGGAGATCGCGGGCAACTACACGGTTTCGAACGATCACCAACTTCGCTTTGCAGTCGCGCCCTACGACCACACACAGCCTCTGACGATTGACCCGGTTTTGAACTATTCCACTTACGTCGGCGGCGAAGTCGCCGATTTTACTTCGGGCCTCGCTCTGGACGCAGCCGGTGACGCGTACATTGCCGGCGAAACGTTCTCGACCAAGTTTCCACAGAAGAATCCGGAAACTCCGACGCCGCCACTTGACGTCGCAGTGGGCACGATCTTCGTGGCGGAACTGAACCCTACTGGTACCGCGCTGATTTACTCTACCTATCTGGGTGGCAGCGGCAATGGAAGCTTTGGGGAGGGTGCGGATGCGATCGCATTGGACACAGCGAGCCCTCCGAACATTTATCTGACCGGGTTTACGGGGTCGCCCGATTTTCCGCCGAGTACAGCTTTGGCTGGTTACGATCCCACGGCTCCAACCAGCGCTAGTGGTCTCGGATCTGCTTTCATCGCAAAGCTCGCACCTTCCGCTGCCGGCGCGGCCCAACTTGCTTATACGAGCTATCTCGGCGGAGATGTGAATGACGAAGGGCACAGTATCGCCGTGGACACAGCCGAAAACGCGTTCATCGCGGGCGAGACGCAGTCGACGACTTACCCGCAACACGGAACGCCGATAACCCTGGGGCAAACCAGCGCCGCCGGAAATGCGTTTCTGACGGAAATCAACACCACCGTCGGCGGCGCGCCGTCGCTTGTGTACTCAACGTACATCGGTGGAACCGGTACTGGAAGCGGTTCCATAGCGTTCGGCGACATTGCCAATGGGCTGACAATTGATGCCAGCGACAACGCGTATATTGTGGGGACCACAACTTCAGCCGATTTCCCCGTCATGGGCACCGCGATCGCTGGTAGCGCTACATGCTTCGCGAACGGCAGTGGTTCGGCATTCATTACGGTCGTCAATACTACGGCCCAAACTCTCACTTATTCACGCTGCTTGACCGGCACCTCCGGCGAGGACCTGGCGTTCAGTGTCAGCCTGGGAACCGGCGTCCCGGTGGTTGCGACCAAAGTTGCATACATCACCGGGACGACTTCGTCAGCGAACTTCCCGGTTACCGCCAATTCGATTCCTCCTGCGGGGAGCGTCGCGGTCGGAGTAGCCTTCGCAGCGTTGGTCAATACCGCGAACGGCGCGCTGCAGTACTCCACGTATCTGGGCGGTACCGGCAGCGACACGGGCAATTCTATTACGTCCGATTCGGCGGGCAACGCCTACGTGACCGGCGTGACAGCCTCGCTAGACTTTCCGGTTACACAAGGGGCTCTGCAGCCTCAGAATAACAACGTTAATTCCAGGGGCTTCGGCACGGCGTTTGTTTCAAAGATCAGCCCCAACGGCCACGGCATCGCGGATCTAGCCTATTCGACGTACTTCGGCGGGCAGACCGTGAGCAACACGCTGACTAACTCGGACAGCGGTGCGGGAATTATCGTCTCCGGAACAAACGCCTATGTCGGCGGTTACATGACAGCCCCGGATATGCTGACGACCTCGGGAGCGTTTCAGACTTCTCTCGGAGCCGCAGGCGCGACGAACGCGTTTGTCGCTGAGCTACCTCTGACTCCAACCATCTCCGTTTCTCCGACAATCCTCCCGTTTGGAACTCAACTGGTTGCTACGCCGTCACAGCCTCAATTCGTGACGATCACGAATAACACTGCAAACGCAATCGGCTTGACACTTCCGCCAACGAGCACCAACCCAGACTTTGTGGGAAGTGCGAGCGGCACGACGCCTTGCACCGCGTCGCTCGCAGGCGGAGCCTCGTGCAACATCGGGGTGGTCTTTACGCCAACGGCCGCAGGTGCTGTGGCCGGAGTACTAAACATCGTGGATGCATTGGATGGTTTGTCCCATCCAATGCAGGTAGCACTCACCGGAACTGGCAGCGGGACCTCGGGTAACATTACGCTCACACCCAGCAGTCTTACTTTGCCGGGTGCTCTGCTGACGACGTCTACGACTGCTACGGTCTCGATTGGCAACAACGGCAACGCGCCGCTGAGTATTGCGTCGATCGCTGCCGCCCCGGGAGTATTTACGGCGGCCCCGTCCAACACAGTCGCTTGCAATAGCGGCAACTTCCCAATCGTCATAGCTGCGAATGGAGCCGCTTGCGACATCGTCGTCACCTTCAGTCCAGTGGCGGCTACTCCGCCGGGTCCGGTTGCCGGCTCGCTCACGATTACGCAAACGGGCGGCAACGTCAGCGCCGTCCCGCTGAGTGGACCCGCGTGGGACTTCTCAGTCTCCGCGGCGGCCATCAGCGTGGCCCGCGGCGCGACCGGCATGTTCCCTGTGGTTGTCACCGGCTTGGGCGGATTCACCGGAGCCGTGGCTTCCACTTGTGCCCCCGGAACCGGAGCGTTGATTACTTCGTGCTCCGTCCCGACCGCCAATGCAGCGCCTGCTCCTGGCACCACCGTGAACGGTTCCATCACAGCTGCGTCCTTCATCGTGCCCCCGCAATCCATGAAGGTGCCGCCGTCCGCGTTCCTGCGGCAGGTGCTCTTCATCATGATCGCGATTGCCCTGCTGTTCATGCTTCCTGAAGCCCGGCGATTCCGCACGCGCCTGGGAATGGCGGGAGCGATGATGGTGTTCGTGATGGTGGCAGGTTGCAGCGGATCGGCGGGAGGGTCCAAGTCATCCACCATCGTGATTACTCCGTCCTCCGGAGGCGTCACCAAGACTGCGATCACGGTGAACGTAACCATCACGCAATAAAATTCAACTAACCCGCAGTGCAGGCCGCGCGCCCTGTCGTACAGGCCGCGCGGCCTTTTTTTTCGCGCGGATCCTCGCACAGGTAGGCCATTCACTTCAACACTTCTAACCGCTGGTGCGAGCAAGCGAGCACCACGGAATCAGGCCTCCTCGTTTTCAGATGATTTGCGGCCGCCACTACACTTTACGGACCTTTCCATCTATCCTAGTGTGCCGCTGCGTGCCAACGTATTACCGGCAGCCCGCATCTGAAAACTCGCACGATGAAAAGTATTGAATACCGAGCCATTCATGGAGGACGCGGTTGATGATAAAGGTAGCTGGAATTTTATTTTTGTTGGCATTGTTCGGCCTGCCTGTCTCGGCGCAAGAGCTGTCGCTGTTCGATCCTTTGCCGGTTAGTCCCATGCCCGTCAGTCCTCCCCCGGAAAACCTGTTGTTCGGGATTCCGAAGCCGCATATCCCGAAACCGCACGTGGAGAAACCGTCCCGCTCGAATTTCGAACTCGGTGGCGGATATATGTACAGGTCGCTGCTCGAGGCTGACACCCACCGGCTGAACATGAATGGATTTTCGATGTACGCGGACTATCGTATTTTCCGCTGGTTGAGCGTAGGCGCCGATCTTTCCGGGGCCTATAACATCAACAGCGTGAACGGAAATACGCAGCTGTACACCTTAATGTTCGGAGCTCGAATCTATCCTCTCGGCCACCGCCACAAGATCACTCCATTCGGCGAAATATTAGTCGGTCCGGCCTATTCCGGCTACAACCTGGAAAGCCAGGGCGGCTTCAATTCATTCAGTCATTGGGGCTGGTCCACCGCTTGGATGGGCGGAGGCGGCTTCGACGTAAAATTCAAGAAGCGCTGGTCGATTCGCCTGATCGAGCTCGATTACGAGCATACCAATTTCAGCCAAATTAATGCCGGCTCCTATGGCGGCACCAGTCAGGGAAATTACCGCGTTTCCGTTGGGATGATTTACCGTTTCGGCCAGAAGTAAGCGCGCGAATTCGCGCCGAGGCGAGCCTTCCGTGCGATTGCGCTCCGGCAATATTTGAATTTAACCTTGCGGAAATACCGAGAGTCATAGGACATTACGGCTCTGTGCAGCCAACACTCCAGCAAGCCCCAGCGCGAGCGGCAATCCTGGTGTTTGCGCTCGCGGCCGGTGCATCGCTCACCTACGAGGCGGTCAGGATTTGGCTCGCTTACCATCGCATTCACTCCACCCGCATCGAGGTGATCGAGCGTGGCGCTGCGCTCGAACCCGGAAACGCCGAGGCCTGGGACTTACTGGGCCGTCACCACCAACTGGATTTCGTGAATGCTGACCCGCTGCAGGAACTCGCGGACTACCAACGGGCCGTGCAGGATGATCCTCTCTCCGCAATCTACTGGATGAACCTGGCTGGCGCCTACGAAGCCAACGGAGATCTAGGCAGCGCGCAAAACGCTTTTGAACGTGCGCGGTCTGTGTATCCACTCTCAGCCGAAGTTGCTTGGAACTACGGAAACTTTCTGCTTCGCCAAGGAAAAGAAGAAGAGGGATACGCCGAAATTCACCACGCGGTGCAGTCGGATCCCAGGCTGCTGGCGCTGGCGATCTCGCGGGCGTGGCGATCGAGCCACGACGTAAATGTTCTGCTGGACCAGGTACTGCCTGTGAATGTGGACGCTTACATTCAAGCGCTGGATTTTTTTACCTCGATTCGCCAATCGGATGCCGCGCGTTCTGTGTGGCGACGGCTGATTTCCCTCGGGCAGCTCGTGGCTCTGCCGCGAACTTTTCCCTTTCTTGACGAACTGATTTCGGACGACCGCGCCGCGGACGCCAAGCAGGTATGGATCGAAGCACTCACCGCCGCAGGGCTGCCCCACGATGAACCGCTAAATCATTCGCTGGTGTGGGACGGCGGATTTTCCCACGATTTCGATAATGGAGGGCTGGGCTGGCGATGGAACTCATCCACAGGTGCGTCAATCGATTTTGACTCTGCTCCTCCGTCATACGGCGTTCGAACCGTGCGGCTGGATTTCGGGGGAGGGAGCAATCTTGAAGTCACCCAACCCATGCAATATGTTCCGGTCGAGCCCAGTCATGCTTACCATTTTCATGCTTACATGCGCACCGCAGAGATCACCACCGAAAGCGGGATGCGCTTTTCCATTGTCGACCCTAATCACAATAACGCGGTGAACGCATTGACAGTGAATTTTACTGGGTCCCATCCCTGGACCGCCACCGATATGGAGCTAACAACCGGCCCGGATACACACTTCCTGTTGGTTCGACTGCTGCGCTTCGGCAGCCGTTTGTTTGATAACAAGCTGAGCGGCACGGTCTGGATTGCGGACGTGTCGCTCGTTTCCGCCGAATTCCAGGGAAACCCGTCACCATGAACCTGATCCGCGGCGGCCTGCTGTTTCTGTTTGCGTTTTCCGTGCTGGCCTTTGGTGCGGTTGAGATTTGGTCGGGATCCATCGTGGAGATTGGCGCCAGCCTGCTGTTCATAGGATGGGCGGTGCTCGTTCTGGTTGACGACCGCATCAAGATTTACTGGAGTCCGCTGAATGGGCCGCTGTTGCTGTTATTCGGAATCGGACTCGCCCAGCTGCTCCTGCGCGCCACGCCGTATCCGTTTTTGACGCGCGTCGAACTGCTGAAACTCGCCGCGTACCTGCTGATTTTTTTCCTTTCGACGCAGGTATTTCGCGAGCGCCGCGATCTGACGAACCTTGTGTGGTTCCTGATTCTCTTGTGCTTTTCCGTGTCGCTGCTGGGCATCGTGCAACATTTCACCTCCGACGCGAAAATCTACGGATTCCGGACGCTCACCGCGGGTGGCGATCCCTTCGGGCCATTCGTGAACCGCAATCATTTTGCCGGTTTCGTGGAGCTCACTCTTCCAGCCGGCCTGGCGTTGCTGATTTTCCGCGGTTTGCGCCGCGACATGATTCCGTTGACCGGGTTGCTGACCATCGTTCCCGTCGGCGCGATGATTCTTTCCGGCTCGCGTGGAGGCATCGTCAGCTTCGGTTTCGAAGTCGCCGTGCTGGCGTTGCTGGCGCGCTTGCGTAAGGCCCCGGAAGGTCCGCGGCTGGTGGCTCTGGCAATTGTCGGGTTCGCCGCGTTGGCCTTAGTTGCATGGCTGGGGACTGGGAGAGCGCTCGAACGATTTTCGACTCTGCACCCCGGCGACGTCACGCTTTCCCGGCGCGCCACCATGGTTCACGGAGCGGCGCATATTTTTTTCGATCATCCGATCATCGGCGCTGGACTGGGATCACTGGTTGCTGTGTATCCGCGCTATGAAACGGTTTACGACGGCCACATCGTCGACCATGTGCACAACGACTTCATGGAATTGCTCGCTGAAATGGGCATGCTGGGAGGCCTGTGCGGCCTTGCATTCCTGTGGATTTTGGTTCGCGAGGCACGCAATTCGTTCACCGCAGAACAGGGCCATTTCTCTCGCGGCATCCATGCCGGAGCGATCGCCGCATTGTGTGGGCTCTTGCTCCACAGCCTCGTCGATTTCAACCTGCACATCCCTTCAAATGCATTGCTATTCTTGCTGCAATCCTACCTCGCCACATCGGCACCTCTGCCCTCGGAGGCCCCGATGAAGCGCCAGCGCACACGCTCACGCGAGCACGCGCCGTTAGATCAATAGTCGCCCTGCAGCCGCTTCGTCGCCCGGTTATTGGAATGTCAAATCGAGCCTGCTTGAGATGCAAGATTGTTCCGTTCCGGCTTAGTTACGGTCACTTCGCTAAGAAAGAACTACTTCATCAAAACTTAGGCTCGAGCGGTACCAAACCGACTCTCTAGCAAGGCGAACTGCGCCCGCGATTCAACCTCGAGTCCATCCGGGAGGTTTGATAGCTGAATCACGGAATCACCCCAGGAAGCCCACTCCCACATGCCACGCAACGCTGACTTGGTCCCTACCGTGTCGGGACGAACACAGAGCGAAATCTGCGAGCTGCGAGCGAGGTGTGTAACCTGTTGTTGACAGGCGCGTGCTTCGCTAGGCATAGTATTTGAGGGGTTTATCTGTCATATGCGCATAACAGTCCGTTGGATGCTGGACTGGCTCGGGAGGCCTGTCTTAATAGCTTTCTTATCCATTCTTGCAGGCTCACAGGCTACTTACGGTCAGCTCAAAGACGAAACCACACAGCAAACGAACGAGAAGATTCAGGAACTCGCCAGTCTCGGAAATTCCACTCTCGCCGACATCCCAATCGGAGCGGGAGACCTACTCCATATTGACGTTTTTGACGTTCCGGAACTCTCTCGAGATGTCCGCGTCAGTAATCTGGGGGAGATTAGTTTTCCGCTTATCCACGAAAAGATCCGGGCGGCCGGGGCTACGACATTTCAGCTCGAACAAAAGATCCAGGACGTTCTTCGTCAGAACGGGTTGGTTTCAGATCCGCAGGTCTCTGTCTTCATTAAGGAGCAAAACAGTCAGCCCGTAACGATAATCGGAGCGGTCGTGCGTCCGATGACCTATCAAGTGAACCGACCGATGAGCCTGCTCGAGCTAATCGCAAACGCGGGGGGCATCACAGATGGCGCTGGCACGGTTGTACTGATTACGCGTCGGACCGAGACGGAATCCCTAACGCCCATCTCCGACACATCCGGCAGCGGCGAGCCCGGTTCAAGAACAATTAGGATTCAGCTGCAAGATTTGCTTAACACCGAAAATACCGCTTTCAACATTCCGGTTTATGGCGGAGACGTAATCAACATACCGCTCGGCGGTATCGTCTATGTGATGGGCGGCGGCGTTTCGCAGCAGGGAGGATATGTTGTACAGAGTCATGGGGAACAGATTACGGTTCTGAAGGCAGTCGCGCTCGCACACGGACTCGGCGGCTACGCAAGGCCCGATGATGCAGTGATTTATCGCCTGAATCCGAACACAGGAAAACGCGAGGCAACCCCGGTCCACATCAAACAGATCGAACAAAATAAGTCTCAAGATGTCGCGATGAAATCAAACGATATCCTGTATGTCCCTGACAGTCTTGCCAGAAAGATTTTAGTTAAGGGCGCCGAGGCAGCGGTTCAGATCGGTACCGGCGTCTTAATTTATCGATCAGCCCAATAGGATCGATGACCGGATAAATCTCAATCAACTCGATCCACAGGTAAGGACTACAAGCTAAATGGAAGAAGCATCCAGATTCATTGCTCGAGACCGGAAAGCTGGGGAATCTTTGGCGGTGATCCCTGTTCCGTCGCCCGTCGCGTGGGAACAGATGCCAAGGGAGGCGCACCTCCTTGATTACCTGATTATCCTTCGCAAGCATCAATGGCTGATTCTTACGTTTCTGCTGACCGTCGTGACGGTGGTAACAATCGCTTCATTCAAGATGAAGCCGGTTTTTGAAGCGGCGGCACGCGTCGAAGTGGACAAAGAGTCCCAGAACACCCTGCCGTTTCAGGGCGTGAACTACGACGAATACGTCGACATGGAAAACTACATTTCGACGCAAATCGAGATCTTGCAGAGTGAAACTCTCGCGTTGCAGACGATCAAGACTCTCAACCTCGATCGACATCCTGACTTCGAGGGGTCATCGGACCCCTTTGCGTTACCACACGGCGGCGGAGGCGCGAAGCGCCCGGCTATCCTCGGAGCCTTTTTAGGTCGGCTTCACGTCAAGCGGATACCAAACAGCCGACTGGTCGAAGTGCGGTTCGAATCCGAAGACCCGCAGCTCGCCGCTCTGGTTGCCAACACGCATCTCCAAAATTACATCGAACAAAACTTTCGAAGTAAGTACGACGCGACAACGCAAGCGTCGAAGTTTCTCGCCGGGGAACTCGAAGAACTCCGCATCAAAGTTGAATCATCGGAAAATGCCCGCATCACCTATGAGCGGCAGAACCAGATCTGGCAAATCGATGAGAAGCAGAACATCACGACCCAGACAATGGGAGACTTGAACAGGTCCGTCACGGAAGCCCAGACTAACCTGGCGACAAAAGAAGCTATTTACCGCATGGCTACCTCCGGAAATGTGGATCTCCTGCCCGAGGTCCGCAATAGCCCAGTCATCGAGGATCTACTTAAGCGTCAAACCGCCCTCGACGACTCCTATACCGAGGCGCTGAACCAATATGGTCCGAACTTTCCCAAAGTTCGCCGACTAGCTGAGCAAAAGAGGGAAGCAGATGAGGATATGGCACGCGCGCAGAGGACAATGGTGGGCAGCATCGAAGAGGATTACAAGACGGCGGGTCAACATCTAGAACTCCTTCAAGAGGCGCTTGATCGGCAGAAGATCGAAGCCAATGATCTCGCCGAAAAACTGGTTCAGTACCACATTCTTGAGCATGACGCCGAATCCTACAAGACGCTCTATGACGGTCTATTACAGAAACTGAAGGAAGCGGGGATTACGGCGGGCCTGCGTTCTAGCAACATCCGAGTCGTGGATCCGGCCTTGGTGCCGACCAGCCCCTCTCGCCCGCAGAAAGCACGTAATATTCTATTGGGTTTCCTAGTAGGCCTTGTGGGAGGAATTGGTCTGGCGATTTTCCGCGAGTATCTCGACAATACAGTAAAATCGCCCGATGATATCGAAGCGATCGCGGGCCTTCCATCACTAGCCGTTGTGCCTTCTCTGCCAGGATCGATTGGCGCGCACGGCGGCCGGCTGTCGCGCCTGGCACGGGAAGCGACACCGCAGAGTGTGTCCGGACCACGCGTTGAGCTCATGTCTTATACAACGCCGAAGTCGCAGATATCGGAAGCCTTCCGCGCGCTGCGCACTTCCCTCCTCCTTTCGCAAGCAGAGCATCCGCCTCAAGTGATCCTAGTGACGAGCGCATTACCCCGCGAGGGCAAAACCACGGCAGCCGTGAATCTGGCTGTGACTCTCGCGCAGCTCGGAGATCGCACGCTACTAATAGATGCCGACTTGCGCAAACCGGGAATCCGACGTGCCTTAAACTTGACAATTGGTAAGGAGGTGGGATTGAGTTCTTTTCTCGCAGGCGTGTCGAGCCTCGATGATGTTCTCCTCCCTCATCCCACGATCAATAATCTCGCAGCAATTACGACAGGTCCGGTTCCACCGAACCCAGCGGACCTGCTTTCATCGCACCGAATTCGTGACGTAATTGCGGAATTACGCGTGCGCTTTAAATTCATTGTCATCGATTCGCCGCCCGTCATGGCAGCCACGGACGCGGTGATTCTTTCGGTTGTGACGGACGGCGTGTTGCTGGTGGTTCGCAGTGGCCAGACGCCGAAGGAAGCATTCACTCGCACTTGCGATCTTCTTAAGGCCGTGAAATGCCGGTTGCTCGGCGTCGTGCTCAATGCGGTCGATTCGAGCGCGCCCGATTACTACTACTCGTATCGATATTATCCGTATGCGTATGGCTACGGTTATGGCGAAGACGTCGGAAAAGGGCCCCGATTCCCTTCGGGGTCTGGCGAGTCGAGTGATTCTTCGAGCTAGGGAGCGATTATGCGCTATCTCATAACGGGCGGGGCTGGGTTCATCGGTTCGCATTTGTCTGAGGCGCTGCTCGAACGCGGCGGGGATGTTTTCGTCCTGGATGATCTCTCGACCGGGAGCGTAGAGAACATACGCCATCTCAAGAGCAATCGCCGGTTTCACTATTTCTTCGATTCGATTCGGAACAAACAGCTCTTGGCCGAGCTGATCGATGAGTCCGACGTCGTGATACACCTGGCTGCGGCTGTTGGCGTGCGGCTAATCATCGAAAATCCCGTGAGAACTCTCGAGACGAACATCCAAGGCACGCAATTCGTTCTCGATGCCGCTTCGAAGAAGAAAAAACTCGTCTTCATCGCGTCTACGTCCGAAGTGTATGGCAAAAGCGACAAAGTGCCATTCCAGGAAGATGCGGACCTCGTCCTGGGACCGACCACGAAAGCACGCTGGAGCTACGCGGCCTCAAAAGCTCTGGATGAATTCCTGGCTCTTTCATATTGGAAGGAAAGAAAACAACCCGTGAAGATCGCCCGATTCTTCAATACCGTCGGGCCGCGCCAGACAGGCCGCTATGGCATGGTGCTCCCGAACTTTGTGCAACAAGCGCTCGACGGGAAACCGATCACGGTATATGGCACAGGCAAGCAATCTCGATGCTTTTGCGACGTTCGTGACAGTGTCGAGGCGCTGATCCGCCTGCTCGCCAACGAACGATCGATCGGCGAGGTTGTCAACATAGGAACCGACGAAGAGATCACGATCGAAGCGCTGGCGCACATCGTTAAGGACAGGACTGGAAGCGATTCGCCAATCACTTTTGTTCCTTACGAAGAGGCCTACGAACCTGGATTCGAGGACATGCCGCGACGCGTTCCGTCCCTTGAAAAGCTTGAAAAGCTCACGGGCTTCCGACCCGCAACTCCCCTAGTCGAGATCGTGGATCGCGTGGTTGCCCACTGCCGGAAGCGGAAGGAGGCGCGCTTCACGACCGACCCGGATCGTTTGGCGGCTCACGCTGCATCTGACTAGGGAGATTTGATTCCAGTCTCTTGCGTTCAATCGTCACTCGATTGGGCGTCTGACGTGTAGGTGCGCGTTCCAAAATTTCGAGTTGCCAGCTGGGATCCGGTGTTGAGCCCGTGGGCAGTTTCGGCACGATGCTCGAGTGGAATTGATGAATGTATGCCTAACGCGACGAAGACCATCTCCCAACCGCAGAGTCGCCGCCTGGATCGTACAGGCTGGCTGCGGCGTGTGACCGGCGCATCCCATCGTATGGATGGAACGGATCAAAAACAGACAAGCACGAGCCTTTCCGTCATCGTCCCAGCATACAACGAGCAATATCTCGTAGAGACGAGCCTCGACCGGCTGAGAGTGTTAGGCGAATCGCCTCTGCTCCACTTGGTGCAGGTGATCGTTGTCGATGACGGGTCGAAAGACGGGACGGCGGAAGCCATCGCGCGCTTTCGCGCCTCGGTAGAAGCAGAGGCTCACGATGAAAAGTTCCGGTGGATCTGGCTCCGGCACGACAAGAATCAAGGCAAAGGCGCTGTCATCCGCACTGCGCTCTCACGCGTCGATACGGAACTCGTCGTCATCCACGATGCCGACCTCGAATATCATCCTAGCGATCTGTTGCAGATGGTTGAACTCTTCTTGTACGAAGACGCAGATGCCGTCTTTGGTTCGCGCTTCATGTCCGGCGGATATAAACGTGCACTGTTCTTTCGTCATGCGCTTGGCAACAAGCTTCTCACGTTCTTGTGCGACTTGGTTTCCGACCTCAATCTGACGGACATGGAGACTTGCTACAAGATGGCTCGCGCTGATCTGCTGAAGAGCATTCCTCTCGAGAGCTCTACTTTCGACGTCGAACCTGAACTCGCGATCAAGCTCTCCAAGCGCGGCGCAAGAATTTTCGAAGTTCCCATCAGCTACTCGGGCCGGACCTACCGCGAGGGAAAGAAAATCGGCTGGAAAGATGGCGTCCGCGCTCTCTGGGCAATCTTTCGCTATGGCGCGTCAAGCCGCATCTACCTGGAGGATGCCCATGGCGGAGAGATTCTGGAGCGACTGAACCGGGCCCCGCGCTTTACCCGGTGGATGGCGGATGTCGTCAGGCCGCACGTAGGAGACCGCGTTCTTGAAATTGGCGCCGGAATCGGCAATATGTCTATCCATCTTATGCCGCGCTCGATCTATTGGGCTACGGATGTGAACCCATATTATCTGAATTATCTGGGAACGCTTCGCTCCACCCGGCCTTACATGCACGTCGCTTACACGGACGGCATGAAGGCCGAGTCTTATCCCGCGGGGCAGAATTTCGACACGGTGGTGTGTCTGAACGTCATCGAACACCTCTCTGACGATGTTGGCGCGCTCCGAAATATCCGCGACAGTTTAACAGACGGTGGAACAGCTATTGTCCTGGTCCCTTTCGGTCCGCAGTTGTACGGAAGCCTCGACGAAGTGCTCGGCCACTGTCGGCGGTACACCGAGGAGCAACTTGCCGAAGTCGCGCAGCAAGCGGGATTTCAAGTCAGGCAGATATTGAAATTCAATCGCCCTGGTGTGCCGGCGTGGTGGTTCAACGGAAAGGTACTGCGGCGGCAAACTTTCGGCATGGGTCAGATTCGGCTGCTCAACTTATTGACGCCCATTTTTCGACGGATCGATCCATGGCTCCCCCTACCGCCTCTTTCGATCATTGCGGTTTTGCGAAAACAGGAGAGTCGAGACGTCGCACTGCAGTCGAATGTGAAGGTCGCCTCGTAAGCGAAATGTGCGCAAGCCGCGGGCCGTGCGAGAAGCTGGACGCCAGTCGAGGACGAAATTTATTGGTTAGGTTCAGTAGGTACGACAAGATCCTGCTCCTCATTTTCTTTTTCACGTTGCCCCTCACAAATCCGTGGGTGCGCGGGGACGGGGTGGGATATTACGCGTTCGGCAGATCACTTCTGATCGAGCACGACCTGGACTTCAAGAAGGATTGGCTCGCGGCAAATACAAGCTTCCGGATGGGGCGGATGGACGTGAATGGCAATATAGCGTCCGGGCAGTACACCTCGACCCGCCACCTCGACAATCATTTCTCGATTGGACCTGCCATCCTTTGGTCGCCTTTTCTGATCACTGCGCATCTCGCGGTTCTGTCATATGACGCTCTGGGTGGACACGTTTTCGCCGATGGCTATTCCAAGCCTTACGTCTTGGCCATGGCGTTGGCAACGGCGCTCTACGGATTTCTCGCTATCTGGATTTCTTTCTGGCTCGCTCGAAAGTATCTTCCCCAACGATGGGCCTTCTGGGGGGCTCTGGGTATTTGGTTCGCGAGTTCGCTTCCCGTGTATATGTATTTCAACCCGTCGTGGTCCCATGCTCACTCCGCGTTCATGGTTGCTCTTTTTGTTTGGTACTGGGATCACACGCGTCCCGCACGCACATTCTTACAATGGGCGCTCCTAGGGTTGATCGCCGGACTTATGATGGATGTTTATTACCCGAATGCGGTTTTGCTTTTGTTTCCGCTTCTCGAATCACTGGCCCGTTTTTGGAAAGGCTCGTCCGACGGACAGTCAAAGCCGTTCATCCGCACATTTCTGAATAACGTGATTTTTGCCGGAGCGGCACTCGTAGCCTTTCTACCCACCTTCATCACCAAGAGAATCATTTATGGTAGCTATCTAGATTTTGGCTACTCTGGGCTCTGGCATTGGAGCTCGCCGGCTTTGCTCAAGGTATGTTTCTCGGCAGAGCACGGTTTGTTCAGCTGGACTCCCATCGCGGCACTCGCGGTTGTAGGAATGATTTTCCTGCGGAAGTGCGATCAAATTCTGGGACTGTACTCAATTAGCTGCTTCGCGGTATACCTCTACGTGATTGGGTGCTACCAGGACTGGCACGGTCTTGCCTCATTTGGGAACCGATTTTTCGTTTCGCTGACGGTGCTGTTCGTTTTGGGACTTTCCTCGTTTTTCGACTGGCTTGCGCGCGCTTGGAATGAGAAGCGCACCAATGTCCTTGTCCCGACGGCGACTTCTGCTCTGATTCTTTGGAATCTGGGCCTCATCTTCCAGTGGGGTACACATCTGATTCCGGCGCGTGGGCCGATTTCCTGGCGCGACGCGGCTTACAATCAAGTCGAGGTAGTCCCGGTGTTGGCAACTCGCACTTTGAATTCTTACTTCCTGCGACGGAAACAGTTGATGGGTCACATTGAGGAGGAGGATGTGAAGCAACTGAGGTCGCGCGAATCGGACGGATCCAAGTGATTTCCGTTCCCACTACGATAGAACCTGTTGGGAAGGCGCAGCTTCCCGTACTTCGGATAACGCCGCCGAGTCGTTGGTGGGAGCTTCCTTTCGGCGAACTATGGGATTATCGTGAGCTTCTCTATTTTTTCGTTTGGCGCGACATCAAGATTCGTTACAAGCAGACCGCTGTCGGCGCCGCTTGGGCCGTAATTCAACCGTTCTTGACAATGCTGGTCTTTAGTCTCTTTTTCGGCAAACTAGCGCACATCCCTTCCGCAGGGCTTCCTTACCCGATTTTTTATTACAGCGCCCTGTTGCCCTGGATGTATTTCGCGGCCAGTTTGCAAAACGCGACGAACACGATCGTTGAAAACCAGCGCATGATCACCAAGGTCTATTTCCCGCGGCTAGTGCTGCCAGTTTCGGCGACCCTATCAGGACTCGTGGATTTCGGCGTTTCGTTTCTGATGTTCCTCGCGATGATGGTTTATTACGGGATTCGGCCGACACCGGCGATCTTTTGTTTCCCGCTATTCCTCCTGTTGGCGCTGATGACAGCGCTGGGAGCGGGCCTTTGGCTTTCTGCTCTCAATGCCATTTACCGGGATGTGAGGTACGTGCTCCCGTTTCTGGTGCAGTTCTGGATGTTTGCCTCGCCTGTCGCCTATCCGAGTTCCCTAGTACCGATCAAATGGCGCTGGGTATATGGGCTGAATCCAATGGCGGGCGTGATTGAGGGATTTCGATGGAGCTTGACGGGGCACGGCGATCCCCCCGGCCTCCTGCTGTTCGCGTCGTTTCTAGTTGTCCTAGCCGTTCTGGCCGGCGGGTTGGCATTCTTTCAGCGGATGGAAGCAACCATCGCCGATGTGGTCTGAACTATGAGTCAAACTGTCATTCGAGTCGAAGGATTGGGCAAACGCTACCGAATTGGGGAGCGCGAGCGCTACCTGGCATTGAGGGATGTCGTGACCAGAGCGTTGCGTGCCCCGACACGCCTCCTGGCTCGTTCGAGCAACGGCTCGAACCGTAGCGCGACAAACACCATCTGGGCCTTGAAAGATGTGTTCTTTGAGATCCAGGAAGGGGAAGTGGTGGGTGTGATCGGGCGCAACGGAGCCGGAAAGAGCACTCTTCTAAAGATTCTAGCGCGGATCACGAGGCCAACCGAAGGCTCGGCAGAGATTCGAGGGCGCGTTGGGAGCCTCCTCGAGGTAGGCACCGGTTTTCATCCCGAGTTGACCGGCCGCGAAAACGTATATTTGAATGGAGCAATCCTCGGGATGAAAAAAGCGGAGATCCAATCTAAATTTGATGAAATCGTCGCTTTCTCCGAAGTCGAACGATTCCTTGACACACCTCTTAAACATTACAGCACCGGTATGCAGATGCGCCTCGCGTTTGCCGTTGCTGCCCACCTCGAGCCGGAAATCCTGCTGGTGGACGAAGTCCTGGCCGTCGGCGATGCCAATTTCCAGCGGAAATGCATTGGAAAGATGGCTGACGTTGCGAAAAAGGGGCGAACCATCTTGTTTGTCAGCCACAATATGGATGCCGTCACGCGACTATGCAGTCGCGGAATTCTCGTCGCTAACGGTCGACTGTTACTGGCGGGTAGCTCCGCGGAGGTCGTATCTGGATATCTTGCTCGCCAAGACGCCCTAAGCAACACCTTCGAAATCGATTACTCTCATGAGGCCTTTCCTGAGGGGGGTGCTTACTTGCTTTCGGGCGAGGTCTGGCAGGAAGGAGCGCTGACGTCTGGTAGCGACGTTTGCGCTCTCCGCTTCAGTGCGCCGTGGTGCATCAAGATTCGCTATAGAGTCACACGCCCTCTCAACAGCATAACTTCCGGCCTTCGGATCGCAGACGCGCAAGACCGTTTTGTGTTTAACACAGCCGAGTGTTTCACCGAGTCACTAAGCCTCGAGCGCTCTCCGGGTGATTACGAAGCGATCTGTCATATACCTCAGGGGCTCATCCTGCCCGGGGAATATTCACTGGACATAGGCTTGGACGTGGTGGGGGGGTTGTGTCTACAGGGACTTCGGGGCGTCGCTCGTTGGAGAATCATCAACGACGATCCTATTCTCGGGCGTTTTCAGGACGGGCGACTCGTCGGCGTGATCGGCAGCAGAATCGCTCCCTGGACGACTAGGGCGCTTCGCGAAGGAGTACAAGTTGAAGAATGACACTGTAAATCGACTACTTGGTACCTCGCCTCTCGATGTTGTTCGCCTCGCTCGCCGCAGATTCAATTTCCCGCGACGGGGGGATGTGAAGGGACTCGATCCGAAGCAAACATCGGAGCTGAGGCTGATGCGCCAGGATCTATCGGAAGCCGGACCACCCTTTATACCCTCCAGAACCTGGCAGGAGGTTGTACGTGTATTTGAGAAATCCTTCCGCGAGGAGGGAATAGCTAATCCCGAAGAACAATCCTACAACCTTCGATTCTCTGGCTTTGCATGCTCCGATCCCCGGTTGCATCGATACGTTTGCTGGATCTACTACCAACAGCTGAAAAAAAGGGATCAACTCGATCTTTTGAGCACACTGAAAGCTACCTGCCGCACCGAAGACGGTTTTGCCTATGAGTTTGAAGGTAGATTTGTCTCTCTGGACCTGCTCTTATCGATAGACGACTTTTACTCGCTGCTGGAGTTAGTGCCCAGCGTTGCCGAGGAGCCGATAATTGTGGGAGAACTGGGCGCTGGCTGGGGACGACTGGGATATGTCCTCTGCAAGGTGAACCCTCGTTGTACTTATGTAATTTTTGACCTCCCCGAGGTTCTAATCATTAGCCAGAACTATTTGCCAACTCTGCTCACGCCTGATGCAACGACGCGATATGAAATTGCTCGGGAGCATAAACATCTGGATCGAAACACCCTAAGCAAAAACCAACTGTGGTTTTTTGGGCCACAACACATGAGCAGATTCGCTCTTGATTCAGTGGATGTAATAGTGAACATTGCCAGTTTCCAAGAAATGCCCAAGGCTTATATAGCCAATTACTTGGAGCACTTCTCGCGCATCGCCTTTCGTGGAGCCTGCTTTCTGCGGCAACTTAAGTTTGGCAAGAGCCACGGTCATAAGTTCGACGAAATCGAAGGTTTCGATGCCTATCCTATTCCTTCCTCGTGGAACAGGGTATTCCTGCGGACGACGATAATGAGCGACCAATTCATCGAGGCTGGCTATCGGATCGGCAACAAGTTAGCAGGCGAACAACGATAAATTTTAGGGGCCCCGGGAGTTCGAATGCAATCGGCAGACTTTTGGAAGAAAAGGCGTGTCGTTATCTGCGGCGGTCAGGGGTTTCTCGGCGGTCAAGTGATGCGGCGGCTTTTAGATTTACAGTCGGATGCCATTTCTTGCAGCCGGAGGGCGGGCACCGATTTGCGTGACCTGGATCAGGGAATTGGATTTTTCCGCATGCACGAGCCAGAGGTTGTGATCAATTGCGCGGCCAACCAGGGCGGCATTGCGTATCAGAAACTCTATCCGGGCTCCATCTATTACGATAACTTGCTGATGGGTGCTAACACGATGGAGGCGGCCCGTCTCACAGGAGTTAAAAAATACGTCAACATCATCGCAGGCTGCGCATACCCGGGAGAACCGCGCGATGGTGTGCTTCGCGAAGAAGAGTTCGAAGCGGGCCCAATGCATCCCACGGTTGAGAACTATGGTGCCACGAAGCGTGCTGCCGTCCTGCAAGCCAAGTATTATCGGCGCCAGTACGGCTTTGATGCCATTTCACTGATATTGGTTAATCTTTATGGACCTAGCGAACACTTTCACCCGGATCGTTCGCATGCTCTCGCGGCGCTCATTCGCAAGTTCTACGAAGCGAAACGGGATCGGGCGCCTGAGGTGGTTCTTTGGGGAACGGGTCGAGCAGTCCGCGAGTGGATGTATGTTACCGATGCCGCAGACGGAATCGTGCGGGCTTCCGAACGGTACGCTGGAGCCGAGCCATTGAATCTCGCTGTAGGGCACGGCCAGACAATCGCGGAGCTCGCAAACATCATTAAAGCGATCGTCAAGTATGAGGGTCGCATCGTCTACGACAGCACGATGCCTGACGGCGCTCTTCAGAAGGTGGGGGACACCACCCGAATGAGAGCGATGCTGGATTGGGAGCCACAAGTTCCGATTCTCGAAGGCATAAAGCGAACGCTCGACTGGTTTGCGGCTCATTATGAGGAGGCTTGCGGGCGTTGAACCACAAGCTAAAGAATCTTCTGCGTCCGATCTACCGGTCCGTCGTTACTTTGCCTCTCGTGAGACAAGCCCTCGATCGACAGATTGCCCAGTCGCTTGAAGCTTACATTGTCCGGGATTTTGTTACCGGGTCTTACGGGGAGGCTTATGGTGTAAACAAGCGGGGCAGACTCAAACTTGTTGAGTGCTTCGAGCGAAACAACCAGGAGATCCAGTCCGGAACGTCGCGCGTCATTCATACAGTCCTTGCCCGAGAGATCCTTTCAATTCCACCTCACGTCAAAGGAGACGTGATTGAGTGCGGCGTTTGGAAAGGTGCCAGTACAGCGAGTCTGTCACTGGTCTGTCGAATCGTGAGGCGCCGCTTGCTGGTGTGCGATTCGTTCGAGGGGCTTCCCGATGACGGATTGAAACCTCACGTTGCACCTCATTTTGGAATCTACGGGTATTATAGACCGGGAATGTTTTGTGGAAGACTCGAAGAGGTTCGTGGGAACGTACGTGCTTTCGGCGACCTTGAAATGTGCGATTTTGTTCCTGGCTTTTTTTCTAGCTCACTGTACTCACTCCCAAGCCCGTTAGTATTTGCATTTCTGGACGTTGACCTTGTCGGCTCTACCCAGGATTGCCTGCGCCATATTTGGCCGCGCTTAGTTGAGGGAGGCACAATCTATACGGACGACGCAGGAGATATGGATGTTGTGCGGGTGTTCTTTGACGAATTGTGGTGGCAGCAGAATTTGAAGTGTTCTGCTCCGGGGTATGTCGGTTCGGGCTGCGGTCTACCTTTAAATCCGCGATACTCATCACTCGGCTATACGCGGCGTCGTTCTCATTTTAGGTCTAGCGAGTGGCAAAAAGCTGCTCATCTCTACTATCCGGACATTCCCAACGAAGTTCCGGAGAGCTGAAGATGGTTGATTCGATCTCCCATCTCGCTGACATTATTTCCTACTGCGTCGAGTTCCGCCTGGGTTGGATTCGTTTCCCAGTGTCAGCTTCGAGCGAGGTTGCTTAAGATGGAGTTCTTTCATACACACATCTCGCCGCGGGCCATCGAGCTGGCTACCGAGACACTGCGATCGGGCTGGCTGAGCGAGGGATCGCGAGTGAAAGAATTCGAGTTGGCCTTAGATCGCCAGTTAGGATTCCGCAATGCCATCGCTCTCAACAGTGGAACATCCGCTCTTCATCTTGCGTTAGTTTTAGCGGGAGTGGGATCAGGTGACGAGGTGATTCTCCCACCCCAGACCTTTGTTGCCACCGGGCTTGCCATTTTGATGCAAGGGGCGATCCCAGTCTTTGCGGACATTGATGCGCTCACCGGAAACATCTCTGCACGTTCGATCGCAGATAAGGTTACACCTCGCACCAAGGCGATCATGGCGGTACATTGGGCAGGCTACCCTTGCGACCTAGATCAGATTCAGTCTGTCGCGAACGTGCATGGATTGACGGTTATTGAGGACGCAGCACACGCTCTAGGTGCCACATACCGAGGGCGGCCCGTCGGATCCATATCGCGCTTCACAGTGTTTTCGTTCCAGGCAATCAAGCACCTGACCACGGGAGATGGGGGTCTGCTGTGCTGTCTAGATGAGAATACTGCGCGCGCGGGTGTCGTCCGGCGCTGGTTTGGGATTGACCGCGCGAACAGCAAGCCGTCCATCCTGGGCGAGCGTATTTATGATATTGCTGACCTCGGCTATAAGTACCACATGAACGACTTAGCGGCAGCAGTGGGTTTAGGAAACTTGCAAGATTTCCCGAGCCGGCTCACACGACGGCAACAGATCGGTGCCAACTATCGGGAAGAACTAGAGTCCGTTCCCGGCTTACAACTGTTAAAACTGGACCCGGACCGGACTCACGCGTACTGGCTTTTCACCATCCTGGTTCAGCGCAGGGAACGATTCATCCGCAAACTGGCCGAACATCATATTCCGTCTTCTGTCGTCCACTTGCGTATCGACCATAATTCTGTGTTTGGGGGAGTGCGCATCGATCTTCCTGGTCAATCCGAGTTCAACGAACGGCAAGTGGCGATTCCAGTGCATGAAGGCCTGACCGATGAAGACGTTGCTCACATCGTCGCTGTTATACGGCGAGGATGGTAATTGCCATGTCAACGCTTCACGCGGACCAACTCCCTCGATTCAACCTTCGCCTAGCAAGAAATGATGTCGCAGACAGTCGCCTCTTCCGTAACCTATTCAACTCTCTATACGTGCGGCGCGTCGACGAAGATTACTATCGCTGGCAGTTTTTTTCGACACCGTTTCCAAGCAAACTGGCATTCGCGATAGCGGAAGACGGAACACTTGTTGGCTGCTATGGATTTCATGTGATCCCTGCGGCCCAACAGGATGCGCGGATCGCGTGGGCCCTGGACATAATGGTCGCGCCACCTTATCAGGGCAAGGGTGTGTTTCGGCCGCTGGCAGCGTTTGCGGCTCAACAGGTCATTCCCTACCTCCCGGCTGCGCTTTGCGTAATGGCAAATCAACGAGCGGACCGAGCGCACGCTGACGGCCTCGGATGGAGCCGTGTGATGACTATCAGCAATTTCGTCTGTCAGACCTCTTGTGCTCTCACTCCGCCTCAGGATTTCAAATTTCATCTGCACAGGGACTTTGATGCTGGAGCGGTGGCGTCGATTGAGGCGCTGCAAGCAAGCTCCCGTACCTCGAACTTGCGTTCGGCGAAGTACCTGCGGTGGAGGTTTGTAAAAAACCCGTGGTATCGTTATGCGCTGTTCCTTGTGTCCGTCAGAGGGCAACCCTTTGGGTATCTTGTGCTTAAGACGTTTCGGAATCCCCAGACAGATGCGGCTTCCGGTGACATCGTGGACGTGATTTGGTCTCAGGATCATGAACAGGGATTGTCTGCGATGCTTTGCTTCGCCTTGGGCCATTTTCGCGATAGCGGTCTTTCTGAAGCGTCTGTCTGGCTCCAGACCAATACGATGCTGGATCAGGTTGGAAAAACCCTGGGGTTTGTTGAATCAAGTCAGAAGCGCTTCTTTTGTGCGAAAATTCTAGATGAACGATGCAGGTACTTAGAAGAGCCGGCTCGCTGGTTTGTTACAATGTCTGATGCCGAAATCTACTAGGGTTTCGGACACAGAGCAGATTGGAGGCTAACATTAGAATCCTAGTGACAGGTGGGGCCGGCTATGTGGGCACCATGTTGGTGCCGATGCTACTCGAGAGTGGTTACGAAGTGCGGGTACTCGACCAACTGACGTATACCGGCGTGGGTCTCCTCGCACATTTTCGCAATCCCCGTTTCGAGTTTTTGAAGGGAGATGTGCGAGATTCACGGACTGTGCAAGATGCAGTGAAAGATTGTGACGTCGTTGTTCATCTCGCCGCGATCGTGGGCTTCCCCGCATGCCGAAAGTACTCGCAGTTGGCTGAAGAAGTGAACGTAGGCGGGACGAAGAACATCGCAACCGCCGTGGCTCGAGATCGATTGGTGTTGTTTGGTTCCACTGGGAGCAACTATGGAGCCGTCACCGATCAAATCTGCACTGAGGAGACTCCGCTCAATCCTGTTAGTTTGTATGCTCAAACAAAGGCCACTGCGGAGCAACATCTTCTCGAAAATTGCAGAACGGTCGCCTATCGGTTCGCGACAGGATTTGGACTTTCGCCTCGAATGCGCTTGGATTTACTCGTAAATGACTTCGTTTTTACAGCCTTGAAGCTTCGCTATCTGGTGGTTTATGAAAAACACTTCATGCGCAGCTTCATCCATGTCTACGATATGGCACGCGCCTTTCTCTTCGCGATAGACAACAGTCGTCGGATGATCGGTCAGATTTACAACGTTGGTGCAGAGACGATGAATTGCAGCAAACAGCAGATGTGTGAACTAATTCGCACTAAGCTCGACTACTACGTTCACTATGCCGATGTTGGAGAGGACCCCGATAAACGACATTATGTCGTTTCGTATAAGAAGATCTCGGATCTCGGCTATCGTACAAGCATTAGCCTAGAGGAAGGAATCGACGAACTTGTGCGAGGGATGGAAGCCCTTGATATGAGGAGTCCTTACTCCAATGTCTAGCGTATCGGAATTTCCATCTCGCCAGAAACACTCGCTCCGACGCAAGCACTGGTCGAACGGACTAGGCGATCGAGGATACATGGATGCCGGAGCGCATGGTCAAACCGGATGACAACATCGGGCGGGCGACCCTTCGAAGCATCGCCCGCAGCCATCCTCTTCGCCCATAGCGCGAAAACGGTGAATTCCAATCAGGAATCACGCGAGACCTGAAAGTCCTTTCGTGCGGACCACGCAGAATCTGGAACCCATCTTTCGGTAAACTGCCCGCGCGAAAAGGAGCACCGGAGTTTCTGACGAATCACCGGAGGAAACATGCTAACAATCTTCTGTGTGCCTAGACCATTCGAGCGCCATTTCGATATCATCCAACGAAATGCTATCTCAAGTTGGAAGGCCCTTCGTCCCAGACCGGAAATCATTCTCTTCGGTGACGAGGCCGGCATCGGCCGGGCGGCGACAGAGCTTGAGGTTCGTCACGTACCGGCCATCGCGCGAAATGAATTCGGAACACCCCTCCTGAGTGACGTTATGGCCCAGGCGAACCAAAGGGCCACGAACAGGCTTCTCTGTTATGTGGCGGCCGACATCATCCTGCTTGGCGAACTGATTAATGCGGTGAATGCGGTTGCCAATAGATTGGACAAATTTCTAATCGTGGCGAGACGGATTAACGTTGACGTTAAAGAGCCACTTCGCTACGACTCAGGATGGGAGGGTCCTTTCAGGGAGCAATTCGTTGCTCATGGAATACTAGCCTCACCTGCCTATCACGACGTATTTGTTTTTCCGAAAGGAACATTCGTAGATGTGCCGCCATTTGCGGTCGGCCGGCCGTGGTCCGACCACTGGCTAATCAAGGCGGTCTGCAAGAGCAGAGTGCCGATCGTAGACGTCACGCCCTGCACTCCGATCATTCACCAGAACCACGACTATAGCAACGTTGATGGAGGTCGAGACGCGATCTGGCGAAGTGAGGAAACCCACAGGAATTTGAAACTCTATGGAAAATTCATACACAACTTCACGATGGCGGACGCCACATATCAATTGCAGCCGAGCGGCGCACTAACGAAAACAATCCCGCCCAAAGCGTTATATTCTGTGCGGGATTTGCTTTGGGAATTACTTATTCAGAAGACTTTTCCTTTGCGCAAGCGCCTGGGCCTGCGCAGGGAAAATTGGAGACGAATCATTCCCGGTAAACAAGCCTGAGATATGGGGCCTGACTCTTCTTTGCGCAGATTATTCCCGACATGCAACAAATGACGATCCTCTATCTGTGCCGCGAGCCTGACTCGTGGGATCACAAAGAACCTGGACTGTTTGCGCGAGCCTTCCGGCGATGCGGCCTCAACATCGTCTGCCCGGAAGATAGCTTCCCTGTCAACGGAACTATCCGGGACCTGCTCGACCAGTGCGAGCAAAAACCGAAAATGATCGTATGGGTAGAGTCCGCACGCCCGCTGCTACCCGACGGCCTTGAGAAGGTGAATATCCCAACTATTTCGTTCCAATCCGATACTTACGCCTATACGAGTCATCGGATTCGCTGGTCGATGCTCTTCGACTATGCTGTCGTATTCCATCCGGGCTTTGAGACCTTGTTTCACAATGCAGGCCATCCACGAGTAATCGCTTGGTCGCACGCGGCGGATCCCGATCTGTTTTCGGATCAACAACAGCAACGAATATTCGAGGTAGGGTTTGTTGGCCGCACGGACGGCACTCTCTTCAAGAATCGACGAGTTGTTCTCCGCACCCTCTCGCCGCAGTTTCGAATGAATGATTTCACCCGCTTCCACACGCCGGAGGAGCTCGCTAGCGTCTATTGTCGATCGAAGATTATAGTCAATGTGGCGAGAGATGATTACCCTCAGGACGCCAATATGCGAGTGTTTGAAGCGATGGCGTCAGGAGCACTCTTGATTACGCGACTTCCGAGTGAGCTGACATCGATCGGATTCGAGGAGGGGGTACACTTCGTCGGTTACAGTCAACTTGATGAAATCGTCGGGCTCGCGCGGCAGTGCCTTAATCACGAGAGCATGCGCAAGCGAATCGCACAGACAGCTCGCGAAAAAGTTTTGCGAGAACACACATATGATAGTCGCGTAAAAACGCTGCTACGCACGGTCCAGAGCGATGCCGGACGATTCTTCGCGCCGGCGAGAAATTGGTCTAGTGACCGCGTCCAACTGACCCAACTGGATTACTATGCAGCAAGCTCTTGTCTTGAAGCGGCATACCACACGCTTAGAGAAATCAGTGTGAAGAGTCCGTTCGGCGCGCTGCGAGGAGCTTCTCAAATCTCTCGGGCGCTCGCAAGAAAATCATTAGCTCGTGTTCGCACGGCCAGGTTCTGAGCCGGCCTAATCGGCCCATCGGATAACGAATCATCTTTTGCCGAGAGCTGACGACTGAAGCGAGAATAAGATGTTCTCGTATTCCAACGCTGGCGAGGCAGACTTGAAAAGCAACCACATAATGGGGCTGGCGGCGCGATCTTCAGTCCTGCGACAATTATACGCAGCTTGCCGTCAGGTGCCGGTACTAGGTTCGTTACTGCACCGGAATGTGACGCGAGTGCTGCCGCCGGGCCGCCGCATCTGGCTTCGCATACCGCGCGGACAAGCCAAGGGTTTGTGGATTTTCGTCGATCCGCGGT
>Ga0210394_10001272_pt1 | contig 41551 bp, 56 predicted proteins | sample IncBWC12MmetaG_FD_160121 | JGI IMG/M metagenome (GOLD analysis project Ga0210394, IMG submission 160121) | Forest soil microbial communities from Barre Woods Harvard Forest LTER site, Petersham, Massachusetts, United States - Inc-BW-C-12-M | ecosystem: Environmental > Terrestrial > Soil >...
CAAAATCTTCGGCCTCATCTACTACGGCAAGGAAACGGTGCCCGTGATGCCGCGCATGATGGGGGTGGCGGGCGCGTGTGTCCGCAACTTCGTCGATGCCAAGGTCATGACCGTACAGCACTTGCTCGCGGACTTGAAGGTCGGAAACACCCCCGACACCACGGTTCTGTGCATCCCCAACTTCTTCATCGCCAAGGGCGAGGGCGGGAAGATCGCGGATTGGCACGTACCGGAGTTGCTGGGGTTACTCTATGCGCGGATGGCACGTGGCCAGCAAACGCTGATGTACGTCAGCGAGTGGCAGGGGCTGCGTAACACCTACGGCGATCCCCTGGCGGATCATCTCAAGAATCAGTTCAAGCAGATCCCGGCGTAAGACCGAGACTCGCGGAGCAGTGAATGGCGGCACATGCGTCAGGCTTAATCGCCTGCCTGGTTGACTCACCCACGGGTTTGGCTGACTACATTCGCCTGGGGCTGACTGCGGAGCTATTTCGCGGTCCCGAGGAGGAGGCGCAGTTCGCGATCCTTCAGACGACGGTGAAGATGTACGGTGGCCTCCCGAGTAGGGCACAGTTCGAAACGGCGGGCCACGCCCTGCCGCTAACGCACCCCGACCCCTTAGACTGGTACGCGGACAAACTCAGAGCCCGCCACGCCGCGCTAATGCTGAAACAAGCGATACTCGACGTCAGCGAATGCCTGAACGCGGACAACGTCGAAAAAGCGCAGACCGTGCTCACGGAGACTGCGGTCGCCATGACCAAGGCCCGGCACAAGACCAAAATCGTGAACTTCGCCAAGGCCGGTCACGACATCATCGCCGCCGAGTTGGTGGCGAAGAAGTTGGGGGGCGATGATCACGGCATCAAGTTCGGGTGGCCGACCCTCGACCAGATGGCGGATGGGTTGATCGGCGGCGACTTCATCACGGTCGTCGGGAGACCGGGTCAGGGCAAGACCTACGCCATCATCTACACCGCGAGCCACGCGTGGCTGAAGCAGAAGCGCAACGTCGCGCTGGTGTCGATGGAAATGAAGCCGCTGCCCATCATTCAGCGCGTGGCCGCGCTCAACACGAAGAAGTCAATCACCAAACTCAAAAAGGCGGAGTTGGGGACGTGGGCGGAGAACGACATGATGGCCAAACTCAAGTCGTACCAGGGCGAAAAAGACTTCTGGGTGATCGACGGCGCGCTGGCGGCGACGGTCGATGACATCATCCTCATGGCGCGGCAGTTGAAACCCGAGGTCCTGTGGGTGGACGGCGCGTACCTCGTCAAGACCCAGAACCGTGGCGCGAAGCGCTGGGAGCAGGTGGCTGAGGTCTGCGAGGGCCTGAAGGCGGGCGTCGCCGATACCCTCAATATCCCGGTCGTCGCCAGCTTCCAGTTCAACCGCCAGCAGAAGAAGGGCGACAAAGGCGACCTCGACAACATCGCGTACTCCGATGCCGTCGGCCAGATCAGCAGCGTCATCCTCGGCCTTGGCTTGAGCGATGACGAGGGCAGTGTCGAAAATCTGTACAAACGCAAGATCGACGTCCTCAAAGGCCGCAACGGCGAGGTCGGATCATTCGACATAAACTGGAAGTTTGACATCGGCCCCAATTTCATGGATTTTAGCGAGATCAAGGTCGTGGCTGACGGTGACCTTGCGTTCGGCGTCGAGTGAATCCGGGGAATCCCCCCGGGCGTGTCTTAGTCGTGAGTCACACGCACATGAAAGTAACCGCGACTGATTAGTGGGGGAGGCAACCTCCTTCCCCCGGCGAAAGCCTGGGGTCTAAGTTACTCACTCCCCGCGACATGGGGGTGGCCGGAGCTGATAACTCCGGCCCCCTTTGACAAACGCTAAATGATTAGGTACCATCGGCCCTAACATCAACCACAGGTGAGTTATGGCAACCGCACAGGAAATTGAGGTACAGGTTTCGACGCAGGTGCTCGCGGCCAAGTCCAAGGCCAATGTCGAGGAACTGGACCAGCTCCAAGATTTGTATTGCTCGTTGACGACCGAGCTGACGCCGAAGATCAACGAGATCAAGATCAAGCAAAAGGAACTGGAGGGCATCGAAAAGCTGCTTCAGGCTGGGCTAGACGCGAGCTACGGCGAAGCCGAAGACGGCAACCGCAGCACCGACGCGTTCATCATGCAGTATTCGGCCAAGGGCAAGGCGACGGTCGTCGTCGATAAGAAGGCGTTGGTCGAGGCCCTGGGTCTCGGGACCTTCATCGAGTTGGCGGAGATCACGCTGGAGAACCTCAAGAAGCACTTGACGACGGCCCAGCAGCAGACGCTGTTGAAGGAAGTCTACAAGAACAAGCGCCGACTGAAATTCGCGCCGAAGACCTCGTCGTGAGCGACCTCACCAGCGGCGGCATGCAGTTAATTGCACGGGCGGATGCCTTCGCTGAGAAGGCACACACCGGCCAGAAGCGCAAGTACACGGGGGAGGACTACATTGTCCATCCCCGAGCCGTGGCCGAGATCGTAAAGACGGCGGCTTATTGGTCGTCTACCATGGTCGCGGCGGCGCTGCTCCACGACGTCATCGAGGATTGTGGGGTCACGCGCGAGCAGCTTAAGGACCAGTTCGGCTTCGTCATCGCCGACCTGGTGTTCTGGTTGAGCAATGTCTCGAAGCCCGGCGATGGCAATCGCGCCAAGCGTAAGGCCATGGATGCCGCGCATCTGTCGCAGGCACCGGCAGCGGCCCAGACCATCAAGGTCGCGGACCTCATCCACAACACTGAGTCCATAATCGCCCACGACCCGGACTTCACCAAAGTTTATTTGCCGGAGAAGATGGCGCTGCTGCGGGTTATGACCGACGCCGATCAACGGTTGTGGGAACGCGCGGTGCTGATGATCATACAGCCGGAGATCAGTGATGCCGTTGAAAGTTAAGAGCTGGAACCACAAAAAGAATCAGGCCAAGATGGCTATTGACGTCGTCGTGCAGATGGAATTAAGACCGGTGGGCATGCTCATGGCCGAAGACGTCATGTACATGTACCAGCAGTTTATGCTGGATTTGAGCGGGGGCAAGGGCATGTTTGCGGGCTCCGATGACCTGACCAGTGACAAACTCCTGGCGTTGGCGCAGCGGATGTACGAGATCGAGTGCGCGGAGGCCGGGCTCAAGGGACCGAAGACCTCGCCGACGATCTACAAGGACGCGGCCATCAAGAAAATGGAGATGGGGCCGGTGCTCAGCCAATACCAGTTGGATGCGATGATGAAAAAGGGGGAGTTGGTGGAGCAGATTGTCCAAGCCAGCAACGCCGTCGTCGCTGAGTCCAATAAAATCAACAAAATGGTGGCACTTCAAGGACACAAAGTAGAGGGCACCGCCGAGTACCTCAACAACATGAAGTTAGCGGGACCGAAGACCTACGGCAAGAGTTGGTTGACAGAGGTTCAGGCTCACATTGACCATGAGCTACTCAAGATCAGTGGTATCGACAAGATGACGGAGGAGGCCAAGATCGTGGCAGTGGGCACCGGGTATGTCGATAAGGCCATTATCGAGTACATCAACAACGGCAGCAAGCCCAAACCCGGTTACCACCACAATGAGTGACAGCCCGCGTTTGCTTGTGAGACACTCAGGGCATTCTCACCAGGGGTGTGCCCATGACCGCATTGTCCGTAATCAATCAAGCCGCCGACAAGAGTTACCGGCAGATGCCCAATGTCGCCCCGTATCCGGCGGCATTTTGTCAGGTAGCGAACGCATCGAGCGCCGACGCCCCCGTGTCCCCGCCCTCGCGCTGGATCATGATCAGCGACACCGCTGCCAAGGTCGTGGAAGCGACACTCGCCGGACGCCATATCGAACCCAATGTCATCACCGAGACCCTCGCGGACTTGACGATGGCAGCCGACGGCGTACTCACGTCAACGACCTCCGGCAAATTCGCGAGTCTGGGCCTGGGCCAGCCCGTGCAACTCAAGGGCTTCACCAACCAACAAAACAACGGCTTGTTCATCGTCGGCCCGGGATCGACCACGACCCAGCTCAATCTCATGGCACCGGGGACGACGGTGGTCGATGGCAGTTCAGTCACCGGGGGCACGCCCGCGTACACCGTCGCCGAGAACCCGACCGGCGGAGCCGCCAGCATCACGGGACCGGATGTGAGCACGCAAGACACGATCACGTTCACCGCGTTGCCCGGCGTCATGTACCCGATCAGCGTAGACGCGATCCTTCACTCGGCCACGACAGCGGCGACGGTGCTTTGCTTCTGGTGAGTGGTGGATAGCGGCAGCATCGTCGAGTTTCTCGGCGCGCTCAAAGCCAAACACGTCCAAGTCCGGGGACCGTGGGTCCAGTGCAGTTGCCCGCTCGCGCCCTGGTTCCATGACACGGGCAAGGACAGCAGTCCCTCGTTCGCGATCCGCATCGAGCCCAACAAAGAATCCTGGTTCAATTGCTTCGTGTGCAAGTTCGGGAGCCTCGGCGATTTAGTCGTTGAGCTACAGCACCTGAAGGCCGCGAACCTCGGCTACGACCTCGGCGCGGCGTGGGCGTTGGTGGTCAAAGAATCCGAGGCCAAGATCGAGGTCCACGTCAAGGACTGGGGCGAGCCCGTGGAGATCGTCGAGGATCTCCCCATACCCGAGGCGTGGCTGGTGCCGTTCAAGCCCGCGTGGCCCGTGCCATATGCCAGGGAGTATCTTGAGTCGCGTGACGTCAGCGAGGAGATCGCGCATGCGCTGGATATTCGATGGGACCGTAGCCTCGGCACTGTGTGCTTCCCTGTCCGAAACCACGAAGGCGAATTGGTTAGCGTGCGCGGTCGCTTTATCAAACCCAAGCCCGGGAGTCCGCCGTACCATGTCTATCCCTACATGGGATCAGCGCGTGCGAGTGCTTGGCTGGGTGAACATAGCGTTGATTATGACCGACCCGTGTTGATGGTGGAGTCGGTGTTCGATGCCGCCAGCGTCATGCGCGTCTACGACAACATCCTCAGCCCTATGACCGTCGGCATCAACTACGAGCGCATGGCGCGCGTGCAGAAGTGCGTGGAAGTCGTGACGCTGTTCGATCAGGGCACGGGCGGCGACAAGGCCCGGGCCATCGTCAGCAAAAACCTGGGCACGGCCCTCGTCTGCCACCTGTACCCGACGGCCAAAGACCCGGGGGAGATGTCAGAAAAATCCCTCAGAGACTTGCTCCGATTGTTCTTGAAATTGAAGCCTGCAAGCGTATAGTCGCCAGTCCCACGCCGTGGGAACTGTAAATCCAAAGGGCCGATGGCCCAGGAGTTTTTGCGATGGCTATGAAATTTTTGAAGACGGGCGTTGAAGCCCACAAAGAGATGGAGAAGGCGGATCTTGAGCAAGAGGCGGCGTTCGGGCCGCAACGGTTCTGGATCAAAGAAGGCAAGGAAAAGCGGATCACGTTCCTCGACGGATTCCTCGACACCGACGGACTCCTCAAGGGCATGGTCAGCTTCCACGAACACATGATGCCGCGCACCGGGAAGAAGGGGTTCGACAACTACCCCTGCACCCAGGACACGGAGTCATGCCCGATTTGCGAGGAAGGGGATACCCCCAGTCTCGTGTTCGCGTTCACCATCATCGACCACACCGAGTGGAAAGACAAAAACGACAAGGTCCACAAGTTCGACAAGCGCCTGTACGGGTGCAAACGCGACACCTTCAAGCGCCTTCAGATCAAGGCGACGAAGTACGGCGGGTTGGCCGGTGTGACGTTCGACGTCACGCGTATCGGCGACAAGTCGGCGAGTGTCGGCAGCGACTACGACTTCCTCAGTCAGAACAGCATCGAGGAAATCGCGCAGGGCACCGGCCTCAAAGTCGAGGACCTGAAACCGTTCAACTACGAGGAAACCATCAAGTACTTCCCGGCTGCCGAGCTGCGAAAGATGGGGTGGGGCAATGGCAGCGCGAGCGCGGGCCAGAGCGCGGGCAATGCCGTCGGCAGTGCCGATTCCAAGGTGTTTGGCGGTGGCGAGAAGAAGGCTGAGGACACGGGAGTCGGCACGAAACCGGCGACCAACGTCTTCGGCAACAAGCCGTTTGATCCTTCCAAAGAGCTGTAATAAGCGTGGGGCGGTGCAATGCCGCCCCATTTTCTACTTGTTTGGCGGCGAGTTGTGTGAGAGTCTTCGAAACCGTCTCCCCCCAATACAGTGAGGACTCATGCCGTCTCCAGCAATTAAGTCAGAAGAAGACTTCAAGAAAAGCTACGACCGCAGTTACATCATTCCCCAAAAAATCCGCACGGGCATCGCCAAGTTAAAGGCGAAGAACGGGTGGTGCGAGAACAAGGATTTTATGGTTCTCTGCGACATCAAGAGCCCCAACGACCTCGCCGCATATCGCGAGCCGTTCCTCGATCACGTGGTGCTGGTGCCTAACACCGACCGCCGCCACGACAAATTCATCTGGTGTGGTTCGAAGGCGCTGGCCGAGAAGTTGAGAGCGAAATTATGAGCAAACCCGCCAAGAAGCCTGACGACCTCATCAAAGACGCGGCGCAGTTCGACGCCGAGCACAACCCGCTCCATGAGGTTCCCGTTGCCCTCACCGTTTACGAGGGCGTGCCCGTGGCCAAGGGCACAGTCAGGTACTTGGTGACGTCCGCGCAAAACGCGACGCCCGTGTTCAAGGAAGGCTGGGAGTCGCTGCTGCAAGCGCAGATGTTTTACAAAGCCCATTTGTCCGTGATCAACTACCGCTACAAAAATCCGACGTCGCGGTGGACGGGCTCGCAGAACAACGCCGAGCACTGGGCCGAAGAAGTGCGGCCGTTCCTCAAGAACGAGCGCTGGGACATCAACCCCAACCTGCGGGTGCTGGGCGACATCAAGATCGTGCCAACGGCCAAAGATCCGCTCCAAGGCGGCGAAGGCTACACCGGTGCCGAGTCCTCGATCATCGGCCACCCCAACCTCGCGTTCAAGACCGTGCCGGTGCCAGGGCACCTGATGGCGAAGCTGATGACGACCACCGGCTCCATCACCGTCCCCAATTACACGGATAGTCGCGCGGGCAAGCAAGGCGAGTTCCAACACGTGGCGGGCGCGATCATCGTCGAGGTCGAAGGCGGAAAATTTTGGCTGCGACACCTGAATATGAACAAGCGCGGCGAGTTCATCGACGTCAGCACGCTCGGTTGTAAGCTGTTCACGCCCAAGGGCGTACAAGACGCCCCCAGTCCCGAGGCATTGGTGACGGGCGACGCCCACGTGCGGGTGATCGACAACCTCGTCGTGCGCGCGGTCAAGACGATCATCGCCAAACTCAAGCCCAAGCGCATTTTCTGGCACGACTTGTTCGACGGCCTCACGTGCAACCCCTACCAGCGGTTCTGGGAGAAGTTGGCGCACATGAAGGCGGGCAAGGATAGTGTCGAAGACGAGATCAAGGAAGCGGCGGAGTTCGTCGTTGACATGACGCCAGCCGGTACCGAGTCCGTGGTTGTGGACAGCAACCACGACGCGTTCCTGCGCAAGTGGGTGGACGAGAACGATGTCGAGGACGTCGGCCTCAACGGTGGCTTCTACCTCAGCGTCAAAAAGTTTTTGTGGGACGCGGCGCATGTCGAAGACAAGATCGCGAAGGTCCCGAGCCCCTTCCAGCACTTCATGAAGCAGTTGACGGATGGCAAGGGCAAAAACATTCGCTACCTCAAGGAAGACGAGAGCTACGCGGTCAAGGGCATCGAATGCGGGATGCACGGGCACCTGGGTCCTAACGGCGCGCGCGGCAGCCTCTACAACCTCGTGAAGATCGGCGTCAAATTCATCATTGGCCACGTCCACGGACCCGGCATCAGGTTCGGCGGCTACGCGGTCGGGCTCATGGGCAAATTGCGCATGGGCTACAACAGAGGCCCGAGCAATTGGTTGCAAACCATGTGCCTGGTCCACGGTGATCCGTGCGGCGGTAAGCGCCAGCTCCTCACCATCATCGACGGACGTCCTTGGCTTTAATAGTCCTTGACAAACGCTAATCCGTTCCCTATACCCTGGTATTGACCAGAGGAGTCCCTATGCCTTCTGCATCCGATAACTTCACGGGCGAGAACTGCTTCATCATCACCAACCCCAGCATGGGCGCATTCCATTTGTACGGCGACGACCCCGATGAGATCAAGATCCGGGACATCGCCAACGCCACGTCGAAACAGTGCCGATTCACCGGCCACATGGAGGAGGACTCCTGGTACTCAGTGGCGCAGCATATGGTCGATGTCTCGCACATCGTCGAGAAGCTGGGGGGATCGAAAGCCGATCAATTCGCGGCGCTGCTGCACGACGCCCCCGAAGCCTACCTCAGCGACATCGCTGCGCCCTTCAAGCGCGAGCTGGCGGTGTACTACGAGAAGGAAGCCTTGATTTGGAAGCGGATCGCGGCGAAGTTCGGGGTCCCCGAGAAGTTGCCGACCGTCGTCAAAGACGCGGACTGGATCGCGTTGTTCATTGAGGCCCGGACCTTCGTCGTCCCCAGCAACCCCGCAATCTGCGAGAAGTGGGTGGGCTGGGACCCGTGGGGGATCAAGGCCAAGACTTTCCCGTACATCATGAAGCAGAAGACCTATGTCCAAGCCAAGTGGTCGTATCTAGACCGATTCGAGGAGCTGCAAGATGCACTTACCCCATCTTCCCGACGCGATTAACGGCGGCTTCGAGTTCTTCGGCGGGGCCGTGAATTGGCTCAACGTCCGCAGGCTCGTGATCGACAAGCAGTTGCGCGGGGTCTCCAAGATCCCGGCCATCGTCTTCACGAGCTGGGGCGTGTGGAACCTGTACTACTACCCGTACCTCGACCAGTGGGTCAGCTTCACCGGGGGTCTGGTGATTGTCGCCGCGAACGTCGTCTGGGTGTGGTTTGCGTGGAAATACCGAAACGCATGAAGGTCAAGGGTTCGTCACTCGATGCCGCATACACCCTCGTTCACTGGTCTGACGAGCTGGCGGAAAAGTTCACGTTCACCGGCACCTATGACGAGCTGCCGACCAAAGTGTTTTTGGACACCGGCGGAAACCCTCGATTTATGGGCCTGCCTCGCGGTGCCGGAGTCAGAGGAACGCCCCACACCGACGAGCGCGAACTAGGGTTTGCAGTTAATTTCAATACCACTCTGTTCAAGCCCCAGAAGCCGGAGCAGCTCCGCGTCATTCAGGAGTCGGTGGAGCTGTTGAAGGCCGATGAGCAGTTCATCGTCAGCGCGCCCACGGGCTGGGGGAAGACGTATGTCGGGGCTCAAATCGCCGGGCTCATGGGCAGACGCTTTTGCGTGATCACGACGAAAGACGACATCGTCAATCAGTGGCGAGATGCGATCAAGGCGACGCTGGGGCTTGAGGACGAGGAGATCGGCATATGGCGGGGGCACCAGGTGCCTAAGCACAGCCACAAGGCCGTGGTGGGCCTCGTCCAGAGCCTAATGAAGGGTGTTGACCGATACGGTGCAAGTGCTTACACCGGCTTCGGACTTGTGCTCTGTGATGAGGTACATAGGATGGGGGCCGAAGGCTTTAGCCAAGCCATGTGGCACTTCCCAGCGAAGTACCGTCTCGGCATGAGCGCTACGCCATTCCGCAAGGACGGTAAAGACCAGGTCTTCCAATGGCACATTGGCCCGGTACGGGTTGAGGCCACGATGGAAGTGCTTGTCCCCAAGGTGCTGTACCATCAATCCGGTTGGAAGATCCCACGTAGCGCGAACGGCGAGAAGATTCCGCATGACTTCGGGAATATCAGCTTGCTTCTTAAACCAATCGGTAGAAACCATGAGCGCAACGCTCTGATTGTTCAGTACCTGCACTCCACATACGAGCGGGGCCGAAACTGCATCGCTTTTTCGGATAACCTTGAACATTTGACGATCATAGCCGATATGCTCAGGGCCAAAGGCATTCCCGAAGAAAAAATCGGGTACTATGTCGGCGCTCCCAACGACGTCTACAAGAGCAAGGGCAAAGCCGCCCAGCTCAAAGAGCGCGGGCAGCACCGATACCGGCAGATTTTACTCAGCACCTACAAGATGGCGAGCGAGGCCACGAACATCCCATGGCTGGACACTGTGATCATGATGACGCCGAAGGCCAACGTCGAACAGATCGTAGGCCGTATTCGCCGCGAGTACGACGACAAAAAACCGCCAGTGGTCATCGACATCGTGGATCGCGATTCTCTCGTGCTTTCGCACTATGCAAAAGCGCGGTTGCGTTGGTACAAAGAGCTGGGCTGCGATGTCAAGTTCTACTCGTAAAATCATTGACAAACGCAAGCCTGGTGTTAACCTGGAAGGCCATGAATTCGAGTCCCGCCATGGCTGAGCGCCGTAACGACAGCTTCAACAAGTGGTACGGCGAGCACGCGGATGCGTTTAACGCGCGCCGTCAGCAGGCGTATGCCGCCGACCCCGCGTTGAGGGCAAAAGCCCGGGCAGCGGCGAAGGCGTACCGCAAGAAGGCGGCGAAAAGTTCAGAGATCCCGGAGATCCGCGAAGGCGGCTTGAGCACGAGCAGCCGCGTCGCCAAGATCCTGGGCATCACCCGGCAGACGCTGATGAACTGGGAGGAGCGGGGGCTGATCCCGCGCCCGACCGCGAGCACCGGCACGCGCCGTCTCTATACCGAGAAACAGCTCGACCTCCTCGACGACCTCTACACGAGCATCGGCCAACCGGACTTCGATGAAGTCAAACGAGAATTGTGGCAACAGTGGGGTGTTGAGTGAAAGAACCGAATCCGTTTCAGACAAAGGTGGTGGCGACAGCCGTCGTCGAGAACACCAAGACCAAGACCGTGATCGAGACCAAAGAGGACTTGGGTACGCTCACGATTTACGATGGCCCCATCGCCGAGATCACGGTGGAGGCGGGCATGACCAAGAACCTGGGCGACTACAACAGCGCCCGGTTCACGGTCACGTTGATGGTGCCCTCGAATCTCGACAGCCTCGACAAAACCTTTGACTACGCGCGCGAGTGGGTGGACAACAAACTCGCGGACATGGTCTCAGAGTAATGGCGACGGTCAAAGAGCTGATGGATGCCCAGAACAAGGCATCGAAGACCACGATAGGCGCAATCGGCTTGGAGGTCGGCGATCCCGAGCGCTTGCCCTCGGATATCTTCAGCCTCGACCTCGCCATTGGCGGAGGCATGCCCCTGGGCCGGTGCATCCTGATCTACGGCATGGAAGCGAGCATGAAGACGACGCTCGCATTGAAATTAATTGCAAGCCATCAGCGCACGCAGCCCGACAAAGTCTGTGTGTTCATAGACATCGAAGGCCACTTGAGTCAGAGCTGGGCGACGGCGTTCGGCGTCGATTGGTCGAAGCTGATGTACGTGCGGCCGTCAAACGGCGAGCAAGCCGTGGACTTGTGCGAGGCCATGGTCATGGCCGATGACGTCGGCGTCATTGTCTTCGACAGCATCGCGGCGTTGGTGACCCAGGGCGAGCTGGATAAGGGCGCGGAAGACGTGATCGTGGGCAAGGCCGGGATTCTGGTCAACAAACTCTACCGCAAGATCGGGCACGCGTTCACGCACGCCGCGCAAGACAAGCACTATCCGATGGTCGTGTTCATCAACCAGATCCGGTTCAAAATCGGGGTGATGTTCGGCAGCCCCGAGACCCTCCCCGGAGGTCCCTCGATCAACCAGTTCCTCAGCAGCTTGACGTTGCGGGTGAGCGCCAAAGACAAATTCATCAAGGAAACGGATAAGCTGCCGAGCTACAAGGTGATCAACGTCACCGTGAAGAAGCACAAGGTCCCGATCCTCAATCAGAACTGCGAGTACACTATCGCGCTCCGCGACATCCCTGAGCTAGGGTTGAAGCTGGGGGACTCGTATTCCTGGAACACGATTTTGATTTACCTGAAGAAGTTGAGCCTACTGACTCAGGCCACCAAGGGGTGGGAACTATCGGCTCTGGTAGCGGGGGTAAAAACTCAATGGGCAACACAGGACGAATTAAAAGCGCGGTACCACGCGGATCACGAGTTTGCGTCAAAGGTTCGAAAGACCATCATCGGACGCGCTCTGACCGAGGGCGACCCCGTGGAAGGCGAGTGACGGTTTATGAACGCACTTTTGGCCGTGTTCTTCCGCCGCAGTTCAAAGAGATCGAGGTCTGTGCCGGATGCGGACACCCGTCTGACGACGACCGAGACTGTGGGTGTCCGTGTGGCACGAACTATCGCGCCGTGCACCTTGACGGCAGATCACTTACGCCAGCCGAGCGCCGACAACTTTTCCCTAAGAGGGCAACGTGAGTGATAATACTTTCCTCAATCGTTTGGTACGCACGCGACATGGCAACAAAGCTGAGGTCCGCGCTGCGAAGCGTTTGGGCGGGCGTGCGCAGCCAGGTAGCGGCTCGCAAGATCATAGCAAGGGAGACATTAAAGGGACGTCCTTCCTCGTTGAGTCCAAGGCCACGATCCACGACTCCCTTAGTCTCAAGGCCGCATACCTCAAAAAAATCTCGACGGAAGCGCTCGAAATCTCACGCGAAGCCGCGTTGATCGTGCAGTTCGTCGATGGCCAAGGCAAGGTCATCCCCGGCTACAGTTGGGTGATGATCGAAGAACGAGTGTTCCGGGAGTTGGTGCCGACGCTATGAATTTTTGGGCCAATGGCTGCTTGTGTTTCGTGATGGCCTTCGCGCTCGACGGCATCTGGATCTTCTACATGGCGGCATCGCGTAACAAAAAGGCGTTCAGGGCCGCGTGTTGGTCGGCGGCGATGTTTGTCCCGGCAGCGATCAACGTCATCAGCTACGTCAACAATCACTGGATGGTGGGGTTCTCGGCGTTGGGAGCGGCAGCGGGAACCTTCATTTTCCTCAAAATCCCGCACGAGTGAAATTCCTCAAGTCACAGGCCGATGACACCGTCAGCATCGTCGAGATGCTGCACGATGCACTGGAGACGGTCGAGCCCCAGCGCCCGATTGCCGTCATGCACGCGTCGTCCCTCACCAATCAACGCGGGTTCTGCCCGCGCGAGGTCGTGCTGTGCAAAGTCACGGGTAAGAAGCCGTACCCCGTGAAGCTGGACACGCCGACCAACGTCACGTTTTGCGAGGGCAAGGACAAGCAAGCGCGCTTCAATAACCACTGGTTACGGAGCCGGATGGTCGGGCACTGGCAATGCCAGCGCTGCGCGCACGTGCACGAATTTTGCCGGGACCCGGGGAAGTGCGGAAAGTGCGAGGCCGATGACCTCAAATACAAAGAAGTCGTGTTCTACCACTCGGGCACCGGAGCCCAGGGCTCGGTGGACGCGTTGGTGCATGTCGGCAAACCCCTGCTGCGCCCGGTCGAATTCAAGATCATGGCTCCTGATGAGTGGGACAAACTCAAGGCGCCGTTGGGCGAGCACCGCGCGCGCTCGTGCCTGTATCTGGAGCTGATGATTCACTCGACGCAGCCGCTGTACACCAAGCACATTGACACCGAGCGCATGCACGTGGTCTATTGCTCGCGGGGCTACGGGAAGATGGACAAGGCCAAGAAGCGGATATCGCCGTTCAAGGAATTCATCGTCCACCGAAACCCCAAGGAAGCGGCGACGTACTTGAACATGGCCTGGGCCGTGACGACGTCGAAAACCGTGGAGTGGGGTAGTTACCCCGAGGGCATCTGCGCCGCAATCACCGATAGCCGCACCCACGGCTGTCCCGTTGTTAAGGAATGCTTTTCTGGCAAATATCCCGCCTCAATCCTCTGGAAGCCCAATCCCTGAAGTCCCCGAGGGCTTCAAGTGGTGCGTGGGCTGCGCCCGTCGTCTCCCGAAAATCTGGTTCAAGGGCAAGAAGCTGTGCAAGACTTGTGCCAGGAAAAGCGAGCGCGCGGCGCGACTGATGAAGAAGTTCGGAATGACCATCGCCGACTACGACGCCCTCCTAGCGTTCCAAGGCGGGGTCTGCTACATCTGCCAGAATCCGCCGAAGAAAAGCCAGTACCACGTCGATCACGATCACAAGACCGGCCTGATTAGGGGGATCTTGTGCATGTGGTGTAACCACAAACTCCTGGCGGGAGCGCGCGAGAGCATTGCCATTCTCAGGCGAGGCATCGGATACCTAGAAAATCCCCCGGCCGTCGGTCTTTGGGGTGTGCGTGCGGCACCGATCACACCCAAGTAGGCGTTATGTAAGACTATTCTGACTTGGGTCTGTGTACGTTTCCGTACAGACGCCAGCAATAACTTGGTGTTAAGTTGACTTTATGGATCACAAAACCTAAAATCGGGTCATGTGATTCAGATTCAAGATTGAAATTAATTGCAGTGAGGACCAAACAATGAGCGTAACGAGCGAAGAAGCTAAGGCCAAAATCCCGCACCTGCCGAGTGGTGGTAACGGAATGGTCGCGACGGCGGAAGCGCCGATCAAGATGACGAAGCCCAAGAAGGCGGCGGAGACGGATTTACTGGTGTTGGTGGTGCAGGAAATCGGCAGCTTGAGTGCGGCCGAGGCCATCGAAGCCATCCCCGCGCTCTTGGACGGTGCCGACAGCAACTACTTCAAGTTGGGTGGGTATCTGTCTTTCATCTCCCTCAACAAGTTCTACGAGGCCGAGGGTTATGAGACCTTCAAGGCATTCGTCGAAACCAAGTACGGGTTGCAATACCGAAAGGCGATGTACTGGATTCAGATTTACGACAAGCTGATCGAATCCGGGGTTCCGTGGGCGAAAGTCAAGGCCGTGGGCTGGACTAAGTTGAAAGACTTGGCGCTGATCCTGACCCTTGAGAACGTGGACGAATGGGTCGAGCGTGCGCTCGGTTCAACCGTGCACCAGCTCCAGGAAGCCATCGCGAAGTTCAAGACGGGTGTGTTGCAGACGTCGGGTCTGACGCCGGAAGGCGCGAAGTCCGATGTCACCACGTTCACTGTCAAGGTGCACGCGGAGCAGAAGACCACGATCAAGCAGGCAATCGCAAAGGCCCGAGTCGAAGCCAACACCGAATACGACGGCGTCGCGCTCGAAGGCATCTGCATGAACTACTTGAGCGGGGGCAACGTCAACAAGCCCCAGGCACTCGGCACGATTCTGGCGAAATACACGCCCGAGGAAGTGCTGGAAGCCCTTGAGCCGGTGTTCCCGGACTTCGAGATCACGGCGAAGCTGAAGTCCCACAAGAAGGGATAAAGCGAGCCACAGATCACCCGACGCCGGTCATCCCCCAGCGCCGGGTTACCTCAAGGCCCCTGGGTTCGCCCACGGGGCCTTATTTTTGCCTTGACTTAGCCAAAAACAATCGCTAGGGTTGGCCACATGACTACAATCGCCTTCCGCGCAGGCACAATCGCAGCGGACTCCCGCGTCACGGTATCCACGGAGGCCGGGGGCGACCGATTTTTCGGCTGCGTCAAGCTGTTCAAGAAGCTGGCCAAGATCCACGGCAAAGAACAGGAGGTCATCCTCGCCACCGCCGGTGAGTCGGCCCCGGGCGCGCTGTTCGTCGAGTGGTTCGGCAGCGGCAAAGACGTCGAGAGCATGCGCGATACCTTCGTCATCGGCGAAGCCGACTTCACCGTGCTCATCGTCACCCACGACGGGTTGTTCGAAGTCGATAAGTGGTGTTGCATGGAGCCGGTGGTCATCACCGACGACAAACCCTATTACGCGGTCGGCAGCGGCTGCAAGGCCGCGCTCGCGGCGATGGCGATGGGGGCAACGGCGAAGCGCGCGGTCGAGATCGCATGCGGCATCGACCCGCACTCGGCTCCGCCCATCATCACGATGACGCTTAACGGCAAGAAGAAAAAGCCGAAGCCCAAGGTCGAACTTCCGCCCGCGCCGCGACCTGATCCCGAAGACCCAGACGCGATTTGAAATTAATTGCAACCCCTTAGCCCCCCAATCCTCCAGTGGCTGTTCGACCTCGTCTTGGACATGGTCGACTACAGTCACATGGAGCGCAAGACCGCGCTGATTCAGCTCGGGGCTGCGATCCACAATGAGAGCGGGGTTCCGCCATCTGGAATTGTCCAGGACATCGACGATCAAACTCTCTGCACCTTCAACCTCAAGTACCCGCTGGAATCGCGTGATCGTGTTCTCAGTTGGCTGATCCAGATTCTGGAGATGAGCGAGGGCGATGCCAAGGCTCTGGCGATGTCCGGGACCCATTACGGCGTCGAGCAGTTCCGCGACTTCGAGCTGGTGATGGCGTATGGCCAGTTTCACGACAACAAGCAACCGCTGTTGTTCGCCGGGTGTCTGTATACGGAGCTGGGGCCGGTGCCGAAGTTCGAGCCCATGCCGGAGATGGTTGAGCGTCACTGTTATCTGGTGGTGACCGAGGACAAGAAGGCGGTTACCTGTTTTTTCAAGGAACCGAGTGTCGCCGCCGGTGAGGTCGCGGTGGCCGTCAATATTCGCATACCCAAAGCCCTTTTTCACTCAACCCGCATCAGCGCGAACATCGAAATTCCAGAATCTGAAGGTCTGTCGGAAGAAGCGATGGTGGATTTGAAAACGGCTATCGGAATGGCGTACGGTAAGGCTGTGCATTTGATTGTGGAGCCAGCCCATGGATCGACAACTGCGAAACATTCTTGATGACGGCGTCATGCGCTTCCAACGCGGGACGTTGGAGCGGGCGAAAGACAGCCTCATCTTCTGCATCGAGTGGTACAAACGCATCCACCAATACGCGGAGTTGGAGGAGACCGATCAGATCCTGCACACCCCCCGCAACACGTTGCTCGTCACCAGCCTCGAAACTTTGCAGCGCGAGCTGAAAGTTCTCACGCGCCTAGTTGACATTACGTTAATCTCCGTCAAGAATCAGTTAAATGCTAGACCACAAAATCCCCCCCGCGCGCGCCCATCTCCAAAGACTTGAAACCAAATTCGAAGACCTGACGGAGAAACATGCGGTCGTCGGGTCAACGGCGACCGCCACCTACTTATTCGCGCTCCGGGCATGGATCAACGAGAACAAGATCCCGGTCGGCGCCGAGGTCATCGTCAGCGGGCTCTGCCCCTCGACTATCATCCTGAATCTAATGGACTTAGAGCTGGTGCCGGTGTTCGCGGACATCGACGCCGACACCCTCCAGGTTACGGCGAAGACCGTTGCCGCCGCGAAGACCGACAAGACCGTGGCTGTGTTCATCGAGCACTTCGGCGGCTACCCCGCGCCCATCGACGAAATCCATGGCTGGTGCAAGGCCCGCCAGTTCACGTTGATGGATGATGCCAGCCAGTGCCTGCCGACCGAATACAAGCACTGGGAGTGCGGCGACTGGCCCAGTGACATGACCTTCTTCAACTTCAGCGGTAACCGGTTGTTCACGGGCTGCGACGGCGGCGTTGTCTGCCTCGAATCCGATATCCTGGCGCGCGCCTGCGCCACCCAGCGCCGTCAAGACGTATGGGCTGATGAGGACGGTGAGGTCCGGGGCTACAAAGCCTTCCTGACCGAGCCCAAGGCCCTACAGATCATGAACGCGCTCGGGGGCATCGTCGCCGCCTACAACAAGCGCTCTATGATTTGGGGCATGTACCAGCGCGCGTTCGACCTCGACGGCGTCTACCTGCCGTGGGACGACAGCGCCGACGTCAAGCAGTCGTGTTCCCACTACGCGTTGCGGCTGGAGAGCGCCCGCGACTACCTGGTTCAGGGGCTGGCGAAGCGCGGTATCGCCGTTCCGCGACCGATCAAGCCCGTGTACAAGATGGACATTTGGAAGCTGCCGGTGCCGCAATTACCGGTGCTTGAGGAGTTCATTGTGAACGAGGTCTCGCTTCCCATCAGCCACGACTTGAACTTGATTCAGGTCCAGCAGATCATAGAGGCTGTCAAGAGAATCGCATGAGCGCTGCCGCGCCGAATACCGAGTGGTGCATTGGCTGTTGCCAGGCTTTCGCCAACACCCCGCCCACAAATTTCCAGCGGCAGGGCTGGTACGAGTTCAAAGATAACTGCTATTGCACGGGGTGCTGGCAGAAGCTGTTTTGGGTTTTGAGGAAGTTGGTGCCATGCCCGGTCTAAAGAAAATGGAGGTCGTAGTCGCGAATCACACCATTGACTGGGTGAGCATCCGCTTGGATTTTTTGAACGAGAACTTGATGGCCGGACGCCCGGATGCGTTTACGCTGAAGGACGCGGCAATTAAGCACGGCGTGGTCTACGGCAGCCTCCGCAACAAAGCCGCTGAAGACGGGTGGCACGAAGACCTCAAGCGCTTGCTCACCGACCTCAAGCTGGAGAGTGACGCGGGCGTGATGAGCGTGCAGCTCGAATCCGAGGTCGAGGTCAGGGTGCGGCAAGCGAATTTCGCGCGCACGTGCCAGAACAAGGCCATGGCGAAACTCGCGGCCATCGACCCCCTGAAGCTGACGACACAGGAAGCGATCATGCTCTGGCGTTGGGGCATGCAAGAGGAACGCGCGGCCCTGGGTCTGGACGACAACTTCCAGGCACCGCCTCCGGGCATCGCCAAGTCCAACCAAACGCGAGAGGCCGTGCGCATTGCGCTTGAGGCCGTGGGTAAGCTACGCGACAGAATGAAATTAATTGCACCAGTCAATGCAACCCCCGCTGGCTGATGATGTCCTCCTCGCGGAGCTGCGCCCGGTAATCATCAACGCCCTGGGCGTGGTTGAGGGCAGCACGCTCCTCAACGCGGTTTCCGCGATTCCCGATGCCGACGAGCGCGCGGCGCTGCTGCGCGACATCATGGCCGACATCGAGACGGCGCTTGACGGTCAAGAGACGCAGGCGCTGGCGACGCGCGATGACTACCGCGAGCGCCCGGTCGGCGTCAAAGAGTTCGTGTGCAGCCCCTACTACCTAAACAAGGCCGATGAGATTTACCCTATCGTCCTCGATGAACTGGAGGAGATGAACAGTGGCAAGTACGTCGAAATCGTGCTCACCGGGGGCATCGGCTCAGGCAAAACTACGAGCGCCCTCTACACCAATGCCTACCAGCTCTATCTGCTGTCGTGTTTGTACGAGCCCCATAAACTGTACGGATTGGACCCATCGTCCGAAATTCTGCTTATCTTTCAGTCAATCACCGCGACCCTGGCCAAGGGCGTAGATTACAAGCGCTTCAGGTCGATGATCGAGCTGAGCCCGTATTTCCAGCACAAATTCCAGTTCGACAAGAAGATCGAATCGCGGCTTGTGTTCCCGCATCGCATCGAGGTCGCGCCGTTGTCGGGCAACGACACCGCAGCCATCGGCCAAAACGTGATGGGAGGGCTGATCGACGAATTGAACTACATGGCCATCGTCGAGAAGTCGGCTAAAAACAAGAACATCGACAAAGGTGAGTACGATCAGGCCGTTGCCATCTACAACTCGATCAGCCGTCGCCGCAAATCGCGATTCATGAAGCAGGGCAAACTTCCCGGCATCTTGTGCCTGGTGTCGTCGAAGAAGTACCCGGGCCAGTTCACCGACATCAAGGAACAAGAGAGCCTCGACGAGATGCGCAGGACCGGTAAGACTTCGATCTACGTCTACGACAAGCGCATATGGGAGATCGCGCCGCCGGGGCGATTCAGCGGCAAATGGTTCCGCATCTTCATCGGCGACGAATCCCGCAAGCCCCGCATTCTCGATGACGATGACCTCGGCGATATCACGGATGAGGTCGGGGTCGATGGGCGCAGCCTCGTCATGCTCATCCCCGAGGAGTATCGGCCGGACTTCGAGCGCGACATCATGGGGTCGCTGCGAGATATCGCCGGTGTCTCGACGCTGGCCCTGTTCCCGTTCTTCACCAATCGCGAGAACGTGGCGGAGATGTTCGGGCACCAGCCGTCGATCCTCAGCGATACCGAGACCGACTTCCACTCGAAGCCGCTGAAGATCCTGCCGTCGAAAATCTTTCAGCCGCAGCACCCGCGCTGGGTTCACATCGACTTGTCGATCAACAAAGACAGCACCGGTATCACCATGGGCTGTGTCCCCGGGTTCTGCGCGATCAACAGGGGCAACGACGACTTCGAGACCATGCCCCAGATTTACATCGACTTCCAGCTCCGGGTCACGGCCCCACCAGGTGGCGAGATCCTGTACTACAAAATCCGGTCGTTGATCTACGCGTTGCGTGAACGCGGGATCAATATCAAGTGGATTAGTTTGGATAGTTTCCAGAGCGTTGATATGCAGCAGATTTTGCGGCAACAGGGGTTCACGACCGGCGATTTGTCGATGGACAAGACCACGCTGCCTTATGAAGTCTTGAAGACCGCGTGCTACGACGGGCGCGTGTCGGCACCAACGCATAAACACTGCGAAAAAGAGCTGATTGGCCTCGAAATGAATCCGAAGACCGTGAAGATCGACCACTCGCCGACCGGCTCCAAGGACGTGGCCGATTCATTGGCGGGGGTAGTCTATGGCTTGACGATGAGACGCGAAATTTGGTCGGAATTCGATGTTCCCGTTGTGCGGATGCCAGGTTCAATCCAACAGATCATGGACCGGGAACGCGAACGCATGAAGTCGGAGGGCGACTACGCGGGGTTGTTGCGCAAGCGCTAGGGGAAGCATATGTACATGTGGTGGCCGAGGATTCTTCCGTTCATCGGTTTCACCTGGGTCTACTGTGACCGATACGGCACGCGCAAGCCCGAAGTCACGCAATGGGAGATTAAGGTCTTCATCATCGGCTGGCGTGACTACGCCGTCGTCCTCTGGCAAGCCCAGGTCCCACAGAAGACCAAGCCCTACGAAGTCCAAGCGTGGATTGACAAACGCTAATTGCAAGTAATTGCACGGTTTGGAGGTAGTACTCTGCCTCCAGTCGAGTCAATTTCAACAATGGAGTCTCACAAATGAGTCAGAAAACCTTTTCCTTGATGACGAACCAGACGCTGAAGGGCGCAGCCCTCCTGCAACTATTGCAGAACGCGGCTGGCGCGGATGACACCGCTTCAATCGTCTACGGCGATTCCGCCGCCTTCACCGCTGGCGTCGGCAACGCGGTCACCGCGAAATCCGGTATGACCGTGGGCACGGCTTCGACCGTGGGCACCGTCCTCACGCTTTCCGCAGTCACCGGTGTCGTGTATCCGGGCGACGTCGTCAGCGACGGCAGCTCGAACACCGCGACGATCATCGGCCCCGTGGTTCCCGGTACCTCCGGTGCCGGTGCCTACAACATCACCGCGCCGCAGGCGGCGTGGACCGCCGGTGGCGTAGCCGTCACCAGCACGTCACAGACCCTCGACGTCACGGCAGTCACCGCCGCCGACGCGCCGTTGCTCGTGGCCCCGGGCCAGTCGATCATCGGCAACCTCCAGGTCACGGGTTCGTGGATCGCGGGCAACGTCGTGAGTCAGTTGACTCCGAATTCCAGCGGCTTCACCGGTGAAACTCTGGGCGGCGTCGGTCGCTACGTGTTGAGCACGAGCCAGCAGGCGGCGAGTTCGACGAACGACATCAAGACCTTCACCATGCACGTGTCCGCGACCAGCGCGGGCGTTATCGGTGGCGGCAACGCGATCACCGCTCCCGGTGGCGCGACTTCCCTCACCGTCGGCGCGCAGCTTCCGCTGGCTGGCGGCGAAACCGAAGGCGGCATCGGCCGCTATTACGTCACGGGCGCGGCGCCGGTGTACGTGGCCTCGGTCAACACCTTCACCACGACCAGCGCAACGGCGATGGCCGATGGCGACTTCATCGGCTTGATGGACGGATCGTGGACGGGTCGGCCCAAGTACGAGTTCAACACCGACACCTTCACCAAGTACGGGCGCAAGTTCATCGTCAAGTTCATGACCACGACCTCGCTGACCCTCGGCGATTCGAGTCTGAACAACACGACTCTGGGCAACGCCAACAACGTCGATACCTACGGCATCGTGCGTCAGGTCACGATCACCGGTCACGGCATGGTGCCGGGCCAGGTCTTCATGGTCGCCACCGAGGCTTTCCTGGTGTTGACGGTGGATGACGCCAACCACATCGACGTGTATCGCGGTTACGCGGGCACGACTGCCGCAGCTCATGCGAGCGGTGCAGCGGTTCTCGCCCCGGCTTCGTGGACGGGTGTGAACATCGGCTACGACATCGTGATCCCGGTGACGGCGCTCGCGATTGCGACCTCCGGCCCCGAATTTGCGACGGCCATGAACGCGCTCGACGGCTGGAACGCCAAGTGGTTCGGCAGCTCGGGCCAAGGCGTCAAGCAGACCCTCAACTCGAAGAAGCTGAACTTCCTCTGGGAATACGACAGCACGTACGACGACCGCATCCTGTTCTACAGGCCGAGCGTCAGCGGTAACCTGGGTCCGAGCGCAGGCGGCGCACCCCCGGTGTTCCCGAGCACCACGACTGTCGGCCCCAACAGCTTGGCCGGGGGCTCCACTCCCACCGGGACCACGGTCTACATCCTCGCCAGCTTCGTCAACGGCGCGTGCCCGACGAATCCGACGCTTGGCGTTCAGCCCGGCGAAGTCGGACGCAGCGCGGTTCTGCGCACGGTCAATGCCGTCGAGGCAGCGGCAGCCGGTTCAGGCGGAGCCTATGGCCGCATGGACTTCGCGTTCCCGTATCCGGTCAAGGGCTACGAAGTCCTGGCATTCGTCGTGAGCACCGGTGCAGCGGTGGCGGCAGCCGCCAACTACGTGGTCACGTTCTCAGCGGACTTCCGCCGGGCGTCGGTCGCCGGTGTCAGCGGCAGCGCGTTGTCGGTTTCCGACCGCGTCGGCCTCGACGTCGTGTTCTAACGATTCTTCACTGCGGCGCAAGCCAACTCCGAGCCCACCTAAGCCGTGGGCTCTTTTTTGCCCATAGATTTGACAAACGCTAACTGGTAGCGTATCCTCGGGCCTCGTATCAGAGCAGGAGACGAGGAGATGATTATGGAAGACATCGACATCGAGACGTCCATTGTGAAGTCGCCGGACGGCGTGCAGATGGAGGTCAAGAGCATTATGTTACGTGGGGACGAGTTCGATTGCGAAACCGTGATCCTGAGCTGCCCCGTCGCCATCACCCACTTCTACAGCCGGTCCCGGGACCAGGACGTGATTAGCCTGTTTGACAAACGCTAGATGGGAGCGTAGTATCTAAAGCTGGTTCGGAAAGCATGGAGATCGAAATGAAATACAAGGTCAAAATCGTGATGGTTGAGTCCCAGAAGGGATTCATCGAGACCTACGGGTCGGCTGCTGCCGCCAAGAGCGCGGAAGCCGCAATCAACAAAGTCGCGGGAATGCAGGCCACGTATCTCGGCAGCGAAGCCAAGGTCGCAGCCGCGAAGGCGGCGGCGCGCGAGCAGGCGGTGGCCATGTTCTTGTCGGGGGTGGCGTCATGAGCGAGGTCAACAGCAGCATCACGTTGAAGGATGCGTGCGCCGATCTTGAGGCGCTCATGGGCAACCTCAAAGACGGTGACCGCAAGTTCGCGGATTCCCTGATAAATGGGGTCTACGGGTTCAAGAAACGCGGCGGGCTCACCGACAAACAGCGCCCGCACATTTTCCGGCTGCTGGAGATGGCGATGGGCGGTCGCGACAACAGCTTGATCGACGTCGGCAACGTCGTCGGCATTGTGGCCCTGGTCAACAAGGCCAAGGGCGTCATCAAGTACCCGAAGATCGTGTTCGACGCGGGCTTCGGCAAGGTCAAGATTTGGGTGCAGGGCGACAAAGCCAAGTTCCCGGGGGCCATCGGCCTCACGGTCAACGGCATGTGGTTCGGTCGCATCCACCAAGACGGGCAGTTTCAGGCGTCAGGCACCTACGACACGTCAACGATGAAGGACGAGTTCCTCGACTTGCTCATGGCGTTCGCCGCAGACCCTGCGGGGGTTGGCGCGAAGTACGGTAAGCTGAGTGGTCGGTGCTGCTTTTGCCAGAAGTTCTTGGATGATCCAAAATCTCTGGGTGTGGGCTACGGCCCGGTGTGTGCCAAGAACTACGGGTTGCCTTGGGGTGACGCGAAAGTTAGCATGGCCACGGTCACAGGAGCGTAACGATGGCAACAAGCTACATTCTCTGGTACAGCTCGGCGACGCACAAGAAGGATCGCTTTTTCGTGGGCTCGGAGACCGTCAAAGTCAATTGCGGGTCGCCGACGTGTCAGGGGCACGCGGTCGAGAAGCCGAGCTGGACCTATGCCAAGGACGAGGCCACGATCTTCGACGGCGACGACGCCTATCAACAGGTGCTCAAGGCCAAGTTCTACTGCATGAGTTGCGGGTACAAGGACTTGCAGATTGAGCCCATCGACGAGCCCGGGCAGAAGCTGGTGGAACATGATGTTCTCCAGGTCCATTGACATGCGCGCGCTCGAACTTGAATTTTTCACGGGCACGCGTAAGCCCGGGGTCAATGAGATCGTGCACTTGCGCAAGACCGAGAAGTCTGCGTTTTTGCTCGCGCTCGAAGCCCGGCAGCGGGAGCTGGCGCAGCGCGCGGAGTTCGAACGCACCCAAGCCGAGGCCCTGCGCAAAGCCGAGAGCGATGCGTTCTTCGCGCAAACGCGCGAGCCCAAGATTCCGGTCCCCGACAACGTCTGCAAGCGAGGTATACGCCGTGAGCGAGAGTGACGGAACCCTGACCATTGCCGAAATGCGGGAATTACTGAAGAAGAAAAACGACGACCTCCACGAGCAGGCGCTCGCCGAGCACCGCAACCCCAGTTTCAAAGCCACCATTTACCGATTCAACGGAGTACTGTGTGATGTCAACGGTCAAGCGATTCCAGTGCAAGCGCCGGGGCGTGGCTCAGGGAATGTCAGTAGCTCAGGACTTGCGCCAGCTACTTCGCGCACGCACGGCTGACCTCCTCTACAATGCGCTCGTGGTGATGGTCGAGGACTTCCCCGCCGAAGTCCCGCCAGGCCCCAACGTCGTCCTCGACGGCGTGGACGTCAGCGCCTTCGACCCCTGGGACTACCAGGTGCTGAGTGCGAGCACCGCCGTGTTCACCGGCATCATGACCGGGCAATGGTTCCAGTTGCCAGTGGGGTTCGCCGTCAACCAGAATCGACACCGCTTCGAGTACAACGTCTACGGTCCCTCGTTCTTGGTCGAGGAATTCGAGGGCCTGATCTTGACCGACAAGCGCGTGGTCGATGTCGGGGAGATCGACTGCGATGACTACGGGGTATTTGCCGAGCACCTAGACGGGTGCTGGCTCGGAACACTGCTTGACATCAGCACACTCCATGGTATGGTCGCACGTCAGGCAGACACCATGAAGTCACTGAAGTCGTACGTGAAAAACGAACACTACCGCTCTGATGCCAAATTGCTCACCGACATGATCGGTGCGACCAACGCCATGATGACGACCGGTGTCGAGATCATCAACAAACTCACCGAGGAACTGAATTAATGCAAGTAATTGCACTCACGGGCTTGCCGCGCTCCGGCAAGGACACGGTCGCCGCATACCTGAACGCCAAGTACCAGTGGACGCCGTCGGCCTTCGCCGGACCCCTGAAGTACGCGGCCTCGATCATGCTCAACCTCACGCCGCAACAGGTGAACGGATTAGGTTTCGACCGCGAGGCCGTGATGCCGGAGTGGGGATTCTCGTGCCGTCACTTCCTCCAGTACCTGGGGACGGAGGTCGCGCGCAACTTCGACCCTGACTTCTGGGTCAAGCGTTTCGCCATGGAGATCGCCAACGGCAAGCGCATGCAGACCCAGGGCCAGCTCAACCCCAACATCAACTTCGACAAACTCGTGATCACCGATTGCCGCTTCGAGAACGAAGCCAAGTGGACGCGGGAGCAGGGTGGTGTGGTCATCGAGATCCGCAGACCCGGGATCGTGGCCAATGACCACGTCAGCAACAAAGGCGTTGCCAACCCCGAATTCGTGATCGACAACAACGGCGTCGGCGATGGCTGGGACGGAGTGCTTCACGCCCAAGTTGACATAATCATTGCGAAGCTGGAAGGCGGAGCCGCCCCCAACTAGATTTGACAAACGCTAACGGTACGCGTAATCTGAGAAGCGTCGAGACAGCATGGAGATGGAAAAATGAGTCAGTTCTGGAAGTTCAGCAAAGACGCTACGACGGCGGGCGCTGCTGAAAAATCCTACCTCGGCGGCAAGGGCGTTGGCCTCGTCGAGATGGCGCGGGCCGGGCTCCCAGTCCCCCCGGGCGTGATCATTCCCACGGTTGTTTGTCCCCAGGTCTTCAGCGATAAATCTGGCGCGGTCCTCAAGGCCACGGCCAAGGAAGCGATGACGCTGGCCGTCGAAGTCGCGGGGCCGGGGTCCTTGTTTTCAGTGCGCTCGGGCGCGGCGGTGTCGATGCCCGGGATGATGGACACAATCTTGAACGTCGGCATCCACAAAGACAACGTCGAGGGCTACGCCAAGACCATGGGCAACAAGGCGGCGCTCGACTGCTACCGCAGACTGATCGAGATGTACGGCAAGACCGTTGCCGGGATCGAAGGCGAGAAGTTCGCGGCGGTCATGAAGAAGGTCAAGGGCGAGTTGACCGTCCCCAAACTCGAAAAGCTGGTGGCGGCGAACCTCGCGGTCTACGAGAAGCACGCGGGCGAGTTTCCCGCGACCCTCGAAGCCCAGCTCGAAGGCGCGATAGGCGCGGTCTTCAAATCGTGGAATTCAGAGCGGGCCATCGCCTACCGCATCGAGCACAAAATTCCCCACGACATGTACACGGCGTGCATCGTCCAGCGCATGGTGTTCGGCAACTTGAACGCCAACAGTTGCTCGGGCGTGCTCTTTAGCCGCGACCCGACTAGCGGCGAAAAGCAGATGTACGGCGACTTCTTGAGCGGTGGCCAGGGCGAGGAAGTGGTGAGCGGCAGCGCCAACACCAAGAAGATCGCGGAGCTGGCGGCTTGGAATTCAAAGGTCAGCGAGGAGCTGTTCACATACGTCCAGTGCCTAGAAGCCCAATACCGGGACATGGTCGATACCGAGTTCACGGTGGAGAACGGCACCGTCTACATGCTTCAGGTTCGCACGGGCAAGCGCGAGGCGCTCGCCGCGTTCCGAATCGCCTACGACATGGTCAAGGAAAGCGTGATCACGAAGGCCGAAGCCCTGAAGCGGGTGTCGGCGGCACAGTACGCGATCCTGAGTCGGCCCCAGATCGCGGCGAACTGCGGCGTCAAGCCCCAGATCACGGGAGTCGGCGCGAGCAAGGGCGTGGCCACGGGCCGGGCTTGGTTCAGCTCGAAAGCCGCTCAGCTCAACAAAGGCGGGATCTTGGTCAGCCACGAGACCACGCCCGATGACTTCGCGGGAATGGCGGCGAGTGTCGGCATCCTCACTAAGACCGGGGGCAGCACCAGCCACGCAGCGGTAGTCGCGAGGGCGATGAACCGGGCGTGCGTCGTCGGTTGCAACGGCGCGCTCGACTTCAGCGGTGCCTACGTCATCTTCAAAAAGGGCCAGCCCGATGCCTACCAGATCGTGGAGGGCGACGTCATCACAATCGACGGCAGCACCGGCAACGTCTACGTCGGCGCGGTGCCGATGGTCGGCGGTAAGGTCCCGGAATTCGTGAACGAGATGATTGAGTGGGGCGCGCAGGGCGTGGCCCTGCAATACGATGCCGCCAAAGACACGTTGCCGACGACCGGAGAACTTTACGTCAGCATGGTCAACGTCAAGACTGTGGCCGAGGTCAGCGAGGTCTTCATGAGCCTGAGTGATGATTGCCACGGTATCCTCAGCTTCATCGACGCCAGCAAGTTCGACGACAGCGAGTTCTTGAACGCGCTCTGTCTCGACGCCCAGGTGATGTCGGCGACCGATGAGCAGATCGACGGCCTCATCAACGTCGGCGCCTCGGAGAAGGCAAAGAAGTGGACGGTGATAGGTAGCCATGTCCAAGCCCACAATTTCAAGGTCCACAAAAAGCTGACGACACTCGGCGATTTGTTCAATGCCAGCGGCTACTACGAGATCGACAGCAACCTCGAAAAGTTGTTGGAGATGCAGGGCACGACGGTGGCGGCGACGCTCGATATACTAAAAGACGCGGGCGCGTGGTTGACCCCCATCACAAAACCAGTAACTCGCGAACAGATGGCGTTCCAGGTGTTCGGCAAATGAACTACATTCGCACGCTGCAATTAAGTTCACTTGCTGGTAACGCGGTTGAGCGACAAACTACCCTGCCCCAAATGTCGAGGCGCAACGTGGCTGGAAAAGTTCGACGAGGACATAGTCCAGCGTTGCCTCTGTGGTTTGCACAGGTACATCCAGCGCCGCATAGATGGAGTCACCATATACTCGACCGCCGTGAAGCAGTCGGAGGTCGTCTTGCCTCAGCGCGGGACGAAAATCTACAGGTGCTTCGCCAGCATTGGCAAGAAGCACCCGCGCGTTATCATGACCGCCGACGTCGCGCGGGACACGCAGTTGAACAACAAGGAAACCGCCGCGCTACTGATCGCGTTGCAGGCGCGGGGACTAATTCAGCGAGCAAGCGAGAGACGCGGAGTCGCTGGTGGGTCCGAGTGGCGCTTGACGACTATCGCGGAATACTACTTCACGCGGCCAGTCCGCAACTAGGTGTGAATTATGGCTCTTAAAATCTGCCGCCAAGTCGGCCAACAATTCAAGGTCGGGAAAGCGCTGCTGACCCTGGCCGAAGTCAAAGGCCCAGAGTGCTTTGTTCTCGAACGTCCGGGCGCGCTCAAACAGCGCTGGACTATCGACACCAAGCCCTTCGAGATACTACCGGGGGTCAGAATCAGCGCGGGCAAGAGCGACCGCCCCTATCGCGCGTGGATCACCATCGATGCGCCCAAGGACGTGCGTATCGAGCGCGTGCCCGTGGAGACCGACGAGTTCAGTTGATTTGACAAACGCTAAGCGATGATCTACCATGATGGTAGGAGGTTTCTGTGGACATGATTTGCGAGCAGTCAAGGGCTCAGTTGGGCGTCGGGATACCGGCGGGTGCAAAGGGCAAGTTTCCGTTGCGGCTGGGTCAGATCAAGCAGGATATCGTTGGCGGTCCCTACAGCTATAAACCGCCGGAGTTTTACGGCATCAAGATGGCCGAGGAAATCAATCGTGACTGTGTCATCTCGATCCCGACGCGCGACTTCAACGTACCCGATACTGGTCGTCTTCTTGCTGGGTTGTATGCAGGCATTAGCTTGGCTCAGCAAGGATGTCCGTTATGGGTGGGCTGCATGGGCGGCATCGGTCGTACTGGTCTGTATTTTGGGGCACTTGCTAAGGTCATGGCCCGGTACCAAAAGCTGACCAAGCACCGGGTGACCATCGACCCCATCGAGTACACGCGCGCGAATTACCTGGCCCACGCCATCGAGACCCCAGAGCAGCGGCACTGGGTGCGGATGCTGGACGTGGATGCGGTCGCGGAATGGGCAGTTTACATAAGCGGGTATCGGGCACCCTGGTACAAGCGATTGTTTGACAAACGCTAGGGAAAGGCTCAGAATTGAGACTGACGAATCGGGAGTGACAAGGCATGGAAATCTGTTCACTGCATGAGTACCGGAAACGGCCCCAAACCGTTCCCCTCAGCTTCAAGGGCGTGACCGTTGCCCAGCTCGTGCAATCAATTGCAAAATGGCAGAGCGAGCAAGTTCACCAGTACGCGGTCCCCGAAGACCAAGCGCTTCAGTTCTACGTCGCGAATGCCGCATACGCGCAGCTCGCGCAGAAGGTCGAAGCCCATCAACCCCTGAACCAAGTGCAGCAATGGCTGATGACTCACTACTACGAAGTCATGAAAAACATCGGCCTGCGCGCGTTCTTCTACACATTCTTGATTTGCACGCGCGAGGCTCGGCACGGGGGCTTCACGCAGTTGAAACCGAAGGTCGCGCACGTCTACGGCGACATCGGCTTTTTCAAGAATCTGACGGACGACGCCAGCACCATAATCAGCCAGATCCAAGGCAGTGACTGGCAGACCAAGTACACGCTCGACAAATTCACCGACCTCCTGGTTCTGGTCTTCGAGCAAGCGACGTTCAGCGGCGGCTACGGCGGCAAGAACTGGGCGGCGGTCGCGCGCCCGCTCCGCGACTTCTGCCACGGCTTGACGACCATGGAAATGTTTTTGGACACGGTGTGGACGCTGGCCCACAACAACGGCGCGATCTTCAACAAAGCCATGATGTACAAGAAGCAGAACGACGAGGCCCTACTCAAGATCCTCGACGTCCAGCGCGCTGGGCAGATCCCGAGCCTGATTTGGTGGAACGAATCGCAATTCGTCAAGGACCATCACCGGGAGGTCGTCAACGAGGCCCGCAAGGACATGCCGGACTTCGGCATCAACAAAGTCGATTGGCAGGCGGTGGTTGACGCTGGTGCCCTCGGCAGCTACCCAGGATTCAAGAAGACAGTGGACAAAGCAGCGGCAGCCGCTGCCGCCGCGAAAGCTGCGGAAAAGGCGGCATTCATCGCCGCCAACAAAGCCAAGATGTTCCAAGTCACCCCGACCGAGCACGTGACCAAGATCACGCGCGCTGAGCTATGAGGAAAATTTACGTGAGCCGCAAGAAGAAACGAGATGATGACTTCGACAGCGCCTTCGACGGCGAGGTCTTCGGCAAGCAGAAGTCGAGCGGCTTCAGTTACAAAGCCTCGTGCTATGAATCCCACAAGCCCCTGGTCTTTGGCGCGGGCAAGGTCTACGGGGGCTCGTGCTCACGCCCCACTGTCAAGGACGCCGACATCTACATCGGCCTCGACAGTTGGATGGAGTTTCGACACACCAAGTATCCGTGGAACCCGCCGGGCACCACCAACGGTCCCATCGAGGTCCTGTTCCAGATCAGTGACGGCAGCGCGCCGAAGCACGCGAACGAATTCGTGAAGATGATTGACTGGCTGGTGCTGCATATCGCCGCTGGCCTCACGGTGCACGTCGGGTGCATCGGCGGTCACGGGAGGACTGGGATGGTGCTCGCGGCGCTCGTGAAGAAGATCAAGGGCACGGAGGACGCGATCACGTGGTTGCGCGAGAACTACTGCAAGAAGGCGGTGGAGACCGAGACCCAGGTCAAGTTCCTGAACAAGTACTTCGGCATCAAGGTGGTTCAGGGCTCAAAGGAAGGCCATGGCACGTTCGCGGGCTACGGCACACGCGGAACCTACACAGGCATCCAAGACGAGTATTTAAACGGCATCAGCCAGCGCCCTGGCACCGTAGTCCACCCGATGACGGGGTTGCCCATCTACCGTGGCGAGGACGGCACCAAGAGCCTGCCAGCGCCAAAGCGTCAGATCGTGGCCAGCGCCAAGGGCATACCAGGTAAGCACAGCATATGGTAAATGCAAACTGTTTGACAAACGCTAACCTATGCCTCATACTCAAAGCTGAGTCAATGGCATGGAGATCAGGAGATGGCAGTGATACTTGAAATTGATGCTTCGCTTCAGGAGCTGATGTCGAAGTTGGGGCTCGATGCCGGGCTAATTTCCGATGCCACGGCCAATGGTCTAGAAGTCAAGTACACGCTCAAGGGCGTGACCATCTTCCAGAACGCGATTCACGCCAGCGCCGACGCCCCCATCAAAATGGGCGTGCTCCAGTCGATTCTCAACGGCAAGCTGCCGGGCGGCGCTGCCAAGATCCTGTTGGCGTCGCAGTTGCAGAAGGCAGTTAAGCTGGTGCTCGCGGAGTGCGGAGTCGCGACCAAAGGTCCGCCGTTTCTCGCGGGCCAGGAAAAGCAGGTATTCAGTGGCTCGGTGCCGGATAAAGCCAAGGCCACGACCTCAGCCCAGCTCGAAGCGATCTTCGGCGGCAAGAAGGGGGCTTCAGGGACCCCCAAGGCCCAGGAGCCTAAGAACGTCGCTGCGCCGATCCCCGGGGTCGAGGCCACGGCCAAAATCGGTGTGAGCCCCCTGACTCAAGCCTTTAAGGCGGCAGCGGATATCCTCGATGCCGTCGGGCCGAAGTGCAAACTCCTCGACGCCACCAAGCTGTTTCAGCCCGTGCAAGGTTCAGATCCCAACTCCACGTACTTCGTGGTCGCGCTCAGTCAGAGTCTGAAGATCGCGGCGCGCATGAAGACCAACCAGAAAATCTCGATACGGGTTGAAGGTGAACACCTTGATTTGTTTCAGGGCCAACTTGAGTTGATGGGGTTGAGCGGGAGCACAGACAGCCACTATTCGGTGCACTTGAGCTGCGATAGCTCGGACCTCGCGCGCAAATCCGTCGGCGCCATTATCTGCGGCATCGGCTGCGATTTCGATGCAGTTGCCACGAACCTGCACAAGATTTGGGGCAAGGGCGCGTGAGCACCGCCTCGATCCTCGGAGCCCTGAGTGAGGGCTCGGTGTTCCAAACGCCCCCACTCCTCCCAGCACTCAGCGGCGAGCCCATTGTCTGGAATATCCTGGAGAAGGCGAAGATCGGGGACAAGGTCACGCGGTTGACGGTGCACGGCTACTACGACGGCGTGTTTATCGGCAGCGCCAGCATCAAACTCGAAGCCAACAAAGAACCGCAGTGGAGTTTCGCGGCATGACGACGCTCGACAAAGACCTGAAGCACGCGCTCACGGCGGCAGCCGATGTCCTGGAGATGAACTTGGACTTGATCGAAGTCGCGAGCGATTGCCTGCGCGTGAGCGGGGCCGCAACCCGAGACATGCCATTTGGCCGGATTCTACCGATGGTCACGCAGTCGATTGTGCACGAGGGCCGGGGCCTCATTATTTTGATCGTGCAGTTGAGCGGCAACCTCTACGGGTGCTTGCTTGCTGACGGTCAAGAAGGTACGCTCACGCTATTCATTCTCGACGGCGCGAAGCTAGAACTTGCCAAACGCAATATTCTTCCGGTGCATTGGATGCGCAAGACGCTGTACGAGCGCTTGGCACCGGGCCTCAAGACCACGTACTCGAAGACGTTCAACGACGACCTCTGGACGATGTTCTCTCGGCGCGGCGGCGACTGGATGTTGGAGTACATCAAAGACAAGAACAGGCAGATCGCGCGCGCGGGCACGGGCCTGGCACACGAAGACGAGAAGGAACTGGACCAGCTCCACGGCCTCGACGGCTATCCTCGCGATTGAAGTTAATTGCAAAATGCCCATGTGGTGCCCAGCGTGCTGGAAGCACATAAGCGAGTGCCAGTGTCCAGCACCCTAATCATTGCCGCAAGCGCCAGCAACAAGAAACTGGACCCGGTTCTGCGCCCGCTCCTCGAAGACATTCCCGGTCTCAATACACTCGTCGTCAAACCCGAGGACCTGGGCGATGACCTCGGCCCCGTCAATTGTCAGTTGCTGATGGGCAGCGGCGCCTTCAACTTGTTGGCGCAAGTCGGGGAGATCAAGCGCAAGCAGAAGATGGGCGCGAGCCGCGAGAACCTCTACCACCTCTACGGACGCCCGACGCTCGTCACGTACGACGTCGGCATGATCGACTTTATGCCGGAGATGCAGCCCGACATCATCTGGGACGTGAATCTCGCCATCCGCTACGCGCTCAAGGGCACGCTCAAGCCGATCCCCGGCGACTATCACTGGGTCAACGATTTTTGGGAGGTAGTGGTATGGGCCAATAACCTTCCCCAGGACGAGATCACACCGATCACCGTGGACCTGGAGACGCAGGGGCTGGATGAGTTTGCGGCCGACGCCCGCATTCTCACCATTCAAATCAGCTATCGCCCTGGTCATAGCGTGGTGTATGCGATGCCGCACGACGGCTACATGCCGATCCAAATCTACGACCAGCTCAAGCACCTTTTCAATCTGCCGTGGCTGAACACGGTCGGCGCGAACCTCAAATACGACATGCGCTGGCTGTGGAAGCAAAGTGACGTGGTGCGCGGCAAATTCGCGCTTGAAAGTAGTGAGCCCTTGATTATCGTCAACCATCGCTTCGACACCCAACTCGTGGGGGGATTGCTCAATGAGAACCGGTTTAATTCTCTCAAGTCGCACATTAAGGAATACAGCCCGGAGCTGGGTGGGTACGAAGATCAGTTCGAGGCGGCGCATGATAAAGCGGACATGGCCACGGCACTCGCCAAAGATCCTGACGGCTTTTTACTCTATGCAGGGGGTGACACGGACGGGTGTCTACGGATATACCCTCGACTCAAAAAAGCTATTTCCAAAGACATGGCGCTCGCGCGATTCTATGGGCGACTTCTACACCCAGCGTCTCTTGCATTCCGTGTCCTTGAGTCTCGGGGTATTTGCATTGACCGACCACGTTACCTGGAGCTGCTGAGCCTGGCGCAGGCGGAGCGCGACACCCTCCACACCCAGTGCTTTTCGATGATGCCCAACCGCATCAAATACAAGTACGCGGACAATTTGAAGCTGACACGCGATGTCATCATCACCGACTTCCTTTTTAGTCCATCTGGGCTTAACATAAAGCCGTTGATGTACACAGACGGGAGCGAGAAACGTGTCGCCGAAGGTAAGTCTGCGCAGCCTAGCACCGCATGGGACCATCTCAAGCAGTTCATTGACCACCCGGAAGCGGGGCCGTTCGTCAAAGCCCTCAAGCAATACAACGCGACGTGCAAAACCGTCGATACCTATATTGTTGGCTTCCTTGCGCACCTGCGATCAGACGGCAGGTTTCATCCTAGCTACATACTTGCAAAAGGCGGTCAAGCCGGAGATGAAGATGAGGGCGGCGGAACCAATACCGGCCGCAGCTCGTGCAAAGACCCGGCTTACCAAACATGGCCGAAGCGTACCGCGTGGGCCAAACGGCTTCGCACAGTCGTCGTATGCCCCCCAGGGTACGTCATCGCCAAAGGGGACATGAGCCAGGGCGAACTACGGCTGATGGCGGACGCCAGTAATTGCGCGAACATGATCGCGGCCTACAAAAACAACATGGACCTACACGCGGTCACCGGAGCCTACTTCAAGAACATGACTGTGGAGCAGCTCCTCAAACTCAGCGACGACGAAATCGAATTGATACGCTACGGCGCGAAAGCCGGGAACTTCGGCCTTATCTACAGGATATCCCCAGCCGGGTATCAGGCATTCGCCGAAAGCAGCTATGGCCAAAAGATGACCCTGCAACAGGCCGAAGCCAACCATAAAGCCTTTTTCAAACTCTACCCGGAGATCGCGACGTACCATGACACCCAAGTGACAAACGCTAAGTGTTATGGTTATGTACGTAACCCACTCGGTAGGGTCAGGCATCTGCCGCTGATCAACAGCCGCGACGGCCAGATCCGTGGCAAGCAAGAGCGTCAGGCCATCAACGCCCCCGGTCAATCGGCGTTGTTCGACATGATGATGCTGGGGATGGTGGAGGTCACCCGCGCCCGCCCCGACATCTGGATGTTCGGCAACACCCACGACAGCCTTGAGATGTACTTGAAGGAAGACACGTGGGAAGCCGATCTAAGTCAAATCAAGGGGATCTTCGAGAACTTGCCATTGACACAGTTTGGCTGGAAGCCTAAAGTTCCGTTCGTCATGGACTTTGAAGTCAGTAAGACCAACCTCGGCGAGACCAAGAAGGTCAAGATCAAGTGAGCCGCGTCGAATGTGTCCCCGTTACCGCCGCGCGCCAGCGCATGTACGAGCGTCGGGTCTACAAAGCCCTCAAGACCTTGATCAAGGCGCTTGAGGATTCACAGACCTTCGCCGACTTGGGCTCGCACGCGTACATCGCGATGCGGGTCATGGACCTGGCAGAAGAAAAGTACCAACAAAGGATGAAGAATGAGTGATTTTGCGCTTGCGGTTTCCGTTGTCGTGATCGTGGTCGCGGTGGTCGTCGCCGGGATCATTGGCTATATCTTCGGCGTGCTCCACACCCGCGACCGCCACGGTATTCGCGATGACGCCTGAGTGGTTGCATTTGATTGATCCCGAGGGCGGCTCGGTGGTGGTCGCGACCTCCCAGATCGTGAGCATCCGCATTGACTATGACGACACCAACCAGCCCTGTGGCACGTACCTGTTGATGGTGGTCGGCGAGCAGCGGGTTCGCGATACCTTCGAGAGCGTGTGCGCGCGCCTGTTTGTGTCTTCTAAGCCATGAGAAAGCCCCCGCCCATCGACGGCTACCACCACTTGACAACTCTCCAGTTCGTGGAGTGTGATACGTGCCGCGCTAAGCCCGGCAGCCCCGTACTGTGCTACGCCTGTCTCTTGAATCGACAGATCATTGACCACTTGAGGACCAAAATGGAAACGATTGACGCATCCAATGCCGCCGCAAATGTGATCGAACCCGTCCACGATATGATCAGCCCCGAGACGATCTACGGCTCGGCCTTGGGTGAGGTGGCCACCGTGCGCAGTGTCGGCCCGGAGCCATTGAAGTTCGTGGACATCAGCAGCGAAGAATGGCGCGAGTACACGTTCCCCGGTGGCCAGAAGATCAGGATCACGGCGCCGCTGTATTTGCACGTGACCAAGAAGCCGGGGGGCGACAGCCATCGCATCGTCAGCCGCCAGCATCATGAGTCGCTGCATAAATTCGAGAACCGCAGCCACTACATTCCTGCGGGCTGGATTCACTTGGAGTGGCAGTCGAAACCTGGTCTGCCGCCGTTCGCGCTCTAATGCGGCAACCGACTGCCGTCCCCCAAGAATTCTTGCAGTCGCTGGTGGGATTGCCGTATCCCAGCGCCCGCGACCTCTGCAATACCGCGCGCCGCGACCATCGCATCAAGAAGACCGACGGCAACCCCCATGTCTGTACCGGCGACCTGCGCTTTGATCGCGTGAACCTGGTCATTGTCAAGGGTCGCGTCACCGAAGCGAGTGCCGGGTAGTGGGGTGGTCGGATGATGGCCCGAGCGAGACCAATCACTCCCGGGATCGTGGGTGGTTCGAGAAACTGATCATTGGCCTACCGTTGACCGCCGCCGAGCGCGCGGAGGTCGATGAATTTAATGCAATTAATTGCAAATCGGAGACTAGAATGGCATCAACAGACTTCACCCCAGACCCGCTGCCGGGCGTGCGCGAAGGCCACGTGGAACTGGAGCAATACGTGGAAGACGGGATCTTCAAACTGCGACCGGTGCAGCCGGGTGCTGGCGTAGACATGACGGCGGCAGCCAAGCACATTGCCGAGACCATCGGCAACCTCGACACGGTTCCCGCCAAACTCACGGGCTTGTGTGCGCCCGCCGACAGCGGCTACCAAAATGAGATTCACATCACCAACTTCCAGCGTTGGGTCCAAAGCCGGTGGGGCACGCGCAAGCGCGAAGTGGACCTCGCCGTGATGACGCTGGGACTGCTGGGCGAGATCACGGAGGTCATGGAGGAATGCCACAACCTCGCGGTCGCCGGTGGCCACGTCAGTGAGCACATCAAGAAGGAAATCCGGGGCTCGAAGGCCGTGGACCCCAAAAAGCTGACGCTGGAGCTGGGTGATGTACAACACTACCTCTGCGCCCTCGCCAACCACTACGGCATCTCGATGGCCGATGTCCTCGCGGCAAATGTTGACAAATTGACGATGCGCGAGCGTAATACTGAACCCGGGAAGTCGCCGCCGCCGATGGGCGACGGCCAACCCATTCATCCGATGGCGAGGTAGCGATGCACGAAATCCGAGACATGGAAAAAAACGCGGCGCGGCTCGCAGCCGAGCGCACGCGAAGGACATTAGCACGCGCCGACGTGTATCGCGCCATCGACAGCGAACGCGATTATCAGATCGCGATGGCTGCCAAGGCCCACGGCGATCCCAGCAACGACGGCAAAAAGAAGCTGGAGGAATTTGTGCTGTACATGGACGCGTACATGACCACGCTCAAGCACGAGTTGAGCACGGTCTGGGGGCCTGATGCGTATGCCGGACCCCTGCAAACGTTGCGCAAAGTCGTGGCGCTGGGTGTCGCGGCCATGGAGATCCACGGCGCACCCCCGCGTATCAGCCCAACCAAGCACCCGAAAGGCACGGACATCACATGAAACGCGGCGATCAAGTTTGGTGGCGACAGTGGCAGGGGACGGTGGTTGGCTATGAGCCCACGAACCCCGACGCCGTGCACGTGGACCTACATCAGCATGTGTTCACCGATGACCTCGGCAAAACCCATCAAGAGCGCAATCGCTATTTTGACGTCAGCGAGTTGTCGGTGACCGCGCCCCCGGGCGTCGTCGAGGTCGTGGGGGATGCGATTCCCGCGATTCCCTTTCACCCATTACGCGGGCATTTGCTCAATGAGCGCCCGGCTCCGAAAGAGTCGGTGTGAGATACCGCAACCTTGATCCGCGCTGGATTAGGCGAGTGAGAGAACTATGGCGTACTCTACGTTTCGGCCGCAGATGCAACGATCCCCATTGCCGCAACCCGGGGACCTACGGCCATCACCGTGGTTCCTGCACCCTTGGAATGCCTTGAAAAGCTGCCACAAGGAATGGAAGTGGGTGCGGGGTGTCGGGGGCATGGGGATACTCGCGCAGATCAGCTACGCGTGGTCGATGCGGAAGTACATCGCATGATCTTGACGCTGCTGTTTATTTTGTCGTTGCCCGGGGTCTTTGCGTTCGCCTGGATCGTGGTTGAGCGCAGGCGTCAGTTCAACGACAGCATCCTCTGTGCCGTGGGACTGCACAGGTACACGCTCAAATTCGATCACGAAAGCTGTTACCACAATCACTGGGTATGCACCAGGTGCCCGCGCGAGTGGTGGGAGAATTGCATTTGACGCATCGTAACTACGACCTCTACGAGTCCCGGGCGTGGTGGGGCATCAAACTCTGGTGCTGGGTATTCGGGCACAAGCCCGTGCGTACCCAATTCTGGAATTACGGCGGCATCAGGTATTGGCACTGTGAGTGCAGTCGTTGCCACAAATTCCCGTGCGCCGAGTTGCCGGACGCCGACCCCACGAATCCCTATACGTGAACCATGCGCCTTGATCCAGAATGCAACCACGAGAGCGACGGCGAAGGCACGTGCTTGGGGTGTGGCGGACAGATGGAGCGCGCACATTCCGGCACGCGGAGTGCTGGGTCTCCGGTGGCTCGCGCGCAGCCGCAGGCCGGAGACACTCACCAAGGCCCTGAGTTTGGGGATGGCCCGGAGTTCGAGGGCTGGGAAGACCGTAGTCAATGAACTGGAGCGAGGCGAAGATTGGCCGCATTTTGGCGCGCGACACGTTCAAGGACATGTTGTGCGTGCTCCCCAACACCTATTACGCGGGCGAGGAAGCCGACCTACTATGTGTGAGCAAAAGCCTGCGATTGATCGACGTCGAGATCAAGATCAGTCGCGCCGACTTGAAGCGAGATCCGGCCAAGGACAAGTGGTGGCAATCGGCGAAGCTGGCGGAATCCGTGATCGTCGAAAGCAGTTGGGGGCCGCGACCAGGCAAGCCCCAAATCATGAAACGCTATCCCAAGATCCCGCGCGCCTACCCGCGCCACGTGTGGAAGCACTACTACGCGATGCCCGAGAGCATCTGGAAGCCGGAGCTGCTGGAATTCGTACAACCGATATCTGGGGTCTTGCTAATCAGCGACGACAAACGCGTCAAGAGCATCAAACGCTGCAAGCCCAACCTCAAGGCGCCGTTGATGGACGCCCACGACCTCATGTTGATCGCACGCCTGTGCTCGTATCGGATGTGGGACGCCTACGGCCACCTTGAAAAGCGGGCTGATGGCAAAAATCACATGGAAGCGCCGAGTCTCGAAATGAAATCTTTAATAGAATCAGCGGTCTCAAGTTTGAGTTCGTGATTCTTCGATTGGAGGTCATAGTCTTGGGCCATCACCAGGAGTAGTCGATGGTCGTCCAAGAAGAACTGCAACTTGTTCATGACGCGCGCCGCGCCGAAGCCGCTGCCGCCCTCGGCCTCAACGCAGGCCGCAGAATCTCGAAAGTCACGGTGGTCAAGGACCGCGTCGGCGATAAGAAGGCTGACGACCCCGTGTTGCCGGGACGCTTGACGAAGGCCGAGCAAGACCTATTGCGCTCGATGGCGCTGACGGTCGAAGACAATCCCTGGCAACGCATCCAGTTCACGAACAAGTTCAACTCGCTGGCGCCGACCTACGACCCGACGGCGCTCGCCATCATCAGCTATCAAAACAACACCCTGCGCCAGTGCGTGGCCGCGATGGTCGCGAACTGCGAGGGCACGGGCTACGACATCGTGCGCAAGGACGAGGGCGAGATCCAGAAGGTGGTGTCGCCGGATTCCCCAAAATGGGAAGACCCGCATCCGGAGCCCGATCCCAATGACCCGACCAAGCCCCTAGATCCCGACGCCAACCCCGACAATTTGCCGCCGGTGTCACAGACCGAGCCCAAGACTCCGCCCCCAGGCGCACCGGCACCGGGCAGTGGCAATTTTGGGGGTAAGGGCAATCCCACGGATCAAGACGGCCCGCCAGCGCCACCGGCCCCGCCGCCGAAGCCCAAGGTCGAGCAACCACAGGTAGGTAAGCCGTACCCCACGCCCCCGCAGCCGAAGCCGATCATGATCGACCCGCCGGACGTCGCGCTCCTGAAAGCGTTCTGGGATGAGCCGTATCCCGGCATCAGCTTCAAGACGATGCGCGAGAAGCTGCGCGATGACCTTGAGACCACGGGCAACGCCTACCTCGAAGTCATTCGTGACGCCAAGGGCCGCATCGCGCTCCTGAATCCGATGGATTCGAAGCTGACGCGCTTGATCAGGCACGATGACTTGCCGGTCGCCGTCAAACAGACGGTTAACCGCACGGGCGTGCCCGGCGACGACCAAGACATCATGGTGCTGGTGCACGAGCGCCGATACGTGCAGATCATCGGCCTCAACGCCCGCTTCTTCAAGGCGTACAAGGCCACGCGCAACTTGAACGCGCAAACCGGTATCTGGGAAACCGAGTCCATTGAGAAGATCCCGCCGCAGAACGTGGCGACCGAAGTCATTCACTTCATCAAGGACCGCGACGTCCTGACGCCGTACGGTATCCCGTCGTGGATCAACCAGATGCCCAGTGTCATGGGCAGCCGCAAGGCCGAGGAACTGAACCTGGAGTTCTTTGAGCACGGCGGCGTGCCCCCGGTCATGGTCTTCATCCAAGGCGGTACCTTGAGTGCGTATGCGCGCAAAGAGCTGAACGAGTACCTTGCTGGTGCCGCAAAACTCAAACAGCGCGGGGTGATCTTGGAGATCGCGCCGAGCGGTGGCGACTTGAACAGCGCCAGCCAGGTCAAGGTCACGACTGAGAAGTTTGGTGATGCCGTCGGCAACGACAGCAAGTTCGAGAAGTACGACGACAAGTGCACGTCGCGCGTGCGCATGGCGTTCCGGTTGCCGCCGTTGTTGATTGGGTTGAGCGACGACTACAACTACGCGTCATCGCAGACCGCGTATATGGTCGCCGAAGAACAGGTGTTCAGCGTCGAGCGCAACAAGTTCGACGAGATCATCAACAGTACGATCATGAAAGAGCTGGACCCGGACGGCACGTATCGGTACAAGAGCAAGCCGATGACCGCCAAGTTCTTGGACGAGCAAATCAAGGCCCTGGCCACACCCAACTTGAAGGCGACGGGCGAGAGCCTGATCGAAGCCGTCAACGACATCGCGGGCATGAAGCTGGTGTATGACCCGAATGCCGTGGTCGCGCCGCCGGGTGGCGCACCCTCCCCCAATCAAAAG